>Ga0209324_10002763_pt1 | contig 12054 bp, 11 predicted proteins | sample Rifsed19ft3_FD_184015 | JGI IMG/M metagenome (GOLD analysis project Ga0209324, IMG submission 184015) | Soil microbial communities from Rifle, Colorado, USA - sediment 19ft 3 (version 2) | ecosystem: Environmental > Terrestrial > Deep subsurface > Rock core/Sediment | place: Rifle, Colorado...
GATAAAGCCCTTTGTCCATATAAAAAAGGTGGAGATAGCAGGGCCTGGATTTATCAATATATTTATGGATGATAATTACTGGCTCGGCCTATTAAAAGAGGTTCATATCCTCAAAGAAAAATACGGAGCGAGCAATATAGGCGCAGGCAGAAAGGTTCAAGTGGAATTCGTCAGCGCCAACCCAACAGGCCCCTTGCATATCGGGCATGGAAGAGGGGCGGCAGTAGGCGACTCTCTTGCAAATATTTTAAAAGCAGTCGGATACGATGTTGTTAAAGAGTATTATGTCAATGATGCTGGGAGACAGGTCTATATCCTCGGTGAATCGGTCAGACTGCGCGTTGATGAACTGCAAGGCAAAAAGATAGATTTCCCAGATGATTATTATAAGGGTGAGTATGTAAGGGAGATAGCACAGGATTATCTTACAAAAGTACGGGAAAAAGGTATGCTGCATGGCACATACCAGGAATTTGCATGCGAGGCAATGCTGGATAGTATCAAAAAAGATCTCAAGGATTTCGGCATAGAATTTGACAGGTGGTTCAGCGAAAAGACCCTTGATGAACAAGGATTGGTGATGAATACCATTGCAGAACTCCGCAGGAAAGGATATATCTATGACGCTGAAGGTGCCGTATGGTTCAGGACTACAGAATTTGGAGATGATAAAGATAGGGTCTTAATAAAGGCTGATGGTGAAAGAACTTATTTTGCCTCGGACATCGCATATCATAAGGAAAAAATTAAAAAAGAGTTTTCTCTTATTATCAATATCTGGGGAGCTGACCACCATGGCTATGAGGCGCGCGTAAGGGCTGCATTAAAGGCATTTGGCTATAACGACAGCACCCTTAAAATAATTTTTGTCCAGCTTGTATCCCTCCTAAGAAGCGGCGTGCCAGTGCCTATGGGCAAGAGGGAGGGAGAATTTGTAACATTAAGGCAGGTAATAGATGAGGTGGGTAAGGATGCCTGCAGGTTCATTTTCCTGACAAGAAAATCTGATGCACAGCTTGACTTTGACCTGGAACTTGCAAAGAAGCAGGCACCTGAAAACCCTGTCTTCTATGTTCAGTATGCACATGCGAGGATATGCAGCATAATAAAACACGCAAAGGAAAAGGGGCTTGGCATTCCCAAAACAGATGATGTGGATATTAAATGCTTGAGCCTTAAGGAAGAAATGGATATTATAAAAAAACTCGCCTCTTTTCCTGATATTGTAAAGGGGAGCGCCTTTGCCATGGAGCCTCACCGTATAACATTCTATCTGCAGGAACTGGCAGGGATGTTCCATCCTTATTATAATAAAAACAGGGTTGTAACAGAGGATATAAAACAGACCAATGCAAGGCTTTATCTGTGCGAGGCTGTAAAAATAGTTATAAAAACCGGCCTCAGGATTTTAGGGGTTTCAACGCCAGAGGAGATGTGATGAAAAAAGTCAGAAGCCGGAAGTCAGAAGTTAGAAGCAGGAAACAAGAAGTTAGAATCAAGAAAAAAATCTTGCCTCTTGCCTCTTGCCTCTTATATCTTTTTTTCTTGCTTACTGCATACTGTTTACTATTTACAGCCAATGGTATTGCTGAGGAAAAGACCGCCCCGCCAAGTATCAAGGTTGCAATACTCCCATGGAAGGTGAATGCAGATGAGGGTATGAAATACCTGAAGAGTGCAGTCAATGATATGCTCGCATCGAGGATAGGCGCTGAGGCGGCTGTAGAGATTATAAAAGAATCTTCCATCAAGCAGGTAATTTCCAGACATGACAAAGAAGAGATTGCAGAGGACACAGCAAAAAATATAGGCAAAGAGGTCGGCGCAGACTATATCATCTACGGAAGCATAACTGTCATTGCAGACAGCGTAAGCATTGACGCCAAAACCATAAGCCTGAAGAAAAGCGCACCGCCGGTCTTTTTTGCCTCCCAGAGAAAGGGGCTGGAGAACGTCATAACCCTGGTTGATGAGATGGCAAGAGATGCAAAGATAAGGATATTGGCCGCAGAAGGGATAATCACAGCATCTACTGTGCCGGGTGAGCACACTCCGGCCTATACCGGCAAATTTGTTACAAAGGAAAAACCCGCGGAGGCAGCAACAGCGGATGACTTCATTATCACAGAAAGTGTAAAAACAAAGGGCGTGTGGAAAAGCCCCCAATTTGATGCAACAGTAAAATGCATCAGCATCGCAGATGTGGATAAAGACGGTAAGAATGAGCTGATTGTGCTTTACAGCCACGACCTTTCCATCTACAGGCTGAAAGGACAGTCTCTGGAATTGATAAAGGAAATAAAAGGGGATGTTTCTGTCAAAAATTACAGCGTATCAACCGCAGATATAAACAACAACGGCACCCCTGAGATATATGTAACCAGAATGGTGAACGAGAGGCTCAGTTCATATGTGCTGGAATACAGGGATAAAGAATTTCAGACCATTTCTTCTGATTTAAAATGGTTCATAAAGGTATTTGAAGAACCTCATGGAGCCAATACCGTCATGGGACAGAAATACAGCGACACCAGCGGTTTTTTTGGCCAGGTGCAAAGGTTTGAATGGAAAAGCAGCAAACTGCAGGAATTGTCAGTCTTTGACCTGCCAAAGAATTTAAATTTATACAGCTTTGAAATTACAGATTTTGATAAGGACGGAAAGGTGGACATAATCGCACTGGATGAAAGGGATTACATACGCATATACAATAAAGACAGCAGCGGCCAGTGGAAACAAACGTGGAAAAGCGGGGATTTCTACGGCGGAAGCCTGAACCGCCTTGAGCTTGGGGCAACCTCCACCAGCCATGATGCAAGCGACCTCATGGATATAAAGGCCCGGATTCTTTATGCTGACTTTGACGGAGACGGAATCAGGGAAATAATCATCAGCAGGAATGACCCAGGCACCGTAGGCCGGTACATGAAAGTGGTCAGGTCTTATGACAGCAGTGAGATTATCAACCTGGCATGGGATGGATACAATCTTGAGGAAAACTGGAAGACAAAAAAGATTGACGGCTATATCGCTGATTATGCTGTAAATGACACAGACAACGACGGCCAGAAAGAGCTGGTGATTGCGGTTGTTATGGAGGGCGGGACCGGAAAGAGCTATATCATGGCCTATAAACTGAAGGAGAGATAGTCCAACCCTATCTTTATTCTTTGACATTTTCTGCAGATATTGTTAAAACTTTCAAAAAACACGAGCATGGCGGTGTAGCTCAGGTGGCAGAGCAGGGGTCTCATAAGCCCCGTGTCCGTGGTTCGAGTCCACGCACCGCCACCATAATATAAAAAGTGAAAAAGAATATACATGAAATTAAAGAGATGGATTTTATTGCCTGCTGTTATCTTCGCCGCTATTCTTTGGGGTTGCGCAGGACCTTTAAAGCAGGCCAACTTCAGCGCCAGGGAATCCTACCGCTCTCACCAGTTTAAGGACGGCTTCAACGGGGCAAGGGCTGCCCTCCTCACAGCTACTGTAGACTCCGGCTCAAACCACGAGGAATACAGGAAAATCCTGAGTGATATAGTTGAAGAAATTATAAAAAAGGAAAGGAAGGATATAAACATCATACCGCTGTGGGAGAGCCTGAGCATAATAAATCAGGCAGGCCTTACAGCCGATTATAGCCAGATGCTCAAGGACTATGCCCCTACAGGCATTCTGGATAAAGCTGTCCTTACAAAGCTTAAAAACGCTATCGGCGTTTCCTTTTTCATACAACCGAAGCTTGTGGACTTTACGCAGAAAGATAACATAAGGTTCAACCCATTTGGCCTGACCATTATGAAAACCCGGGAGGTGCAGGTCAAGGTCTATATAGAATTATGGAATGCAGAGACAGGGGAAATCCTGTGGGTGGGGGTTGGTGAAGCAACAGTAGCTATTGAAGATATGCGGGCAAAACCCATATCCTTTGAAGAGGTGGCAAGACTCGCAGTAGAAAATGTGATACAAAAGCTGCCGTAGGGCGCAGGTTGGAGGGGAAAGGGTTGAAGATAACAATTCGCACGGGAGGATTTAATGCAGAGGACCTTATCAATCGTTAAACCAGACGGGGTAAATAAAAACCTCATCGGCGAGGTAATAAGAAGATTTGAAAAGGCAGGCATCAGGGTAATTACCATGAAGATGGTGCATCTAACAAAAAAACAGGCAGAGGGCTTCTATGCAGTGCACAGGCAGAGGCCGTTCTTTGACAGCCTTACAACATTCATGTGCTCGGGCCCCATAGTACCTATGGTACTTGAAGGAAAAGATGCAATAAAAAAGGTACGGGATATCATGGGGGCAACTAATCCCAAGGATGCTGCTCCGGGGACCATAAGAAAGGACTTTGCGGATTCCATTGAATCCAACATCGTCCATGGCTCTGACGGCCCTGACACAGCGGCATTTGAGATAAGTTATTTTTTCAATGCAACTGAGATATTTTGAATTAAAAGGTTAAGGTTGAGGCTGAGGTTAAGGAAAACCGACTCTTTACTCAACCTTGACCTTAACCTCAACCTTAATATTAAGGAGTCCCAATGGAATCCATTGAAAAGGTAAAGGCCCATTATAATTTTACAACAGGCGATGTGGAGAACCTTAAGCAACTACTACCTCTTATGGAGAAGCATAAGGAAGAATTCCCACAGGAATTCTATGGTCACATAAGACAATTTGAGGATACGCCAAAATTCCTGAAGGATGAAGCGACCATCAAAAGGCATCAGGATGGGCTCAAAAAGTGGTTTGTAGACCTCTTCTCAGGTGAATATGGCACCCAGTATCTTAGAGACCTTGAACGCATAGGCTCTGCGCATGTGAAGATAAATCTGAGCGCGCACTATGTCAACGCTGCTATGCACTTTGTAAGGCTGTACTGTTTAAAGATTCTGGAAAAGGAGTTATGTAAAGACAGCAGTGAGTGCAGGTATCTGATGAAATCGGTAGATAAGATCCTGGATATAAATCTGGATGTCCTTACAAGCTCCTATATAGAAGAAGAGATAAAGACCGTTTTCCTGTCCGAAAAGCTGGAATCATATCTAATACAATTTGCCAACAGGTTCTCCTACGGACTGAACCTTATACTGGTCATTGGCCTTGCCTTCATGGGCATACTGGTCATGGGCCTGTTTGTGTATGACATAACTCACATATTTACAGGCGAGATAGAAAAAGGACTCCTCGGCACCCTGGGCTCCCTGCTTATGCTATGGGTTGTTATAGAACTTTTAAATACAGAGGTAAAACACCTTAAAGGCGGAAAGTTTGCCATAAAGGTATTTATAAGCGTTGCGCTGGTTGCTATTATAAGAAAGATGCTGGTAACCACACTCAAGGCCGAGGCGCTGGAGGCACAGTTTTCCCTTATAGCGGCAATAGCTGTCCTGGGAATAGTATACTGGCTTATAGCAAAGGTGGAAAAGACAGAGTAAACCCCGTTATTCATGTCCGGTGTTCGGTAGCAAAAAACAATACAGATACGGAATACAGACACGGTTCACGGCCTTTAAGCTACTGCTTATACCTCTCCTTATAAAACTCCAGGGTCTTCGCGATATCCTCCTTTGAAAGCCCCTTCTTCCATCTATGTTCTTCCATCGCCAGTATCTTGCTGGCAAGCTTTGGCTCAAGCTCCTTAAGCTCTGGTATGAACTTTGTGTAAAAGTGCTTTGCCACCTCATAAAAGCCGTGCCACTGTGTAAAGTCAGGCCCCATCATAGACAAACCGTGCCTTGCCCTCCTACCCTCATGATGCCATAATTCATAGAATGTCCACTCTATATTTTCATCAAATGGCGTTGCTGTAAGTTTGCCATCTGCCCTCAGTTTATCCATGGCCTCTTTTGCCGGCCTGCCGAATTTTTCATTATAAAGATTCACCCCGGCATCAAACTGTGCATAGAAATTATCCACATATTCAGGCGCATGGCAGGAGGTGCAGACAGCTTTCATGTCCTTTCTCCTCTCCTCCCAGTTCTCAAGCTTGGTTGATATAACCGGCCTGAGCGTCCATGATATGCGCTTCCCCACATCATGTGTTGTAGGCTGTTGGTCTGTAGCGCCCATGTGGCACGATGAGCAGGTAGGATAGAGATAATCCCTGCCAGCAATCCATTTATCTTTAGGGTTGTTGAGATTCATCCTGTCCTTGTTGGCATTATAAAGTATACCGTGCTTGCTCTCTGTATAAATCTCCATCTGCGGATGGTCAGGCCCCATGTGGCACCTGCCGCAATTTTCAGGCTGTCTTGCCTGAGCACGGGAAAAACTGTGCCTCATATGGCACGCCGTGCATGAGCCCTTGGAGCCGTCAGGATTTACCCTACCCACTCCGGTGTTGGGCCATGTGGCAGGGTCAAGCTTACCGCCTGCCAGAACCTTTACCTCGCTTCCATGACACTGCCTGCACCCTGAATTGGCAGCAGCAGGGCCCTCAACGATATTCCCCAGTATATTGTCCAAAGAGCCGATAAATTTTGCGGCCTGAGCATGATGAGATGCCTGGAACTCTTTAGCCTCTTCCTCGTGGCATTTGCTGCAATCCTTTGGCGAAACAATGGTGGCAACTATGAAGCCTTCATGCTTATAGGCATCGGCATCTTTTGCATCCGCCTTATGGCATTCTATGCAGCCTATCCCCTTTTCAGCATGACGGCTATGCTTCCAGTCATTTACCTGCCCCTCTCCCACATCTTTTTTTATGTGGCAGTCTATACATTTTTTATTGGCAGAGGATATATACGGCCTTACCTCATCTTTACTCGCCCTTACCTCTACATAGCCCACTATTGTAAGGGCTATAAAGAGGATGAGGCTTAATGCGCCTGTAAAATATTTCATAAGATTAAAATCCTTTGTATTCATAGTTCCTCCTATTTAAGGCTTAATCATAAGACTGAAGGCTTAAGGTTTTCTTCAGCCTGCTTTTCTTCAGCCTTCAGCCTATTCTATTTATCCGGCAATCACATTCCATAACGTGAGTATGGCAAAGGCTGAAACCGCTGCTGTTCCGATGACAATATTTATCCTTCCCATATTAAATCCCCTTCCGGTAAGGAATCTGTCCATAAATGGATATAAGAAGAATATTCCTGAAAGAAACAAAATTCCAAATAGCGCGGGCTGCCTCGGGGCAATGGTTATCCATTTATATACAGCCGAGAAATACCACGGCGGAGCCACATTGGGTGCAACCTCCTGAGGGTTTGCTACTGGCCCGAGTGTCGGCGGAAATATCATGACCATATTCACTACAAGTATCAGGAGGCTTACGGCAATGAGCCCCACCTTCATTACATGGCCCGGATAAAACAGGTGATTGCCTTCCATGCCTTCAATCTTTGCAAAACCTAAAATCGTTACAGCAAGGATATGCGCACCTATAAGGAGTATCAGAACTGCAGGCAGCAGCTTTGTATGAAGGTCATATAAACGAAGCAAGGTAATCTCAGACACCTCACTGCCGCCGCGCAAAAGATAGGCAAGGGGCATACCAACAACCGGTATCTCGCCTATCATATTCATTACCACAGTCATACCCCAGTAGGACACCTGGTCATAAACAAGGGAATAGCCTGTAAACCCCATGGCAAGGGTGGTAAAAAACAGGACGGCACCTAAAAGCCATTTTAACTCACCTGGGGTTTTATAGGCACGGGTTACGAATACCCTGGCAAGGTGGAGAAAAAGGGTAAATATCATCAGGTTGATTGATATCCTGTGCATGCCCCTTATAAACCAGCCAAGATATACCTCGTTGGTTATAGCCTTTACACTATCATATGCCCTCTCCTGGGAAGGGATGTAATAGAACGTCATAAGGATGCCTGTTGCCGCTGCAATCATAAAAAGGACCAACGGAGTTGCGCCCATACAGTAGAAAAAACTGTTAAGATGATCAGGCACATCCTTCTGGATGAGGTCTATGACTCTGTCTTTTAAAGATTTCTCTGCCGTCTGTTCAATAAGTGTTTCCATAGAATTACCCCCTTAAAGTGTCAGAGTATCAGAGAGTCATAGTTTTTTTATGCTTTTATGCTTTTATGCTTTTATGCTTTTGCTTTGATACTTTGACACGATGACACTTTGACGCTTTTTTTATTATGCGGTTTTCACCTTTATATAAAGATTTTCTCCCTTCTTAGTCACCGCAAATCTGTCCAGCGGCCGCGGAGGAGGGCCTGCGATGTTTTTGCCGTCTTTGTCATATACACCCTGATGGCACGGACAGATAAACTGCTGCCTTGATTTGTCCCAGCTTACAAGACAGCCCAGGTCTGTGCATTTCCTGGAAAAGGCAACAAAATCCTTGTCTGTTTTTAAAAGGAATATCCTGCTTCCTGCGACCTCCATGGATGTTACCTCGTCTGATAAATCACTTGCAGAAGCAACCAATATCTCTTCAAATCTGTCTTTCTCTATTTTCGGGCTTAAAAACTGTAAAAACCTTAAACCAAGCATGCCGAGGCCAAACCCAAGACCCAGTGTCATAAATGCGCTGCTTAAGAATCTTCTCCTGGAAATATTGTCGTTTATAACACCCATAATCCACCTCCGCTCTCACAAATAAAAAAAGGCGCCTTCTATCCTTAGATATAGAAGGCGCCTTCGCCTATTATAAAAGATACTGCAATGTATCAGTATTGATGATAGCTCAAAACTCAAATGTCAAATCTTAAATCTGAAATGCAAAACCTTAAAACTTATTCATACCCACACATCCCTCCACCCTTCAGTGGAGAGGGAAAGAGGGAAGGTGGTTTTGAGTTTTAAATTGTAGTTTTGACTTTCGCGTTTTGACTTTTGAGTTTATCTTACGAACTATACCCGCTCTCACCGTGCTGCGTGAGGTCAAGACCTGTCACTTCATCTTCAGAAGAAGCCCTGAGCCCCATGGTCCAGTCAAGGACCTTGAGCAGTATCAATGTAACCACAAAGGCATATACCCAGGTCACTGCCACGGCTATGAGCTGCTTCCCAAGTAAAGAAGGGTTGCCAAAAAACAGGCCATTTGCGCCTGCTGAGTTTATAGTTGTCGTTGCAAACAAACCTGTCGCAATTGCACCCCATGTGCCGCCAACGCCATGAACGCCAAACGCATCAAGGGAATCGTCATAGCCAAGGAGCGGCTTAATCAGACTTGCAGCCATGTAACATAATACCCCTGCGCCAACGCCTATTACAATAGAAGACATCGGTCCGACAAAACCTGAGGCGGGAGTTATTGCCACAAGCCCTGCAACTGCGCCGGATGCTGCGCCAAGGACAGTGGGTTTCCCCCTCTGCAACCACTCTGCAAATATCCACGCCAGCGCTGCTGCCGCTGTTGCCGTGTTGGTTACAACAAATGCAGATGTTGCCAATGCGCCTGATGCAACCGCGCTTCCTGCATTAAAGCCGAACCACCCGAACCAGAGAAGCGCTGCGCCCAGCACTGTCATGGGCAGGTTATGCGGCGCCATAATCTCTGTCATATATCCCTTGCGTTTTCCGATAACAAGGGCGGCAGCAAGGGCAGAAACACCTGAGCTTATATGAACAACCGTGCCGCCTGCAAAATCCAAAGCGCCGAAATTTCTTATCCATCCTCCCACTCCCCATACCCAGTGGCATATAGGGTCATAGACAAGTGTTGCCCACAGTATGGTGAAAACAAAAAAGGTTGAGAACTTCATTCTTTCTGCAAATGCGCCTGTTATCAACGCCGGGGTAATCACCGCAAACATCATCTGGAATATCATAAATGCCTGATGCGGGATTGTAGCCGCATAATCCGGATTGGGGTCAAGCCCAACGCCGTTAAGCCCCAGCCACTCCAGACCGCCTATGATTCCACCTTTATCAGGCCCGAATGCAAGGGTATACCCCCAAAGAACCCATTGAATACTTATGATGGCAACTATGATAAAACTCTGCATGATTGTTCCGAGCACATTTTTCTTTCTCACCATCCCGCCGTAAAAAAGGGCAAGCCCCGGCGTCATGAGCATAACCAATGCAGTTGATATCAGAACCCACGCAGTATCGCCGGTATCAATCTTAGGCGGCGCCGGCTCTGCCGCTACTGCCTGTTCTGCTGGTGGAGCAGGGGCAACCTCTTCTGCTATGACCATGGCAGGCATAACGAGATATGCCACAAGTATCAGTGCTGTTATTATTTTTTTAAACATCTTTTCTATCCTCCTTCTTTTAGAGTTTAGAGTCGAGGGGTTATAGAGTTGAGGAGTTTTTGCTTTTACTCCTAAACTGTATCTGTATTGACTCCTTAACTCTTTAACTCTGTAACTGTAGTTACAGGGCATCTTTCCCTTTTTCGCCGGTCCTTATCCTGACAGTTTCTTCTACAGGGGAGACAAATATCTTGCCGTCTCCGATTTTGCCTGTCCTCGCTGCGCCTGTTATGGCCTCCACTACCTTCGGTGCCATTTCCTCGCTTGTAACAACTTCTATCTTCACCTTTGGCAGAAAATCCACGGTATATTCAGCGCCCCTGTAAACCTCTGTATGGCCTTTCTGCCTTCCAAAGCCCTTCACCTCTGTAACGGTCATGCCTTCTATATGGATGTCGTTTAACGCCTTTTTGACTTCATCAAGCTTGAAAGGCTTTATTATTGCCTCAATCTTTTTCATTGGATTCACCTCCTTGATTAGTACCTGTGTCTGATGCCTCGATCTGCGCTCTGTATTTTAAGCCGTCTATTTACCAAATATATTGGTGTCAATATCCACCTGCATCGTAAAGGTATCACCAGGTGTTAAACTGTAGCCTGTTGAAGAACTCTTGTTGTCGTTGAGCTGATCTACATATCCGAATATTACGCTTGTATTCGGCGCAAATTTCCATGCAAAACCATAGCTGAGCGCACCGTAATTGCTGTCTCCACCCATATAATCCACTGCAAGCCAGAGATTTTCTGATATCTCGCTTATAGTCCTCTCCCAGCAAAGGAGGATGCCATTTTCAGCCGACTTGCCATTTTCATCCACCAGAAGTTGCTCGTTTCCAGTATAATATCCGACTGAAAACCTTCCCAGCGGCTCTATGGTCTTGGCTGCCTTAACATAATATATATTGTAATCAGTCCCTGTCTTTGCTGTCTTTTCTGCCCGTGCCTCCCCGCCTGTCTTTGTACCAAGGGAATAAGCGCCAAATGCTATGGCAGGGAACAGATCTCCGAATGCCTTCTCAGGCACGCCAAGCTTTGCATTAAAATAGACAGGATAGGTACCTTCAATATGATCAAATCCCACTTCAAGCCCTAATTTTTCAAAAGGCAAAACACCTACTGTCAGACCCAAATTTGTTATTGTCCCGGGTCTTACGCCGGCCGGTTTATCAACGGGTATGTATATGTCGCTTGTGAGATGAAATACCCCGTAAGACTGAACATCTGTTGACGGCGACCAGATGTGCGTGGACGGCGTTGCAAATGCGCTTCCTCCTGAAAGAATTACTGCTGCTGCCAGTATTGCTGCTACCTTTTTCATTTTCTTTCCTCCTTGTGTTTGTTTTTTAAAAAATAAAGGCGCCTTTCCCTTTTCAGGGGAAAGGCGCCTTTGCCTTTATTTAGAGTTTGGAATTATTAGTTAGTGGTTTTGAGTAATTTAGTAAAATTTTTGACTCCGAACTCAAAACTCCCAACTCCGAACTCTTTTTAATAATAAGGATACACCATTGTATCCTTCTGCTGTTTATAACCTATGCAATCTTAATGCCAAAATCCCTTAACCCGTCTTTTAAGCCATTTTCAGCAATAAAAACCTGCCTTCAATGCAAACACAGGGAAATATCTGCCCAATTTCTAATCAGCAATGCCTATCTATTTGGCGATTGGGCAATCAAATTAAGGAATCTGTTAAAGACAACCTCACCATACCTGTGGACGGTTTCTATATAAGCTGACGTATCTTTTAAAATCTGTTTTGGGTCAATATATGACTTTACAGAAAGCAGTTCCTTATCATTTACATCAATCCATTCCATTACCATCTTTTCTGTTACCTCAAGGTGAAACTGCAGGCCGTATGCATTTTTGCCCACTTTTATTA
>Ga0209324_10002765_pt1 | contig 12053 bp, 15 predicted proteins | sample Rifsed19ft3_FD_184015 | JGI IMG/M metagenome (GOLD analysis project Ga0209324, IMG submission 184015) | Soil microbial communities from Rifle, Colorado, USA - sediment 19ft 3 (version 2) | ecosystem: Environmental > Terrestrial > Deep subsurface > Rock core/Sediment | place: Rifle, Colorado...
ATTTGATTTTTCATAAATCTGAAAACATAAATTTCGCAACACCTGTGCTGTCTGCCCTTCTCCTAAAAGAACATTAATCCTGCCGGGCTCTAATTTCGGTTCTACTGCGGCCAGACCAGACATAGGCGGGAGATATGCTATTCTTACTTCATTTGCTTCATCAGGAATTTCTGTAAACCTTGCCTCTTTTACAGGTTTTTCCTCAAATCCTGTCCTGCGCATCGGCCTGCAAATACACGATTCTTCACCGCTATAGTCAAATTCAATTCCACAAGACCAGCTTTTATCATTTGTTACACCTTCAACTATTACATCAATGCGAATATTTTTTGTGCGTTTTTGTTCCCTGTCTCGTGTTCTCGTATGTAAGTCCGACCATAAGAGATTAAGATTTGGTACAGGAATGGAAATCAGTTCAAGTCGGTTTATCGCCACACCCGGCCGCTTCTCAGGCGAGGTTTTTCCTTCCCTTTTAGCGTTCCATTGTCTTAGCCCGATATCCCATAAGGCAAGCGCTTGTAATACCGAGGTTTTTCCGCTGTTGTTTGGTCCTATTAAGACAACTGTTTTACCGAGTTCAATATCAATATTATCAAGCTTCTTGAAATTATTAATTTTAATATTAGTAAGCATTTACCCCCCTTTTCATGTAACTCATAGAAGTCTATGTATACAGTTTCCAGCATGCATCCTATATGTTTTTATTAATTCTTGCTACAGCGTAGCAAGAATCTCTTCTCCGTATTTACCCTCTTGAACGGGTTTCTTCAATCAACAGGCAAATGTCTTGTAGTACCTTTTTTGTCACAATCAAATGTTTCATTATATTGCTTTAACCCTGGTCCAATCTTGCTAAGCATCAAGTATCTCCCAATGCCCGCCTTTGTCAGGGCCAATACGTTTAAGAATTTTTTTTGCCTTGAGTTTTTCAATGTTCTTCTTAATCGTTTCAGAACTTATATTTAACTTCTCAGCCAACTGCTCTCGGGTAAGACTATCGTCACCTTCCAATAACACTAATATATTTAATTGATTCCTGGTTAATTCTTCTGGGTATTTTCTGGGTAAGATTTTCGGACCCTTTCTCCACAGGCCGTTTAAAGACAATCGTATAAAAGCCTGACTGCATGATTTTCGGAGCCATCAGGCCTGCTGCGGCCATTGCCTCCCTCATCCGTCTGATCCCGGTGCCGGCCCGCTCCACTTTGTCCATGCGGAAGAACAGGTCAGCAATATGCTCGTTTCTACGAACAGATATTTTTCCGAACTCTTTTTTCCGGTGCATCGGGAATACACCAGGATTGACGATCTCGACCCGGTCATCATATACCTCTACCATAAGGCTTGTGCCGCGCACACTGTAGTCACGATGAATAATGGCATTGGTAATCCCGTCACCCTCAGCAATGTTCAGACTTGTCAGAATATCACGGGGGACTATTTTACGTATACCGATATCTGCCTCTTTCAGGAAGTTCCGTATCCTTTCCTTTGAGATGTTATCCCATGTGGCGCCTTTATGGATCTTATCCTCAAAAGGCACTATTTCATTTTCCTGGAACATTAATCTCAGTTCATGGTTGGTCATCTTCTGTGTTGTGCCGTCAAGCCTCCGGAAATAGCCTGAACCACAGCTATAGGGTTTCTCCTCACCCTGCGGCACCTCGATTAAGACGACATCCTGAATCTGTTTTATTTTTACCTGAGTTGGAGGATTACAGTTCCTTGCAACTGAATTGATCCGGGCCTTCATATCATTGGTCAACGTCTCTCCGCCAACAGTCCGGTCATCTCTGACGCCCAGGAGAATAACCCCGCCCCTGGTGTTGGAAAACGCTACAATGTCTTCATCAATCCGGGGTGTAAAATGCTCTTTAAATTCTACGGTGAGCCCTTCGCCCTCTTTCAGAAGGAAATTTATCTTTTCAGTATCTGTCATTGTTATCGTTTGCGCTTATACAATTGTCCATTTTATTAGAAACAACTCTGTAGTTCCAATGTTTTGTTTTAACCTTGCCTCAATCTCGCTTATCAGGTTTTCTTTTTTACTGTCCACTTCATCCTGTGCCTGATAGAGATTCTGCCGCAGCGTATTCCTCTTCTTCTCCATTTCCTTGATTTCCCTCTGGGCGGCGACCTTTTCCTCCAGCTTGAGAATCTTCTTAGCCTCGGTCTTTCTGGTTTTTATCTCCTTGTCCAGTTCTTTCAATTCGATTTCGAGGCTGTTTTTAACATCCTCTGCCCATTTATCGAGCTTTCCCATTTCCGAATCTAAAAATCCTGCATTACGGCCGGCAGAGAAAAGAATCTCTGACACTGTTCTACATCCAGCGCCATGCCGTCATCTGTTATGCCGCAAAACAAAATGTCGTTTTCTATTTCAAACGACTCGATTGTAAGATCACTAACGGACAGCCAACCTGTCTTGCCGATTAATGGCTCCAATATGCTGATCTTCCTCTGCGTCTCTGAGTAATCAAATACCAAAGTCACCCTGGCAAACTGACTTTTAAAGCTCCTTAGATCGCCAAAGGTATAGTCATCAATAATACTCACGAGGCCGTAGAGTTCCATCAGGGAATTTTGAAGAGGTGTGGCAGTTAAAAGAAGTTTTGGAGAATGGGCAACGGCAGTTTTAATAGTACTGGCAATCTTATTGGTATTTTTGTAAACATTTCGCAAATGATGGGCCTCATCAATAACCAGGTCCCAATTGATGAGCTTGATATAGTCATCCTTTGCCCGCGCAAAGTGGTAAGAACAGATAATGACTTCATTCTGATGAACCTGATGCGGATTTAGATCAACCTGCGCATCAGACAGAGAAGCGGCAAGCTTCTGCAGGCTGTCAGAAGAATATTGCCTTGTCAGTTCATATGCAAAGTATTTGGCGTGGTATGATGTTATGGGCATATATTACAGGTGTTTTTTTGCCCATCATCTTATCATTATTGGATGAGAAAGTCTTTAGCCTGGTCATGAGCCTACATTCCATGACTCGTGGACCATCCATAGATCCGATGTTTACTCGCCCTCCTCAAACCTGTGATGGAGTGCGACGGGTGCAAGCTTTTTGCGCATCCGCATGTTGATGATCTCGACAACCAGTGAGAATGCCATCGCAAAATAGATGTATCCCTTTCCGATGTGCTGCCCCATCCCATCGGCCATGAGCATGACGCCAATGAGCAGGAGGAAGCTCAGGGCGAGAATCTTCATGCTCGGGTGCCGGTTGACAAAATCGCCGATGCGTCCTGCGAACACGAGCATGACCGCCACCGAGATTATCATGGCAATGACCATCACCGAAACGTGCTGGGCCATCCCGACTGCGGTGATGACGGAGTCGAATGAGAACACGATGTCAAGTGCCAGAATCTGGATCAGGATAAGCCAGAAGACCGAATTACCCGAAGATCGGGAGGTATCTTCGTGGGCAACCTCCAGCTTGTCGTAGATCTCGTGCGTAGACTTTCCGATAAGGAAGAGCCCCCCGCCGAGCAGGATCATATCACGCCCGGAAAAGGCATTGCCAAATACGGAAAAGAGCGGGGCCGTCAGCCCCATAAGCCAGGAGATCGCGAAGAGCAGTGCGAGCCGAAGAATCAGCGCCAACGAGAGCCCAATCCGTCTCACTCTGAGTTGCTCTGACGGCGGCAGCTTGCCGGAGAGGATCGAAATGAAGACGACGTTGTCAATGCCGAGCACGATCTCCATGGCCGTAAGAGTCAGGAGACTCACGTAGACTTCAGGCTGGGTAAGCATCTCAAACGTCATGCTTCCTTTAACCTCTTATCTTTTTTCTGTATATCCTTATCAATGCTCTCCGCCAAAGTAAAGATGATCATCCTCTCACCGGTATTTGTGCTGATATCCGTATGAAGACTCGTTACATCAACACCGACAATATCCTTGATAACCCTCGACAGGAGGTCTCTTGCACTCTCCAGCATTGTAGCCCTGACCTTCTTTATCAGGTCTCTCCCCTCCTGGGTCTTGGTAAGATGTCTTTCCGCGTCAGTCAGCACACCTTTGAGCCTCACAATAACCATATCTTGTATAATGAAGGTCTTTGTCTCCTTCGGTCCGCGCCCCATGTATTCGATCTCGAACTTCGTCATGGCATTACTGACCTCAGCCTCTATCTGCCCTTTAGTCTTCAACTTATGCCCCCTCATTGATACGATCACCTCATTTATAAGCTAAATAAATTAAAAAGCCAATAGGAATCTTAACAATTGATTATTTCTTCACTCTCTCAGAGATTTCCATAAGGCTCTGCCTTGTCCTCTCTCTGAAATCCTCAAGCTTTTCTGAAATATTCGCATATTTTATAGACAACACCGAACAAGCAAGATATGCGGCGTTTTTTGCACCATCAATCGCAACAGTCGCAACAGGAACCCCCGGCGGCATCTGGACTGTTGAGTAAAGGGCATCAACACCATTCAACGCCCCTGACTTAATGGGCACGCCGATAACAGGAAGGGTTGTGTTTGCTGCGATAACTCCTGCAAGGTGTGCTGCCATGCCTGCTCCGGCAATGATGACCTCAATGCCGCGCTGTCTTGCCGTCCTGGCATATTCTGCCGTTTTGTCCGGGAGCCTGTGCGCAGACGTTATATCCATCTCATAAGGGACACCCATACAATTAAGAACCTCTTCAACCTTCTCCATAACCGGAAGATCGCTTTCACTCCCCATAAGGATCCCTACCAAAGGTCTGTCTGACATGTTTCTCCTTTTATAAATGCTTTCTATCCTGATCCGGCGACATCTTCCCCTGGATTGCTTACATGAAACATTCTCTCCGTTGCTCTCCATTCGCCATTTATCAGCAGTCCACGAGTCCTGTTCATGCCGCCATTTCAAAACCTGTATGGAGGGCCTTCCTGTTGAGATCGAGAAAGGCAGCCGGAATCCGTGCCAGCACTGCTTTTTCTATCGCTTCACGGGAAACAATACCCGTAAGTTCCGTGATAATCCCAAGGGAAATGATATTGGCGACGATACTCTTTCCAAGGACATTTCCGGCCGTTGCAATGATTGGGAAGGAGTATATCCTGAACTCTCCAGCCGGTATATCTTTTACCTCATCTGAATCAACCAGGAGAATCCCGTCCTTTTTAATATCCTTGTAATATTTTGTGCATGCCTCCTGTGTAAGGGCTAACATCGTATCAATCGAAGTCGCTTTGGGATAATCTATACCTTCATCGCTGATGATTACTTCAGCCCTTGAAGCCCCTCCCCTTGACTCCGGTCCGTATGATTGGCTCTGTACGGCCTTTTTGCCATCATATATGGCTGCAGCTTCTGCTATGATGATGCCGGCAGTTATCATTCCCTGGCCGCCTGAACCACTGAACCTTAATTCGTATCTGTATCCCATTATATCCTCTTCCCCCCTCTACTTTGCCTGGACTCTTGCAACCAGTTTACTATATTCCTCGCAATACTCCTGCCTGTCGGACTTGTAAAGTATGCCTCGCAGTAATTTCCCTTCAAGTTCTTCCTTTGAGAGCTTTTCGGCCTGCTTTACAGAGACCGTCCCCTCCTTCTCGATCTTTTCCATCATCTCAGCAGGGGTATTGTATTTATTAAACCTGCCAAAGTATGTCGGACAGGCATCTATGATATCCACAACTGACGTCCCTTTATGCATGATCGCATCATAGATAATCTTTTCCAGCTCCTGAAAGTGGTATGCCGTCCCCCTCGCAACAAAGGTCGCCCCTGCAGCCTTCGCGAGATCACAGGTATCAAAGGTGGGTTCTATGCTCCCGTAACGGCTTGTCGTCGAAATCATCCCCTGCCGGGTTGTCGGCGATGACTGACCGCTCGTCATACCATAAATATAATTATTATAAACCAGTATGGTCAGATCCATGTTCCGCCTGCAGGCATGTATGAAGTGATTCCCCCCAATGGCGAGGGCGTCTCCATCTCCGGTTGTCACAATAACTTTAAGCCTTGGCTTTGCAAACTTTAATCCTGTTGCATAGGCAATGGCTCTGCCATGCAGGGTGTGCAGCGTATTGAAATCTACATATCCAGGGGTCCTGCTGGAACACCCTATCCCTGAGACCATCGCAATGTCATCCTGTGACATTCCGGTAGTATGGATCGCCCGGAGGAGGCTTTTCAATACAATCCCATGCCCGCATCCCGGACACCATATATGAGGCAACTTGCCTCCCCTTATATATGGATTATAATTAAAAGGGACTTTCTTTCTCTTCCTGGCTAAAGACTTTGCTTCCGCTGGTATACTCATCTTCTTCTCCTCCTATTCATCCATCTATCATATCCCGCTCGATCATTGACTCAGTCATCTCTGAATCTACAGCAGCAGGTTTAAAACCATTTCCTGTAACACATTCCATAATCTGGGCAGGACGTATCGGCTCGGTATCCCCCCTGAAGATGCCTTTCACCTCGCATCTTCCCCGCACAACCCGCTCCACCTCATATACGATCTGTCCAAGATTCATCTCCGGAACAATAATAGCCTCAACGCGCTGTGCCAATTCATCCACTGCCTTATCAGGAAATGGCCATATTGTCAGCGGCCTAAGCAATCCCGCCTTAATTCCTTTCTTCCGAAGCTCCCTGACCGCAAACTTCGCAGACCTGGCAGAGACCCCGTAGGCAAAGATTCCGATCTCCGCATCATCCAGATAATACTCCTCGTTCTTCCATATCCTCTCTTTATTGTCATCTATCTTTCTAAGAAGCCTTATCCCCGCCTCCTCGATCTGCCTTGTATTATTCGTAGGAAAACCGTCTGCGCCGTGGTAGAGTCCGGTTACATGGAACCTGTGCCCCTCTCCATAAGCGGCAAGCGGCGCGATATCCCCGTACTGAGTATCATAAGGTTTATATTCACCTGGCGGACAATCCGGTTTTTGTCTGTCAATTACTTCCACTTCGCCGGGTGCCGGGATGGTGAAGGCCTCCCTCATGTGTCCGATGATCTCATCATAAAGGAGGATAACAGGCATTCTGTAGCGCTCTGACAGGTTGAAGGCCCTGACTGTCTCATGGAATACTTCTTCTACAGAAGCCGGCGTCAGGACGATAGCCGGATGGTCTCCATGGGTCCCCCACTTTGCCTGCATCACATCCGACTGACTCGGACCGGTGGGGAAGCCTGTAGACGGACCGCTTCTCATCACATTCACAATAACGCATGGGACCTCGGCCATGCAGGCAAAACCCAAACCCTCCTGCATCAAGGAAAAACCGGGGCCGCTCGTGGCAGTCATAGACTTGAGCCCACCAAGAGATGCGCCAACAATCGCACAAATACCGGCAATCTCGTCTTCCATCTGGATAAAGGAGCCGCCAAGTCTCGGCAATTTTACTCCGGCATGCTCCATTACTTCAGTTGATGGAGTAATAGGATAACCAGCGTAAAACATACATCCGGCATACAATGCCCCTTCTGCACAAGCCTCATTCCCCTGCATGAATTTCATTTTTCGATCTATCATAACCTCCCCCTATTCCTGTCTACGCTCAGTGAAAAACATTTTCTTCAAAAACCTGAATTGCAAAATCGGGACATCTGTTGTCACATAGCTGACATCCATTGCAGGCATCCAGTTCTTTAACGACAACAAGATTACCATCCATTTTCAAGACATCGGTAGGACAGAAATCAACACAGATACTGCATCCCTTGCATAGCTTTTCATCAATCTTGATTCTGAAAATCCTATGTTCCAATACCGCCATTTTCTGCCCTCCCATTATTGCCTGCTTTCATAACTCACGAAGATTTACTTTTTAAGTTTCTTTCTAAGCCTCTTCTCCAGGCTCTCGACCTTGGCCGTGATTCTCCCCTTCTTCCCTTTTCTGTAGTCCACCTTGATAACCGTGGAAATACGGTCACAATCCTTCTTCATTCTCTCAAAGCACTTCCTGACCAGGGAGAAGACCTCATCCCATTCCCCTTCGATTACAGTCCCCATGGGGTTGACCCGATAGTCCAATCCACTCTTATCGATTATCTCGAGAGACCTCACGACATATTGGCTGACGCTCTCCCCTTTTGAAATAGGGGTCATACTGAATTCCAGGAGTATGTCAGCCTTTTTCTTTCTATTGATTCTCATCTTTGCGCGGGAACCTGGCATGGTTCCTCCTCAATCAGGTACAGAAGGTGATCCTCTACAGAATAAAAAAGGGGGGCCACAATGACACCCGGATATTCGGAGCGGAGGGATTCCGCCTCAGATACTACGGAACCTGCTGCATCTGTTTTACCAAATTGGGCACACATATCCCTGAAGTGATTCTCCGCTTCAGCCCTGTCCCACATAAAGTATTCCGATAAATTTTGGACGAAATCCTTTTCTTTTATTTTGAGGTTTACCATCATACAATCACTATGTCCGATAACTGCTATATGCCGTATCCCGGCTACTGCGACAGCAAAAGATATGGAGAAGGCGACCCCATTTTGTGTCCCTCCGCTGTTGCGTACGAAAAATGCAGAATTTTGTGGCAGCCTAAGTTCCTGCCGGTTATCCATACACATCAGGACAAGCATTTCTGCCCTTTCATATCTTTCCGGCCGGATATTCAGATTATGATTTAAGATCAATCTTTCAATCGGTGTATTACGATATTCCACCGGGATGTCCATTTCATCAGTAACGCATATCATTGTACTGGTCATGTTCTCCTTCATTGCTTAAAACAAAAAAGGCCAACACCGGTTTTAATAAAAGATGACGATGTTGGCCTAAATTTCAGCAGGAGGTACTGAAGACCTCCCCCTGTCATATCTGCACTATAATCTGTATGGCGCTTCGGTAATAATCCAAATTACCCGATAGAAACCAGAGCTGCATTAAATGTTGCGCTCGGACGCATCGCCTTTGATGTCTTCTCAGGATCAGAGAAATAATAACCACCGGTATCCTGTGGCTTTCCCTGGGCTCCTATCAGCTCTCCGGCTATCTTTGCCTCATTCTCCGTAAGCGTCTTCGCTAATGGAGTGAAACGGGCCTTCAGTTCCTGATCTTCGTTCTGTGCCGCCAGCGCCTGCGCCCAGTAGAGGGCAAGATAGAAATGACTGCCGCGGTTGTCTATCTCTCCAACCTTGCGGGCTGGCGACTTATTGCTCTCCAGGAACTTCCCGTTTGCCTGATCAAGCGTCGTTGCAAGGACCTGAGCCTTCTTGTTATTGAATGTATTGGCAAGATGCTCCAATGACACCGCAAGCGCCAGGAACTCCCCAAGCGAATCCCATCTCAAATACCCCTCTTCCTGGAACTGCTGTACATGCTTAGGCGCTGACCCTCCGGCCCCTGTCTCAAACAGGCCGCCGCCATTCATCAGCGGAACTATTGAGAGCATCTTGGCGCTCGTGCCCAGTTCCAGTATCGGGAATAAGTCAGTCAGATAATCACGCAGCACATTGCCGGTGACTGAAATGGTATCTTTCCCCTGTCTTATACGCTCAAGAGAAAAGCGGGTCGCCTCTACAGGCGACATAATGCGTATATCAAGCCCCTTCGTATCGTGATCTTTCAGATATCTGTTGACCTTCTCGATAATCTGTTTGTCGTGTGCCCTCTTGCTGTCTAACCAGAATACCGCCGGCGCTCCGGTTGCCCTCGCCCTCGTCACTGCAAGCTTTACCCAGTCCTGTATCGGCGCATCCTTTGTCTGGCACATACGCCAGATATCCCCTTCTTCCACAGGCTGCTCAAGCAAGGTCTTCCCTGATGCATCCACTACTCGGATTGTCCCGTTCCCCGGGGCCTTGAATGTCTTGTCATGTGAGCCGTACTCCTCTGCCTTTTGCGCCATAAGACCGACATTGGGTACGCTTCCCATTGTCTTTGGATCATAGGCACCGTTCTTCTTACAATCAGAGATGACCTCCTGGTACACGCCTGCATAGTTTCTGTCAGGTATTACTGCCTTCGTATCATACAGCTTGCCGTCTCCACCCCACATCTTGCCACCCTCACGGATCATCGCAGGCATGGATGCATCTATTATCACATCGCTTGGCACATGAAGGTTTGTTATCCCCTTATCAGAGTTAACCATCGCAACCCATGCACGGCTACCGTATGTGGCGCTGATATCAGCCTCTATCTCTGCCCTCTTTGCCTCAGGCAGGGTCTTTATCCTTGCATAAAGGTCACCCAGTCCGTTATTGGGGTCAAAGCCGGTCTCCTTTATTACTGCAGCGTGTTTTTCTAAAACATCCTTAAAGAACACAGACACCGCATGGCCGAACATAATCGGATCAGACACCTTCATCATCGTAGCCTTTAGATGCAGCGAGAACAACACGCCCTGTTTCTTTGCATCCTGGATCTGCTCCTCATAGAACTTTCTAAGCTCCCTCCGGCTCATCACGGCTGCATCTATTACCTCTCCGGCCTTAAGTGTCGTCTTCTCCTTGAGCACCGTGGTCTTTCCATCCTGCGAAACATACTCAATCCGTACTGCACCGGCCTCAGACACTGTCGTGGATTTTTCACTCCCGTAGAAATCCCCACCGCTCATGTGTGACACATGGGTCTTTGAATCTGCGCTCCATGCACCCATCTTGTGCGGGTTCTTCCTTGCATAATTCTTAACAGATGCTGCGGCCCTTCTGTCGGAATTCCCTTCCCTCAACACAGGATTCACTGCGCTTCCAAGCACCTTGCCGTATCTGGACTTTATCTCCTTCTCTGCATCGGTCTTTGGATCCTCAGGATAGTCCGGCACCTTATAACCCTTTGACTGCAGCTCCTTTATTGCGGCCTTTAACTGGGGGATTGATGCGCTGATATTCGGGAGTTTTATGATATTCGCCTCCGGCGTCGTTGCAAGCTCTCCCAACTGGGTCAGGTGATCCGGTATCCTCTGGGCCTCTGTCAAATTCTCAGGAAAGTTGGCGATTATCCTCCCTGCCAGAGAAATATCCCTTGTCTCTACCACTACCCCGGCTGCCTTGGTAAATGCCTGGACTATCGGGAGCAGAGAATACGTTGCCAGCGCAGGCGCCTCGTCTGTCTTTGTCCACATGATCTTTGCTTCTTGTTTCATAATGTTTTTCCTCCTCTTAAAAATAAAAAAGCCAGTCCTCTTTTTTATAAGATGACTGGCTTATAATCCGACCGGTTTCATCGAGTCAATGCTGAAACCCTTCAGAGTATCCGCTAATGTAGTCGAGATTATATAGGACGCATCCCCATGTGTCAAGAAAAAAAATAGAATAAAAAATAGAATAAAATAGCGGATATCTACGGCAAAGGGGTAAGACCTCAGACAAACGATGAAGCGTCTAAGTTCGCATCCATATACAAAGACAATCGAAAACTGATGCGTGCCAGGGTGGCATCAGGATTAGATGTATTAAAGAATCACAAACTGACTGACACGAAACGCATCGCGGCGATAGGTTACTGTTTCGGCGGGACAACGGTACTTGAACTTGCCAGAAGCGGCGCTGATATCGCAGGGGTGGCAAGCTTTCACGGCGGCCTTGATACGCCATCTCCGGAAGATGCCAAACAGATCAAGGCAAAGGTGCTTGCATTGCATGGAGGAGACGACCCATTCGTGACGGCAGAACACGTCGCCGATTTTGAGGATGAGATGAAGAAGGGTGGCGTTGACTGGCAGGTGAATGTTTATGGCGGGGCCAGGTACGATGAGTGAAATCTGAAGATCCCATATTCATCCACCAGTATACCGCTCTCCCGGATGTTCATCAAAATACCGCAACCAGTAATTAATTTCACGTTCAACGGCCTGGATCCGTGGTATCCGGAGCGGATCAAAGGATTTATGGGATGGAGGCACTGCCGGGCCGCCTGTGACCATCATCACACCTTTATGCCGATATGTGATACCTTCATACGAACCATTCAATAGAAGACTCACATCCTTTGGGTAAATCCCCATAGGAAGAGAGAGCGCTTTTACCTGGTATCCCGGAACCGCCTCCTGTATAGCCTTCACTGCAAGGGCAAGCTGCCGGCGCACCCCTTCGGAGCTTTGCTTTGATAGTGTTGCGTGCCACAAGGTATGAT
>Ga0209324_10002766_pt1 | contig 12052 bp, 10 predicted proteins | sample Rifsed19ft3_FD_184015 | JGI IMG/M metagenome (GOLD analysis project Ga0209324, IMG submission 184015) | Soil microbial communities from Rifle, Colorado, USA - sediment 19ft 3 (version 2) | ecosystem: Environmental > Terrestrial > Deep subsurface > Rock core/Sediment | place: Rifle, Colorado...
CCTGCAGAGAAATATTCTTGCTTTGAAAAAGATGAAGGCGGAAATCACATTGTAGGCGAAGATGGAAATCTAATTCCATGTCGTCTAGATACTGGTGACAACGCTTGGATGATGACATCTTCAGCGCTCGTGTTGGTAATGACACCTGCTGGACTCGCAATTTTCTATGCTGGACTTTCAAGATCAAAGAATGCAGTCAATTCGTTGATGATGGTATTCATCACAACTGGAATCATTGCAGTACAATGGGTTCTGTGGGGATACAGTCTTGCCTTTGGTCCCGACGCAGGAAATGGATTTATAGGAACTTTAGACTGGGTCGGCCTGAATAATGTACTTCATGATGTTCCATCTGATGTATACGGAGGCATAACTGGAACTACCATTCCACATCAGACTTACATGGTATTCCAGATGATGTTCGCTATAATCACTCCCGCATTGATCGTAGCAGCATTAGCTGAAAGAATGAAGTTTAGTGCATTCGTGATCTTCATACTACTATGGGCAACATTCGTGTACGACTTTGCCGCTCACTGGACATGGTCACTAGGATCTGGTGGTACCGCAATAGGTTGGACAGGCGCACTTCCGTCACTTGACTTTGCAGGCGGAACTGTAATCCACATCACATCTGGCTTCTCAGGACTAGTTATAGCTCTGATGCTAGGTAGAAGATTGGGATATGGAAAGGTTCCAATGGAGCCTCACAACATACCACTGATAGTTCTTGGTGCAGCATTGCTCTGGTTTGGATGGTTCGGCTTTAACGCTGGATCTGCAGGCGCAGCAGCAACAAATGCAACAAGTGCATTTGTCGCAACACAAGTTGCTACGGGAATGGCAGCTGTTACATGGATGCTAGTATCATGGGCCCATACAGGAAAACCCTCTACGATTGGTGCAGCAACTGGTGTTGTAGCCGGTCTAGTAGCTATTACGCCAGCATCAGGTTTCGTCTCCCCAATGTCTGCTCTAATTATCGGCATTGCTGCATCATGCGTATGTTATGGTGCAGTACTGTTTAAGAACAGACGCAAATGGGATGATGCACTTGATACTTGGGCAGTACATGGCATTGGAGGACTAGTCGGCGCACTTTGTACTGGTATATTCGCAGAAAATCGATTTACACCATGGGGCGCTGACGGACTTGCCTTTGGAAATCCACAACAACTACTAAACAACGCAATTGGTGCATTTGCAGCAATGGCTTGGGCAGTAGGTATTACAGCAATCATAATCAAGATTATGGATGCAGTGTGGCCAGGCAGTATACGAGTTACTCCAAAAGAGGAAGAAGTTGGTCTTGACATAGCACAGCATGGCGAAAGAGCGTACGTAAACGAATAGTACGCTAACACTTTCCTTTTTATTCTAATACCATATCATTGTGAAATGAATTTAGATATCATTAACTAACTTCAATTCATGTTTATCACTACAAACGACTTGGCAAAAACTCTAGAAGATCCAAATTTGATCTTGGTTGATACAAGATCATACAAAGATTATTCTATTGAACATATTCCAAGTGCCGTAAACTTAGATCTGTTTTACTATCATTGGTCTGATACATCAAAAGAAGGAATGAAAGCATTTGATATGGAAATGCAAAAACTTCTCTCATATGTTGGAATAACAACCGAAAAGAAAGTTGTATTTTATGATGAAATTTCTGGAATGAGTGCAGCTCGAGGTGTATGGCTTTTGTTATATTTTTCACATCCTCAAGTTTTCATGCTTGATGGCGGAATGAAAAAATGGAAAAGTGAAGGTTTTCCTTTAGAAACAAAAACAAACGGTTTCAAACCTGCAAAATTTTCTGGGAAAACTAACAAAGATATTGTTGCTGGATATGAGTACATCAAAAAAAATTTAGATAAAATAAAGCTTGTTGATGCTAGAACAAAAGAAGAATTTAATGGTACAGTAATACGAGCTGCAAGAAGCGGCCATATTCCAAATGCGATAAACATAGATTGGAACCTTAACATCGCAGAGAATGGAACAATGAAAGACAACAAATCTCTTTCTGAACTTTATCAACAAATATCACAAGATAAGGAGATAGTAACTTATTGTCAAGGAGGATACCGAGCTGCAAATTCATTTCTAGCTCTTAAAAAACTTGGATTCAAAAATATCAAAGTCTATGTGGGTTCTTGGGGAGAATGGGGAAATAGATTGGATCTTCCCGTAGTCTAGTCCCTTTTCTTCCATAAAAGCTGATTATACAGCATTTCTGGTGCAATCTTTTTGAATGGTTTTCCGCCACCATCATACCACTTTGTAAAAAATTCGTAAAGATGAAGCCTCAAAGACTGGATGTATACTATCAAACCTTCAATCATCATTATTCCAAGGTTTCCACCAATTATCAATGCTAGTCCACCAACTGATTCTGATCCTCCCATTGAATGATATGAATTATTTACGGTAAGCAAAAGTGCAGCATGAACAAGAAGCATAATACCAATTCTTGCATAGCTTATTGTGTGTGACAAAAGCTCTACTGATTTTACCAAGAGTACTTCAATTACAACATTCATAATACTGCCTCCTTCTCCTGGGTGTTTTTTATTATGAAGTATTCCACCAATCATTATCATTCCCATGCAACCAATGGTTACAGGAATTGCAATTCTAGCAACAATCCAAACACGCGCCCAGTCTCCAACAAGTATAGTAACCCATGGAACAGGTTCATTGTGAATGCGTGAATACATGTTCATTATATCATAACCAGAACCAATGGCAGTCATCATGATAACTACGACTCCACCATACATTACAAGAGTTGGAATAGCTTCTGTAAACATTGTAAACTTGTCTCCTCTTTGATAGAGTCTTCTAATGTGTAAGATAAATGCCCATACTAGGTGCACTATTCCGAGAAATATCGAAACTTTTAGAATCCTAATTACTTGTTCAAAGTTTAATTCAGATACACTAATGATTCCTACTAACCATTCTATGGAATGTAAGAGTCCACCTTCTTCTAAAAGTGCATGTACTGGAGCAAACTCTTCTAAATGAAAACCAAACGCCTCACCAGTTAGTATTCCTGCAAAGGCTGCTGAACCACCTGATATGGCAATCAACATTCCCCATTTTGCAAGTGTTCCCTGACCTTTGAATTTGAACAATAATCCTAAAAACATGAGCAGGATTCCGTGCCCAAAATCAGCAAACATAATTCCATAGAATATTGGCCACATGATGGCAATCATTGGAGTTGGATCTGCTTCTCCACGTTTTGGTATGCCTTGGCTCTCTGTAATGACTTCAAAAGTCCTAATCCATGCTTTATTAGCAAAAAGGATTGGTGTGTCCTTGAGTATTTTTGGGTCTGTTATCTCTTCAGTTATTGACATCCACCTCTTTGTTGTATCTATGAATTTTTTTTCCATTGCACGCGGAATGTATCCTTGTATTACAGCAAATCGTTTTGTTCCACCAGGCTTGCGCATTTTTTCAAGTACATCTTTTGCAATACCAGAACCTTCATGCAATGATAAGATTGGACCACGAATTTTCTTTTTTGTTTCTAAAAGTTCTTTTGTAAGCTTTTTTTCTTTTGCAGTGAGTTCAGTAATTTTTGAAACAACTAAGTTGTATGCTTGACTTGGATTCTGTGGTATTCCTTGTGGAATAATAAACGGATTTGCATTGAAACTTCGAAGAACCTTAAGAACTCTCTCAGAGTCATGTGTATCGGTAAAAACTATGATTGCTGTTTTTAATTTACTATCTAACTCGTACTTGAAAATTGTAATTCCTTCTAGGGTACGACTAATCTCAGCAAAATCTGAAGAATTTATCACAAATAGATTTGTGTAAAAATATTTCATCTGCCCAAGATTGCTTAGGTTAATATTCAGTTTTTTCACAACCTCAAGTGCTTCTTTGAGGCTTGTATATTCTTCAAGTGAACGTTTTGTATTGGCATAGTCTTCTAGAAGTTTTGCTGGTCCATCTATTACTGCATGACTTTTTTCTTGTAAATCATTAATCATCGTTGCAATTTCATCAAGCTCATACTGATTTCTTTTTATCACCAAACCTTTGAACAAAACTTCCATTATTCCGACCCGTATAGGAATTTGAAGACCTTTTACAACCTCATCGACTGATTGATAGAGTTTTTGAACTTTTAATAACAAATCATCAATTTCAGGAGTAACTGTATCATTTTGGGTTTCTATTTTATGAAACCATTCAAATTCAGTTAATCTTGATATCGCTTCTGGAGACTCTGTTCTTGGTACAATAATCGTTCCTAACATAAGTTCTGCTACAACCAAGACAGATCCTCGGGTGGTTTTACGTTTTTAAAACGTTTCTAAGAATTTTTTTTCTAGTCAAAACATTAAAATCTGTTAGGATTAAACGCCTGATCGTTGACATCTAGCCCTGCATTAGAGAAAACTGTTGATAAAATTTTGAATCAATCTGAAAACGAACTACTTTTTAGCTTAAAACAATCCCTTGATGACTCTAAAAACACCCTTTCAAACTCTCTATCCTCACTAGAGCAAGAATATGATAAAATACTTGTAGACGGTAAAAAAGAGGCAGACAAACTTCAAAAACAAATCACAGGAAGTGCGGCTCTTGAAGCTAGAAACAAACAACTCTTGCTTGTTGAAGACTCGGTTGCAAAAGTCTTTGCAAAAGCTATAGAAAAACTAAATGACTTGGTACGAAATGAAGATTATACAAAACTTGTGTTTCAATTACTTGATGAATCGGTAAAAGGACTTGGTACTTCTAATGTTATTGTAGAATGCAATTCAAAAGACAAATCAGTAATACAATCAATTTTATCTAAATTTCCCGGCGCAACATTATCTTCTAACACAGTTAATTGTCTTGGTGGTGTAATAGTAAAATCAAAAGATGGATCGATGAGCTTTGATAATACAATCGATGCAAGAATCGAACGTCTAAAGCCTTTAATAAGGAAAGACATCGCAATCAGATTCGGCAGATAACTATGGTTGCAAAAGGAAAAATAGTTTGGGTTAGCGGTCCTGCAGTTAAAGCAGATGGAATGTCTGATGCAAAAATGTATGAAACGGTTTCAGTAGGAAACTTGAATCTTATTGGTGAGGTAATTCGTTTAACAGGTGATGTTGCATTTATCCAAGTTTATGAATCAACAAGCGGATTGAAACCAGGTGAACCAGTTGTTGGTACAGGTAATCCATTGAGTGTTTTACTTGGTCCTGGAATCATTGGACAAATTTATGATGGAATACAAAGACCACTAAAGGAGCTTTCCAAAAAATCTGGAGCTTTCATCGGTAGGGGTGTTACAACAACCCCTGTAGACATGACAAAAAAATACAAATTTACACCAACTGTCAAAGTAGGCGATAAAATACAAGGAGGAGATGTACTTGGTACAGTTGACGAAACTCAATTAATCAAACACAGTATTCTCGTTCCACCTGATCATCCTGATAGTAAACTTACCAGCATTGTTAGTGAGGGTGAATACGACCTTGAGACAGAGATAGCTGTTACAGAAAGCGATGGAAAGAAAATACCACTCAAGATGTATCATAGATGGCCAGTAAGAAAACCACGACCATACAAGCAGAGATTCGATCCTACAGTTCCACTAATTACAGGACAACGTGTTATTGATACATTCTTTCCAATAGCAAAGGGAGGAACAGGTTCTATCCCTGGTGCATTTGGTACTGGAAAAACTGTAACATTACACCAAATTGCGAAATGGGCAGATTCTCAAGTTGTAGTTTACATTGGATGTGGCGAAAGAGGAAATGAAATGACTGAAGTTCTTGTAGAATTCCCACATCTAAAAGATCCAAACACTGGAAGACCTTTGATGGAAAGAACTGTTCTTGTTGCAAATACAAGTAACATGCCAGTAGCTGCAAGAGAAGCAAGCATCTACACCGGAGTTACAATTGCTGAATATTATAGAGACATGGGAAAACACGTCGTACTTGTTGCAGATTCTACAAGTAGATGGGCAGAAGCTTTGCGAGAAATGAGTGGAAGACTAGAAGAAATGCCAGCAGAAGAAGGCTATCCGTCATATCTTGCATCAAGATTAGCAGAATTTTATGAAAGAGCAGGACGTGTAAGTGCTCTTGGCAGTCCAGAAAGAGAAGGATCCGTGACTCTTGTCGGTGCTGTGTCGCCATCGGGTGGTGACTTTACAGAACCTGTAACAACTCATACAATTAGATTCATCAAGACTTTCTGGGCACTAGACGCAAGACTCGCATATTCCAGACATTATCCATCAATCAATTGGATGAATAGCTATTCTGGATATCTTTCTGATATTGCAAAGTGGTGGAGCGCAAATGTTAGTGATGAATGGTTACATCTTAGAAATGAAGCATATTCGATATTACAAAGAGAAGATACTCTCAAAGAAATTGTAAGATTGCTAGGACCTGAAGCACTACCAGATGAAGAAAAACTCATCTTAGAAGTAGCGAGAATGATAAAGATAGGAATTTTACAACAAAACTCATTTGATAATGTAGATACCTATTGCAGTCCTAAAAAACAACTCAAGCTTCTAAAACTCATGGTTAATTTCTACAAGGGTGGTCAACGCGCACTAAAGGAAGGTGCAACTCTTCCAGACATTCGTGCAATGTCTGTAATTAGTAATATATTGAAAGCAAGAATGGAGGTTCCTGACGATCAAATTGCAAAGCTTGATCAACTTGATTCATTGATGAATGAACAATTCAAAAATATCATGGGAGTGAAAGTCGTAACTTGACATTAGAAGGCGGAATAGAATACAGTAAAATTGCAGAAATTAAGGGACCACTTATTATTGTTGATGGAGTAGACAAAGCTTCATTTGATGAGCTTGTAGAAATTCAGACAACAAGTGGAGAAAAAAGACTAGGAAAAGTTGTGGAAGTTGGATTTGGAAAAGCTGTAGTTCAGGTTTTTGAGGGAACAACAGGTCTTTCAATTTCTGGAACAAAAGCAAAATTCATTGGAAGAACAATGACGATGCCAGTTTCTGCTGAAGTTCTTGGTAGAGTATTTGATGGACTTGGCAGACCAAATGATGGACTTCCTGATCCAATGGCTTCTAAATTTTTAGATATCAACGGTGAACCAATGAATCCAGAACAAAGAGATTATCCAAAAGACTTTATTCAAACTGGCGTTTCAGTCATAGACGGAATGTTGACACTCGTTAGAGGTCAGAAGCTTCCAATATTTTCTGGTTCTGGAATGTCACACAACATCTTGGCTGCTCAAATTGCAAGACAAGCAACAGTAATTGGAAGTGGTGAAGAATTTGCCGTGGTCTTTGCAGCAATTGGGGTGCAATACAGTGAGGCACAGTACTTTAAGCGAAGTCTTGAAGAATCTGGTGCTCTTAAAAGAAGCGTACTCTTTCTTAATCTAGCTGATGACCCCGCAATTGAAAGAATCATTACCCCTCGTGTGGCACTCACAGTAGCTGAATATCTTGCATATGACCTTGGCATGCATGTTCTTGTTATACTCACAGACATGACAAACTATGCAGAAGCTCTACGTGAAATTAGTGCAGCAAGAGAAGAAGTACCTGGAAGAAAAGGCTATCCGGGATATCTCTATACAGACCTTTCAACAATTTACGAAAGAGCCGGAAGACTGCGTGATAAAAAGGGAAGCGTAACACAAATGCCAATACTTAGTATGCCAGCTGATGATATTACACATCCAATTCCTGATCTGACTGGGTATATCACAGAAGGACAGATTGTGTTAGGTAGGGATTTGTTTAGGAAAGGAATCTATCCGCCAGTTAATGTTTTGATGAGTCTTAGTAGAATCATGAAAGATGGTGTTGGTGAAGGAAAAACACGTGCAGATCATATGGAGATTGCTAACCAAATGTATGATGCTTATTCAAGAGCACAAGAAGTAAGGGCACTTTCTGAAATTGTAGGAAAGGCAGGACTTACTGGTGTTGATATAAAATACATGGATGTCGGAGATGCATTTGAACAAAACGTTTTGTCACAAGGTGTAGACGAAAACAGAAGTCTTGAAGAAACACTTGGATTAGAATGGAAGACAGGTTCTATCCTACCAAAAGGCGAGCTTACCAAAGTCAAAGACAAGTTTATCGATCAATACTACAAGGCGAGCTAAATGTCCTTTGGGCAAAATGTTACTGCAACAAAAATAGAGCTTCTCAAGTATAAACGATCAAGTCAAGTAGCAAAGATGGTACAAAAAATTCTTGATGACAAGCGTGAGGTTCTACTAAAAAGAATAGATGAAATGATTAATGAAGCAACAAAAGCTAGAGGAGACATCTGGAATCCACTTCAAGACATATACAGATCAGTTAACAATGCATATCTTTCATTAGGTACAAACACTGTAGACTCGGTTGCACAATCTACACCTGCAGTAATGCAAGTAGATGTAACAGTCAAGCGCGTAGTAGATGTATCAATTCCCGCTCTTACAGTAAAAGAAACTGACACAAAGTCTATGCCTTATGGATTTGCTGATACAAATGCATCAATTGACAGAGCAGCAAAACAAATCAAGACAATGCTTTCGCAAATATGCAAAGCAGCTGAATATGAAAACTCTATCTTCAGTCTTGCAAAAGCATTAGAAAAAACTCAAAAACTACTTAACGCACTTGAAAATGTCATTATTCCACAATACCAACTACGAGTAAAATTCATACTTTCTACACTTGAAGAAAGAGAACGAGAAGAATTCGCAAGATTAAAAAAAGTCAAGGCTGTCATTGAAAAGAGAAAGGCATAATGGCAAAAGAAGATATCAAAAAATTACTGGAAAGTGCAAAGGAAAGATTGGAGAAGGATGAAGAATCTTTTATCAAAACTATACAAGACGATCTGAAATCCTTCAAGAAAAAAACACTTGATAAAATTTGATAAATTTTATATCATGATTTAAATATGGCGTGAGAAGGAGCCAATATTGAGAATGAAATCTGCAGGTTACATGTTTCTTGCTGTACTGATAATATCAATTTCTGGATTAACCGGTCTTGCATTTGCTCAAGAACCAGCAGCGAGTTCTGCAGGAGATAGTTCTACTAAGTTAATTGGTGCAGGTCTTGCATTCGGTCTTGCGGCACTTGGAGCAGGTGTAGGTCTAGGCTATGTAGGTTCTGCAGGTCTTGCCGTAATCAGCGAAAATCCAGCTCTACAATCCAAAGTATTCATCTTTGTAGGTATGGTTGAATCAATCGCAATTTATGGTATCGTCATGATGTTCATCATCCTAGGACAATAATCTAGTAATACTTTAACTCATTAACATCTAAAATTCTTGTACAATATCTACATCGAAGGACAAGTCCTGTTTTGTCCACAACATCCATTATCGATTCAATGTCTTCATCACTATTTGTTATACAATCAGGATTAGAACATCTGAAAATTCTTTCAATCTCATTTGGTAAAGTGACTCGTCTTTTTTCAACTAACTTGTAGTCCTTGATTATGTTAACAGTAGCTTTTGGAGCAATCAATGCTAGCTTGTTTGTGTCATCATCTTTTAGAAATCTATTTTCTACCTTTATGATGTCTTTTTTTGAAACCTTTGCACTTGGAACATTTAACGCTATTGTAATTACATTACCATCCTTTCCGTCTATTTCAAGTGCATTTAGAACTTTGAGACCTTTACCAGCTTCAATATGATCAATGACTGTCCCATTTTTGATCCGTCTAACAATAAGATCAGACTCTGACATTGGAATACTTTGTATAGTACTCATATATATTATTGAATTGGAATGAGCAATTCTTTTTTCCAAAAAGACATTGTCTCAATACGTGATTTTGACAAACAAAAGTTTGACACCATTTTTGATGCTACTGATAAAATAATTAACATGAATCCAAACGAGAGACGTGAGCTTGGACGTGGGAAAACATTAGGATATCTTTTCTTTGAACCAAGTACTAGAACAAGACTCAGCTTTGAAGCCGCAATGGCATCACTAGGTGGTACATATATAGGAATAGCTGATGCCTCTTCCTCATCTGCAAAAAAAGGTGAGAGTCTTGCTGATACTGTAAAAATAATGTCACTTTATTCTGACGTCCTTGTCTTAAGACATCCACTTGATGGTTCTAGTAGATTCGCAGCAGAGATTTCTACAAAACCACTGATAAATGCGGGCAGTGGAACAGAAGAACATCCGACACAAGCAATTCTAGATCTTTACACAATGAGAAAAGAAAAAAAGAAAATTGATGGCTTGAAAATAGCAATAGTTGGTGATTTGAAGTATGGCAGAACAGTTTATTCTCTGTTATATGCACTTGGCAACTACAAAGTAGATGTACATCTTATTTCGCCACAAGCATTAAAGATTAGGACTGATTCCACATACGAAATCAAAAAACGATTATCATTTACAGAATCGATTAATCTGGAAGAAAATCTAGACGAGTTTGATGTTATATATGTAACAAGAATACAAAAAGAAAGATTTGCAGATGTAGAAGAATATAACAAAGTAAAAGGCAGCTACAAAATTGGTCCTGAAATAATAAAGAAAATGAAAGAAGATGCCATCATAATGCATCCATTACCACGTGTTGATGAGATTTCACCTGAAGTGGATTCAACAAAACATGCAAAATACTTCAAACAAGCAGAATATGGTAAGGATACGCGTGCAGCTCTTCTTGCTCTAATATTGAATGAGAAGGGCATCTAATTATTCACCTCAACAGAATTTTTGGATAACTTTTCAATATTATAACGAAACTCATTGTAAATATAAAGATCATAATCGTAATCGGTCCAAATTCAGGAACTACGACTAGTGCAAATTGTGTTGAAGCTGTTGTACCTGCAATTTTTTCAAATCTGATAATTATAGGACCTGTTTGATCTTCGGCAAAAGTAAAATCTTCAAATCCTCCACCTATTACTGCATTTCCAGAAGCTCTATGAATTTCTTTTCCATCTTTAAGTATGACAAAATCATATGTTGAGTGTTGCTTTGTTTCAAGTGTGGTGGGATCTCTTACTGTAAAGATGAATTTTGTTTTCTGGCCAGGCTGGATTACTGGAGGATCCCATGAAAGATCCACTTGAAATTGTTGGTTATCAGTTAAAGCAGCAAGTGGAAATTTAATTTCATCACTTGCAACTAGTTTAAACTTCATATAATTTGGTAAACTACCAGATTTTTTTTGTTGATCCCTTAGAACTTTGAGATGATCTTGTACTAGTAAGAAATGTACTATTCTGCCATCCTCCACAGAATAATCATCTACGGTAATTGATGATTTGAATAAATCTATACCGTTTACCTGTCCCTTGTAACTTGTAGCTAGAAGTTCTGCAAAATGCTTTGGAAATAATAATTCTTCATGTACATATGGAAGCTGACTAATGTTTTGTTCGCTCCAATCAAATGGCATTTCAAATGATATGGTTTTCTCATTAGGATTGTATTCAAAATTTGTTATTGTGTCATAATATGATCTTACTCTAAATTTCACATCTTGACTATCTTTGGTTTTTTGATCATGATAAGTAGTATGACCAATACTGATGTATGCATCATATTTTATTGGTTCATCAAGTAAGTTATCCGGTTCATCTACAGTACGTATTGCTACTTCTAAATGGTACAAACCACCAGAACTAAAGACAGGTCCTCTCAATTCTATTGGTCTTGTTTCTGTAGCCAACCAACCTCCAAGTAAAGATTCTTTTTCACCGGAGATTTCAATTTCTCCTTCACTAGTTGGATATACTTTTATTGTTAAATCTCCATTTTGAGCAAAGAAAAAATTTCTAAAAATCATTTCATCTTTATAATTTAATCCTATCAAAAAATTTACATTTTTTATATTCTCGCCTGTTTTAGGATCAAATGCGCGTACTTTGATCTGTTTGTCAATTCCATTATCATCATAAAAAGGTGGGAGCATCTCTGCAGTAATTGTAATGTCACGCCCCTGATAGTTCACAGGAGGAGGAGTATCGATACTTAGACCATGACCAAATGCTTGAGTTATAGATGGCA
>Ga0209324_10002767_pt1 | contig 12050 bp, 14 predicted proteins | sample Rifsed19ft3_FD_184015 | JGI IMG/M metagenome (GOLD analysis project Ga0209324, IMG submission 184015) | Soil microbial communities from Rifle, Colorado, USA - sediment 19ft 3 (version 2) | ecosystem: Environmental > Terrestrial > Deep subsurface > Rock core/Sediment | place: Rifle, Colorado...
GCTCAAGACGGAAGCGGCTGGTCCCGCCTCAACTCAGATGGCTCCCCCTGCTTAGTATCTCGGAGAATGAGGCGCGGCCTGCTAGTTGTTCGGCCCGATCCAGCCTGAGGGCACCGCCCCCGGTTCGCCCGCCGCGCACACGTGCCCTCCGCAGAAGTAGATGTCGCGTTCAGGCAGCTTCACCGGCTGGAACGCGTCAATGCCCCCGAAGGCCGAACCATACTCGCCGACGAACGCTGCCACAAGCTTGATGGGGTGGCAGTTGAAGCCGGGCTGTGTGCAGGCGGGGTTGAGCTCGCCGTAGCGGGTGACGGAGCCCTCCGCCGTGATGCGCCCTGCTCGCGGGTCCGTGTCGAAGCCAGCTAGGTTGTCCCAGGCCGCAGGTATCTCTCCCGCAACCTCCTGAACCCGGGTTTCCGAAGCGACTCCGGACCCGCCACGAGGACGAGCCGATCATACGGCAACCACCGGAGTGCGCCGAACACCTTTGACTCATCGAAGCCGAACGTCGAAATCAGGACCCGCGCCATCGGACTACCCGACCAACAGCTCGGACCCTGGAACCGCGCGAACGGAATGAGCACGCGCGTCCCGCGGAATCGGGACGACCTCGACGACGCCCTTTGCGACGAGCTGTCGGATGTGGTGGTTCATCGTGCTCTTGTGAATTCCCAGTGCCCTCGCAAGGCCCGTCTCGTTCGTCTCCTTCCCTCGATGAGCGACGAGGTACGCCAGGATCGACCTTTGTTTTGGGGAGAGCCGTTCCGCGTAGTTCATCTTGAGCAGGGGGAGTTGGATCTCCTCGTGCGTCTCATCGTGCACGTATGTCGTCGGAATGCCCTCGAGGATGCACACGAGGAGGGCCGCGCTGCTCATCAAGCGGGTCCCGCCTGCGATGTTGAAACGAATGGAGGACACGCCGGCACCGCGGGCTTTCGCAATGTCCTCACGGATCGTGCGGGCGATATCCAAGAGGTTGAACGCGTCGCCGAGTTCGACGGGCGTTGCTTGGATCCCCCGAAGATCGCAGAACTCCAGGATTTTCGCTCGCGCAGCCCGCGACTTGTCATGGGCACTGTGATAGAACACAATCCGCTCCAGACCCTCCGTCGACTTGATGGACGGCGTGAGGCTTTGCGGTCTCCATCCGAGCGTCCCGAAGAGAACCGTCACTGAGTTTCGCCCCGTGGATGGTACGAAGAGGGGTGAGACTATATCAATTCGTCTCAACCGGGAAGCGCGGAATCGCATCCCGAAACCTTCTTAGTCCGCGCAGAGGCTCGGGCGCGCCAGCCGATGATTCAGGAAGCGACGCTCCACACAACTCGGCCGTCGCGGCTCATCTCGTTCAAGTACTATGCCGCGGCGGTGTTGCTCGCGATCCTTGCGTTTCTCCTCTGGTTCTTCCAGTCCTACCTGCCGGACCTCCCGATCGGCCGCGCGACCCTCGTTACATGGGTGTCGGCGTTCCTCATTTTCCTTGCGATTGTGTCAGTGATAATCGGAGAGCTCCGGAGGCTCTCGACGAAGTACATCATCACCGACTTCCGCGTCATCCGGAAGGATGGAATCGTTCGGCGTCACCAGAATGTGATGCCGTACACGAAGCTCGAGCGGGTCCAGCTCACACAGGGCCTTCTCGACCGGATCCTCGGAATCGGCACCGTCGTCCTGGACACCGGGGAGGACCAGATCCCCCTGTCAGCCGTACGCGACCCGCGGGGGATCGAGGCGATGATCATGTCGCGGATTCAGCGGACGCGCTAGGCGGGCGGGAACCACGGGGCGTGGAGGCGCGCCTCTTCCGTAGACGCGACAAAGAGGGAACCAGGACGTCCGTTCTTCTCCCCGTATACCCAATAACCGCCCATCGTGATGTCGTATCCAGCGTGCGACTGGAGGACAATCTTCGCACCCAGCTTGCGGGTGTACCGCCTGAGGGTCCACCGAATCTCTTGGGGCGAGGTGTACTCGCGGCGGCGAATCGCGAGGACGACCTCGAGCCACCGGTCTCGCACGGGCTCGGGGCGGCTTCGATTGAGAGCCTGGAACTCGTCCTCGATGTACTCGATGTCGAGTCGGGAGAGGCTCGCGTGCGCGTCCGCACCCGTGTGGCTGTGGAATCCACCGATCAAGTCAAGACCCGCGTACGCATTCTCGACGGACTGCCGCGCCCGTTCAAACGCCCGACCGTTTCCGTTCGCCACCCAGTTCACCTTGCGGACCGCCGTCTGGATCGGGTACGCGGCCATGAGGACGGCGACCTCGCGCGATACACGCCGAATCTTCCGCGCACGTCCCGCTCCGATGAGGAACCCGTTCGTCTCGCGATTGTACGCCTCAATCGCCGACGTGACGAGGCCGATGAAACAGGGTGGTTCGATGACCACGTCCTCCATGAGAATACCTCCTCGGATGGACGAGGGCACGTCAAACGAGACGGCCGGTATAAGAAGATTGGCCGCAGAATGTACGAAGTCCTATCCGACAGTAGGAAGAAGGCGAAATCACACGATACATCGTAACACGGGACCGGAGGAGTGGCGCAAAGGCTGCGAGAGGCGCGGGATTGTGTCGGAAATTGAGAAATAAGGAGCGCCGGATACCGGTCGGAGGACGGGGCGTTGAAGGTATTCGCAACAGAGCTCAAGGGCAAGACCGTGATGACGGAGGATGGCGAGATCCTGGGGGTTCTCGCGGATCTCATCATGGACACACGGACGGGAAGGATTGGGACGCTGCTCGTCAGTCCCGCGGCGAGCGTCGAGACCCGGCTGTACAAGACGGACCCACAAGGCCGACTCCTCCTCGAATTCAAGGCGATGCGGTCGATCCGGGATGTGATCATCGCGCGGGTTGCCGAGGGCAAGTAGGCGCAACCGTCGGCGGCGGACATGGAGACAAATGACCCAGATTACGTGCTTCGGCGGGGTTGCGGAGATTGGCGGGAACAAGATCCTCGTCGAGGACCGCGACGCCCGGATCTGGCTCGACATGGGCCAGTCGTTTGCGTTCGGCTCCGAGTACTTCGTCGAGTACCTTCAGATGCGGAACCGCTTCGGCCTCCGCGATTATTTCGCCCTGGGGCTGATGCCGAGAATCCCGGGACTCTATTCACGAGAGTGGCTTGAGGGAGCGGGCTTTCCGTACGACCCTCCGCAGTTCTCAGGGGTGTTCGTGTCTCATATTCACTTCGATCACACGAACCACTTGAAGTTTCTCGATCCCGAGATTCCCGTCCACATGGGGGAAGGCACGCGGATCATGCTCGCCTCATGGGAGGAAACAGGCAGGATGGACCTCAAGGAGCATGACTACCGCGTGTTCCGGACGGGCCGGACCATTGCCTCGGATGGGGTCGATGTCCGACCGATCCATGTCGACCACTCCGCGCCCGCGGCCTACGGATTCCTCCTTGATACGAGCGAAGGGGTTGTCGTGTACACGGGCGATTTGCGCCAGCATGGTCCGCACGCGGAGATGACACGCGAGTTCATCGCCGCCGCGGCGGAGGCAGAGCCCGTTGCCCTGATCACGGAGGGGACGCGGGTCGCGCCCCGCGACGCGAGGACGAACCTCACCGAGGCGGATGTGAAGGCGAAGAGCATTGAGGCCGCGAGGCGGGCGAAGGACAAGCTCGTGATCGCGACCTTCTATCCCAGAGATGTCGATCGCATCCGGACGTTCCTCGAAGTCGCGAAAGCCGCTGGCCGTAAGTACGTGCTCCAGTCCAAGACGGCCCACCTCCTGATGTCCTTGGCAAACGACCCCGGAATCAAGGTCCCCGATGTTCTTCGGGATCCGGACATCATCGTGTACGACCGTCAGATGGACCGATCCTTCCCGTGGGAATCCGGACTCTTCGCGCAGGTCGGCGATCGGGTTGTGACGTCCGATTACGTCCGAGACCACCAGCCCGAGCTCCTCCTCCAGCTAGACTTCTGGGTCCTCCCCGAACTGATCGACATCCAGCCGACTCCCGGAAGCCCCTTCATCCACTCGAAGAGCGAGCCGATTGAGGAAGACGACGAGGTTGAGGCGGTCCTCCGCAACTGGGTCCGCTTCTTCAAACTTCGCCGCCATCAATTCCATGCTAGCGGCCACATGTCGGAGCGAGAGATCAGCGAGATGATTCGCGAGATCGAACCGCGCGCCGTAATCCCGGTCCATACTGAGCATCCGGAACGGTTCACTCGATTCGCGCCCCGCGTGATGCCCCCGAAGCGGGACGTCCCCATCGACGTCAGCTGAAGTACAGGTCGATCGCGCCCTGGATTCCGACGATGACTAACTGTACGGCGATGAAGAGTATCGTCAACTCCGAGCGGCGAGTATCAGCCCCATGATCCGCGACATCGCGTAGGCGCCCATCCAGCAGATCCGCCGGAAGATCCGGTTCGCATGGAGGGAGCATTACGTACGACACAGCCATCGTGACTAGGATCGCGGCGATGATCACGACGACCGCCATGGGTCGAGGGGGCTCGATGCCTCCGCCATCAGGACCACTACGGTCGTACTCGCGCCGGGTCCCGCGAACATCAGGATCCCGAGGGGCACGAACCCCACGACCTCCTTTTCCAGGGCCTCTTGGCGGTCCGGGGGGGGGGAGCTGGATCTTCGATCGCTCCCCCTACATCATGCTGAACGCGATCGTGAACAGGAGAATCCCGTCCGCAATGCGAAACGCGGGGGATTGAGGTTCCGAAGAAGAGGAAGATATAGTTGCCGACGAACGCGAAGATTAGGAGGGTAGCGGTCGCGAGACGGACTCCGCTGCGGGTCACCCGGCGCTTCAGCGCCTTCTTGTATCCGCGGTTGAGGGTCACGAAGAACGTCGTCGCGCCAATCGGGTTCACGATCGCAGAGATCGCTGTGAAGGTCGCAATCGCAAACGTGAGGTCCGTGGCCGTAGCTTCTGCTCGGAACTTCGGAGGTCAGATGAACCTGTCGAGGGCCTTGCGGGCTGTTGTGATATAGCCCGTGTGGCCGAGGGGTGCCTGGGACGGACGGGTGCCGAGCTCCCGAACCTCCAGCTCCCGCTCAATCACCTCGATCGTTCGGACCTCAACGAATGGCCGCTCCGCGAGCGCTTGGACGGTTTGGCGGACCTGCTCCACGTTCGGCGAAAACGCGGCGAACGCGCCCCCAACCCGGAGGGCGTCCCAGCCGACGGGGACGACTGTCCACGGATCCGGGATGTCCAGGACGACCGCGTCGACCTCGTGCTCTGCGATTCCATCTGCAATGTCTGCGACGCGAACCTCGACGCGATCTGAGAAGCCCGCTCGGCGAACGTTCTCTCGGGCGAAGGCAGCAAAATCCGGCCGTCTCTCGTACGTTACCACTCGACCTTGCGGGCCAACCGAGGCCGCGATCGCCACAGTGAGCCATCCGGACCCAGCGCCCGCCTCCACGACCGTATCGCCCGGTCCCAAGTCGGCGTTGTAGATAATCGAGGCCGCGTCCTTCGATCCGATTGTCTGCGCGCGCCGTTCGAGGGCTTCGACCCGGTCTCGCCGCGATGCGGGCAATACAATTACGGCCCGACCACCGATTGAGATTTTCCGCCCTAGGTTCGTGCGCAACTTATCGGTCGCGATGACGCCCACGCCCGCGATCCGCGCCATCGGCCCGTCGAGGGAAACGAGATGTCGCTCCTCCCGTTCGTCGATCAAGACGAGAACCTGCGGGCCCGCCATTCGGTCTGTGACGACCCTCACCGGCTTAGGCTTTTCCCATGTCCGGAGAAACCAGGCTCCTGGAAAGGACACTGACACCGGCCTTCATGTCGGGCACTGCCAAAGAGGGAACCGATAAGTAGGGTCGATGCGCTTTGGACGCTGGGTCGGACGGAGTGGTTCGGAAGGGTGCCGCATTCGCGTTCGTCGCATTGCTTGCCCTCGCGGTTGTTCCCGTTACCGCTCCCACCGCTCAAGCCGCCGATGTCTCGGCGACGCTGATTGCGAAAAATAGTGTGTGGCATTTGGGGACTGAGACGTCGGCGGAGACGAACATCGTCGTGAACGTCGGTGACACGCTGCGCCTCCGCGTGGAGAACCACGACTTTTTTCTTCACACGTTTACAGCGCCACGATTTGAAGAGGAACCGGGGCAGGGTGGCCAAGGTCCGTTTCTAAACGCTTCGCTGCCGTTCGAGGGAACAATCTTCTTCTGGAACCATACAGTCGCGGCCGACCAGGCGGGAAGCTGGCAGTACTACTGCATCCCCCATTCCGCCGGCGCGTACCCGGATCGGTTCGGCATGGTGGGACTGTTGGTTTTCGTCGCCCCTGGGCCAACGGTCGACCCCTTTCTCCTCGCGTTCGCCGTGGGGCTCGTAGCGGTCGTGGCGATCACCGCCTTCTGGGTGTTCCGCAGAAGGAAACGTCCGTGACGCTCGCATACACCGGGCACTGGTTCCAAGCCGCGCAAGCATGGCGAGAAGCTTCGCGGAGAGATGAGGGTTTGAGGCACGAAGACGCGATAGTTTCTGAGTTCTGAGAATCGTAATATATAGGCGCCCCCTTCGCCAGGGCTCAGACATGGTGCGCTGGCCCTCTATAGTCGCTGGCCTTCGTCGTTTCATGCGGCGGCCACCTTGGTGGGTCATCGCGGTAGTCGTCCTCGCTGCCGTGACGGGCGTCATGGCCGCCTTTCTAGGGAGAAGCGTAATCCAAGCCGCCATCCAAGGGGTCGTCGTCGGGAGCATCTACGTGTTAGGCGCCTCGGGTCTGTCGCTCACGTACGGCATTCGCCGGTTCGCGAACTTCGCCCACGGGGACTTCATGACGGTTGGCGCGTACGTGGCCTTCACAGTAAATGTGCTGCTTGGTCAGAACATTCTGTGGGGTGTCATCCTCGCGATCCCCACCGTGGCGCTCCTCGGAATGCTCCTTGAGTTGTCAGTCTTCCGACGGCTGGAGGGCCGGCCGGTCGCAGCACTGATCGCATCTGTCGGGATCGCCTTGGTTCTGCAAAACGCGATTTCTGCCATCTTCCTGCCGGACTTTCTTTACCTCAATGTATCGGTCCCCCGCGACTTCGAGATCGCGAATACGGGCCTTTCCTTCAACTGGATCAAGGGAGGATTAACGTTGGGAGTATCCTTCACGTTAATCGTCTTCCTACACGTCATGTTGAAGTACACGACACTGGGCAAGGCGATGCGCGCGTGTGCGGACAACATCGACTTGGCGCGCACGTCAGGGGTCAACACGCGGAACGTCATCCTGTGGACTTGGGCGATCAGCGGCGCCTTTGCCGCGGTCGCCGGAGTGCTATTGGCGATCATTGTGAACGTGAACCCGTTGCTCGGGTTCTTTGTACTGTTGTTCCTCTTCTCCGCCGTCATCGTCGGGGGCATCGGGTCACCGTACGGGGCGATGATCGGTGGCCTCCTCGTGGGAGTCGTCCAGAAGTTATCTAACGTGGGATTCGGCGCCCTTCAACGGGCAGGGTTGATTGAGGGAGGCTCGGTTTACGAACCCGCGGGCGCGTTCCTAGTCATGATTCTCGTGCTCTTGATAAAGCCCGAAGGCATCATGGGCGCGACTCGAGCGCGAATCGGCGGACGAGCCGTCTGGCGTCGCCCCCGGCGGCGGAGGGAGGTGGTGACCTCTGGCCGGCCATGAGTTCTTCATTCTTCACCTCGTGAGCTATGTCGTTCCCGCCACGATCCTCGCAATCCTGGCGCTGGGCCTCGACATCCAATGGGGCAAGACAGGCCTCTTCAATGCGGGCGTGGCCGCATTCATCGGTATCGGCGCGTACACGTTTGGGATGTTGAGCACGGGGCAGTTCGGCGATCCGCTTTTCCACTGGTCTCACTGGGGGCCCGGGCAGCCGATAGACCTTATCGTCGCCGTCTTGGCGGCGATGGGGCTCGCAGGTGTGCTTGGCGCGTTAGTCGCCATCCCGACGTTGCGTCTCCGGGCCGACTATCTGGCGATCGCGACCCTTGCCCTCGCGGAAATCGTGCGCCTTGTTCTGAAGAACGAGAGGTCGTTCACGGGAGGCGATCAGACCCTGGCCTTCATCCCTCGGCCCTTTGCGGGGATCGTCCCACCGGGGTGGGCATCCGACGGTGTTTTCGTCCTCGTCGCCGGTGCGATCGCGCTGACCCTGCTGTTCATGATGCTGTACCTTTCTCGCACCCCTTGGGGCAGGGCTTTGAAGGCTGTCCGAGAAGACGAAGAAGCCGCCCAAGCCCTGGGCAAGAATACCTTCATCCTGAAGCTGGGTGCATTCGGGATCGGGTGCGCAATCATGGGGCTAGCGGGCGCCCTCATGGCCTCCTTCCAGCAGGTCATTGCCCCCGACCAGTTCGTTCCTTATACGACGTTCATTGCCTACGTCGTTATTATCCTGGGGGGGAGCGGCAACCCGAAAGGCGTCGTGCTTGGCGCCTACGTATTCTCCCTCTTTGGCTGGGGCACCCAGCAAATAAAGGCGTACTTGCCTTCCGCCTTCGCTCTCCGAATCGACTTTGTGAACCAGATCGTCATCGGGATCCTCTTGGTCCTCTTCATCCTTTTCCGGCCAGAAGGCATCATGCGAGAGGAGAAGTATCTTGCCAGGAAGTGAGCCCACCATCGCACCGATCCTGGAAGTGCGGGACGTGAGCAAGTCGTTCGGTGGGCTCCACGCTGTCGACGGCTGCTCGCTTACGGTGCGCCCTCAGACCATTACGGGCCTGATCGGTCCCAACGGCGCAGGCAAGTCAACTCTGTTCAATGCCATCGTCGGCCTATATCCCCCGGATGGTGGCGAGGTCCTCTTCGATGGACGGCGGACGGGCTACCGCCCTACGAGATTGTGCGGCGAGGCGTCATCAAGACCTTCCAGATCCCGAGAGAACTGCGGAACATGACTGTACTGGAGAACTTGATGGTCTCTGGGCCGTCGGTGGCAGGCGAGCGCCTGCTAGACCTTGCGTTCCGACCCCGTGCAGTCCGCAGGCAGGAGCGGGAGCTGATCGATCGAGCGGAGCATGTGCTTTCGCTTGTCGGACTAGGTCCGTTGGGTGACGAATACGCGAAGAACCTATCGGGGGGGCAGAAGAAACTCTTAGAACTCTCCCGTGCGCTGATGGCGAGACCCAAAATGGTGTTGCTCGACGAGCCAGTGGCCGGTGTAAACCCCGTCCTGACAAATCACCTTCTGGACGTGATTGAAGGCCTTCGACAGCGGGGACTCACGTTCTTCCTGATTGAACACGACATGGACGTCGTCATGAAACGGTGCGAATGGATCATCGTGATGCATCAGGGTCGCACCCTAACCGAGGGAACGCCCCGGGAGATCAAGGCCAATCCCGCGGTCATCGAATCGTACTTGGGGGCGTAGGGAGTGGTGTTGCTCCAAGTGCAGGACCTGTTCGCAGGCTACGGCGAGACGGAGATCCTCCACGGCGTCTCAGCGGTCATCGACGCCGGGGAAATGGTGACGGTTATCGGACCGAACGGGGCGGGCAAGTCGACTCTGATCAAGACGATCATCGGGATATTGCGGCCAACGAAAGGCGCGATCACGTTTCGAGATCGCGAGATCGCTGGACGGTCGCCGGAGGAGCTCGTAACCCAGGGCATCGCCTACATTCCACAAAACAGCAACATCTTCCCGAACCTCACCGTGCTGGAGAACTTAGAGATAGGCGCGATTAGCCGGCGTCCCGGCAAGCTGCACCTCCTCGCGGAGGCGCTATACCGCTATGCCCCCTGGAAACTTCTCGGGGGCTCGGAAAACGCCGATCAGACGGCGACCGTTGTGGGTCACCTCACGGAACAGGAATTCCGGGCGCGCGTCGCCCACGTGACGGACATCTTCCCCAACCTGAAGCCCAAGCTCGGCCAGAAGGCGAGCTCGCTCAGCGGCGGGGAACAGCAAATGGTGGCATTGGGGAAGGGACTGATTCTCGATCCGGTTCTCCTGCTGATTGACGAGCCGTCCGCGGGCCTCGCCCCCACCCTCGTAACACTCATATTCGAGAAGATTCAGGAGATCAACGAGCACGGGACAGCCATCCTCCTCGTGGAGCAGAACGCGAAGAAAGCGCTCGCGATGGCGAGCCGCGGCTACGTGCTGGACATGGGCCGGAACCGCTATGAAGGGAGTGGAAAGTCCCTCCTGATCGATCCGGAGGTGGGACGCCTCTACCTCGGAGGCTGATCGCCTAGTTGTCCCTGACGCGCGCCTGCGGGCTCCAGACCGCGCTCTCCCGGACCACAGCTGTCGCCGGAGCTGTCGAAGGCGGTGCCGGCAGGAGGCTGGTGACGAGCGATTCGGGGAAGATCTCCAAGTTTACGGCCTTGTTAGTGGCGTCAACCCCCCAGATGACGTACCCACTGAGGGAATCTCCAAACTGGTTGATGTCCACCGCGCCCGATGCGCCCTGGTAGTTTATGTCGCGGCCCGCGCTGATCTCTCCGAGGGCTTTCGCCCACTCGCCGGCGAAGATCTCCGTGCCGGGCGGGTTCGCGACGGCGAAGATGTTGTCCTTGATCGCCTGCCCCGTGGCGGACCCCGCTTTCTGAGCCGCGAGGGCGATGAGGTAGGCCGCATCGTAGTTGTTGTCGTCGAACAGGAAGGGAGCGAGGCCCCATTTGGCCTTATAGGTGGCCTCCCAGGCCGCGAAGAGCGGCCCCGTAACCCCACCGAACGCGCTCGGCGCCGTTCCCTCGTAGCCGGAGATGTCGAAATTGTTCGGCGCCTTACTCAATATGTCTAAGAACGCCGCCTGCTCAAAGACCCCCTCCGAGAACAGCAACTTGACGTTCGCCCATCCGGGATGCGTCGCCTTGCCCGCCTCGAAGTTCTTCATCATGAGAATCCCGTCCGGCGGGTACGCGACGATGTAGACGATTTCCGGGGCCGGGGTGACGTCCAAAGCGGCCTCCAGGTCCGTCGTGTAGTCCGTCGCCCCGAACTGAACCTCCGTGACTATCCGCGGCGAGTTCGTCGTAATCGTTCCGCCGAATCGCTCGAAGTTGTCCGCGAACAGCTGGGCAAGCCCAACACCGTAGGGGTTGTTTATGCCGATGGAGGCCGCCCGGGACAGGGTCAGGTTTGTGCGAGCATACGAGGCGGCCACGATGGACTGATACAAGTCGGGCGGGGCGGTCCGCGCCCACCAGCCGCCGGTCAACGTGAGGTTCGCGAAAATCACCGACGTGCACGAGCCGGACACCTCAAACACCTTATTGTCCCTCGCTACGGGGACGACCACTGCGCACTGGCCGGACCCCGTCGCCCCGATGATCGCGTCGACGCGGCTCTGGGAGATCAGCGTCGCGGCCGCGGTTCGAGCCGCTGCTGGCTTCGTATCGTCGTTCTGATTGAACAACGGGATAGACTGGCCAAGCACGCCGCCCGCATCGTTGATTTCGTCAACGGCCATGATCACGGCCAGCAGGTTCCTCGCACCGAACGCGGCCAGGCCGCCGGTAATGGACAGAACGGTCCCAATCTTAAGGATCCGATCTTCGCCTGCAGGGCCTGCAGGGGCGAACAGCCCGCCGAAGACGGCCGCGAGCAGGATCACGATGACGATCGCTACCACAATAATGCCAATCCACAAGCCACGTCCCTTCGCAGGCGCCGCTGGCGCCTCAGGCGGTTTCTGCTCCTCCATCGAAAGACCCCCGCTGCACCCCGGACCGAGCCCCCCTGTTATAACCTTTTCTCCACCTGACCTCTGCACTTCGGGCAGTTTTCGGTATCGGCGGGCATCCAACAGAGAGCAGTGCGGGAGTTCAGTGGAAGGTCTTATGATGGGGCAACAAAGACGCGGGACCGGGCGGATTGATGCTGTTTTTTTCCGACACCCAGAGAACCCGTCGATGGGGGAATGTGACATGGTCCCCGGAAATCCCCACTCGAACGCCTCGCTTCAAACGATTTTCGACTTCGGTCTCGGTGGCTTGATTTGCGCCCTCGTGATCGCGCTCTTCGTCGTCTTCGTCCTAGTCGCAATCTGATTATACCGTGATGCGGAGAGCCGCGGGATGAACGGGGTCCTCTGGCTTGTTATCGTGATCCTTCTCGAGATT
>Ga0209324_10002768_pt1 | contig 12049 bp, 18 predicted proteins | sample Rifsed19ft3_FD_184015 | JGI IMG/M metagenome (GOLD analysis project Ga0209324, IMG submission 184015) | Soil microbial communities from Rifle, Colorado, USA - sediment 19ft 3 (version 2) | ecosystem: Environmental > Terrestrial > Deep subsurface > Rock core/Sediment | place: Rifle, Colorado...
AGTTTATAAAAAGACAGAAACAATTCATATTTTGGTTGGCGATTTTTGTTTAGAACTAAATAATGATGGAACTTGGAGTATTGGATGAATATAGATATTTTTTCAGTTATTGGATTATTTATTATGATTTGGGCTTGGAGAATGAAAAGTTACCATCCTATTAAATTATGCTTCTCTGATTTTTATTATTCTATGTTTCGATTAGGATTATAGATAGTTTTAGCATGTGGATTAATGAAATGGATACTTTAATTAATATTTATTATTTCCAGACATTACTTTCTGTTTTTATAATTGGAGTAATTGAACTTTTTTTAGGTACAATTAATTTTAAGTTTACACAAAGAAATAGAATTGTTTGTAGTTCCTTATCTACTGTTTTGCATGTATATATTTGGGCTTATATTATTTCTACTTTATTTGAGGATAAGAGTTACACATTTTTATTAATTACTTCCTATGCCTTAGGATGTGGACTTGGAGATTATTTTGCTTTAAAATATGATAATATTTTAGATAAGTATATTACTCGAATTCAGAGAAAAGGTCGAAAAAGAAAACATGGGAAATTTTATGGGAGAAAAAAATAATGGACTTTGTTGAATTTAAGAAAATACCTCGTTTAACTAGGGAAATGACTATATCCGAAAAAATCGACGGTTCTAATGGTCAGATTTTTATTCAAGGGTATTCGGATTTAGATGTTTATGATTGTCAATTTATTACTAAATATGCGTTAAATTTACCAAAAGATTTTAATGAAGGTACTTATACATTTTTAAGAAAAAAACCATATATCTTTGCTGGTTCTAAAAATAGATGGTTAGATACTTCTTCTAAGGGTGATAATTTTGGTTTTGCAAAATGGGTACAAGAAAATAGTGAAGAATTACTTAAACTTGGAGAGGGTAGACACTTTGGGGAGTGGTTCGGAAAAGGAATTCAAAGAGGTTATGGGTTAAATGAAAAACGATTTGCCCTCTTTAATGTTTCTAAATGGGGTAAAAACCTATTTTGTCATAATTGTGGTAATACAGGCATACTTAGAACTTTATGTAATGAAGTCGGTGAACCCTTAAATTGTCCAGAATGTAAAGATAATAAGAGAAAAGAGTGCCCTTCTTGTTGTGAAGTAGTGCCTACTTTGTATCAGGGTATGTTTGATACACAAAAAATTGAAGAAGTATTAATTGATTTAAAAAATCATGGTAGTTATGTAGTACCTTTTATGAACCCCGAAGGAATAATTGTGTACCATGTTGCATCAGGTACTATGTTTAAAAAAACTTTGGAAAATGATGAAAAACCTAAAGGAGTATAAATGATAGTAGAAACTTTAACAGAACTTTATAAAATTTTTCATCAATTAGAGAAATTTATATTTGAGAAGCTGTTAGAAGAACCAGTTATTCTTATTCAATCAACTAAGAGAAAAATTCTTGGCACATGTTCTGTTAATAAAGATTGGTTAAATAAATTAGATGAAAAGAAAAGTAAGTATGAAATTACTATTGTTGCTGAAAATTTAAATAGACCTAAAGAAGAAATTATTGGAACTCTTTTACATGAAATGGTACATCTTTATTGCTCATTGAATGATATAAAAGATACTTCAAATAATTTTGTCTACCATAATAAGAAATATAAAGAAGAAGCAGAAAAACATGGGTTAGAAGTTACTCATGCAAAAACAATTGGATGGGCTGTAACAAAGTTAAAACCAGAAACATTAAAGTTAATTAACACTTTCCAAATTAATGAGAAAGCATTTGAATACTATAGAAAGAAATATTTAGGTACTTCTACTGCAAAAGTTGTTTATAATAAATATGAGTGTCCAGAATGTCACATGAAATTATCTCATTATAAAGTCTTAAATTTAAAATGTGGTAATTGTGATAAAAAGTTAGAAATAAAATGATAGATAAAAATATTATTAGTCTAGATATTGAGTTTGAGCAACCCTCTCAAGAAATTATACAAGTAGGATGTGTTGTTGGTAATTTAAATTCTGGACAAATTTTACAAGAATATTGTAAACATGTAAATATTGGTAAACCTATTTCAGAATATATTCAGAAACTTACAGGTATTAGACAATCAGATATTGATAATGGTACAACAATATATGAAATATATGAAGATTTAAAAAAGTTGCATGTAGAATATAATTGTTTCCGCAACTGCATCTGTTGGGGAGGAGGAGATAGTGAAGCAATAAGAAATGCATTACATTTAGATAATGAAATATTTTTATTTGGTAGGCGTTGGGTTGATGTAAAGACAGTATTTATTTCATATATGTGGTCTAAAGGTGAAAGTCCTCGTTCTGGATTAGCTAAGTCTTTAATTAGAATGGGTATGTCTTTCAATGGTTCTAAACATAATGCCAAAGATGATGCAAGGAATACATTTTATATTTATAGAAAACTTTTACAAGAAATGAGTACAGATAGGGTATAATTTATTCTATTTTATGTAACAAATGTATTAAATGTTAATTATTGTTAATCAACCATCCCGAAGGGGTATAGTTATGACTAAGAAAAAGAAGGAAGTTAAGATTGTAAAATGTCAAAAGTGTAATAAACCCAAAGAGAAATGTGTTGATTGGAATTCCTATTATATGTGTTGTGAGGGGTGTCTATAATGAAAAAATGGATAAATGGTATTTTAGTTCTTTTAGCTGGTATTTTATATCGGTTGGGTGGTGCTGGTAAAATTGGAGATAACTTTGATTTTTTAAGAGATACTCTTACTAGAGATATTGGAATTTGTGTTATTATTGGTTTATTGCTTATACCATCTAGTTTTTGGGGAATTCTTTTATCAATGGGTTTGACGTATGGTGTTTGTACTTTAGGGTATGGTGGGGAAGGTGAAATACCTTCTGAACAATCTGATTTATACAGAATGTTTGGAAATAATGTCTTTTATGCTGTTGGCTTTTTATTTGGGTTAGCAGTTTTACCGTTTGTGTTGTTTGAATATTTTTCTGGTAATATCTTCCTCTGGTATGCTTTTCTGCAAAGAATTGTTTTACTTACTTTATGGATTCCTACTATTCATGTTTTTCGTAGACCTGTGTTTGGATTTGATTCTGCCCAAGTAGAAGAATTTTTAAGAGGAGTAGTTATTACATTAACTTGTTTACTATTTTAAAAAGGAATAAATGATAAATAATTCAATGATTCAATCAGGAGATTTTGCAATTGTTGATTCTAATAAAACTGCACCTCGTATTATAAAATATTTAATGCGAAGTGAAACATTGTGGCAGGATTTATATAGAATGGTTACAAAAACTTTGGAAGTACCTCTTTATTATCATGCATTACTTTTTTTAAATAAAGATGAAATTATTGAACAGCAGGGAGAAGTGCAGATTAAATCTTCTGAAAAAATTTTAAATACAGGAAATCGATTATTTATTTTTAGGAAAAGGAATTTAGGTGAATCGGAACGTCAAATTCTTATAGCCATTTCTAAAGAATCGTTAGGTCAATGGTATGGAGTAATGAGTTGCATTGGAAAAACAATTACATGGTTGACAGGTATTAAATTTTTTGCAAGATATATTCATATATCAAAAACTGAAATCTGTATTAATCGTGTTGCTTATTGGTATAAAAGAGGAATAAGAGAAAATTTTGGATTTAAAACACACACTGAATTAACAACACATTCTCTTTATAAATATGTAATATCTCATCCAGAAAAGTTTGAAATAATTTATGAAGGAATTCCCAGGGAGGATAATAATGTTAATTAAAATAGGAGAATTTAAAGAACAAAAAGATGGTTCTGCACTTGTTACAGTAGATTATGATAAAGACTTTTCAAATTTAGTTAAAAAAATATATAAGAAAAAGAGAGCTACTAAAAAATTAATGGAAAGGGCGATTCTTGATGGTTTAAAGAATTATATTAAATTACAGGAGAAATTTAATGAATAAATTAGAAAAAATCCAAAGTAAATTTTATACAACTAAAGAAGGAGAATTAGATTTAGCCCATTATGGTCAATATAAAATGGGATTAACTACTAATGAAATAAAGGACTATTTAATAGTTAGGTCTGGTAAATTAAATATAGAGAAATTATATAAAAAATTTGTAGATATTTCTGGTGTGAATACTGTAGCAATATATACTTGTCCAGATTGTAAAAAGAAAACGGTTTTAATCTATCGACATGATGTACAAAGATTTTCTAACGTTCTTTTTGGAATAACAAAAGAAACTTATTTTGATTGATATACTATCATGAATAAATTAAAAATAAATAGAACTCATTATATTGCTGTAGATAATATAAAAAAGTTTGTTATTAGACATAATTGTATTTGGGTTTATCAAATTGTTGGTTATCCTAAAGTTTATAAATGTAGAGAGAGTTGGTATATTTTAAAAAATAGATTAATTAATTTAGGTAAATTACCATCTAATTTTAGGATTGAATATGAAACTAAGTAATTGTATTGAAATAGCAATAGCATGTGGTTTAACTACTTTAGGCGAAGCATATGATAATATAAATTTCCATGCGTTATCATTATTTCTTTATGACGAAATTGATAAAGAAATGTATGAATTACAAATGGAAATATGTAAAGAATATAATTTAACAGAAATTTCTAAAAATATAGATTCTATTTTACTATGAAAATTAAAGTCTTATCTAGGGAAGCATTTGAGCAATTTAAAAGTGATGAACCCTTTGTTGCTATAAGTATATCAGACCCCAACTCTGAAAAGGTATCTCATATTGGATATGAAGATATTTTAAGGTTATCTTTTCATGATGTAGATAAGCGTAATAAACAAAAGGATTGTAAAGTATGTAAAGGAACAGGTAAATTAAAGATATTTTCTGATATAAATGATGGACATTGTTATTCTTGTACTGATAAAATAGATATTATCTTATTTGATGAATTAATGGCTAGAAAAGTTTTAGAGTTTGTTAAATACTATCAGAATAAAGTTAGGGTAATTGTTGTACATTGTGAAGCTGGTATTTCGAGGTCAGCAGGGGTAGCAGGTGCTTTATCTCTTATTTATAATGGTACAGACCAGTATTATTTTGACCATTATGTACCAAATATGTATGTTTATCGTAAAATTTTGAATTGTTACATGGATAGTAGATATGCTTAAATATTTGATATGTCTACCATTCTTGCTCTTTTTCCTTTGGTGTATGAGAATGTGGTTTATAATTAATAAATGGTGTCCTATTGTGGCTTTTGGGTTATTTTTCTTAGGTCTTTTCTTATATTGTATTAAAGGATAATATGTTACCACCTTTAATTTATTCCAGCATCCATTACTTAATGACAGTTTCCTTCTTAATTCTCTCCTTAGATACTCCCTCGTTAAAGATGAAAGTGGTTGGATTCCTTTTAGCTATAGTTAATTATTTGATTTTTTTAAAATAATACAAAAAATAATTAATTTTATCCTTCTGTATAATAATAAGTTATGAAAAAAGTGATTTTTTATATTTTATAAAGTATTGGTATATAAGTAGTTAAAAAACTTGACATAAACCTATTTATATGTTATACTTATAATGTAAAGTAGAATTGTAAATTTTTTAAATAATTTTATAACTTGTTTATTTTCAATAAGTTAAATTTTTTATTAAATTTTAAAATTTAATAAATACTTATCCAGTATAAGATTACCACAAAATTAAGGTCTTGTCAAGTTTTTTCTTAAAAAAGTAAGGAATTATGAACGCTTTAGAACGTGAGATAGCTCGTATTTCTAACTTAAAGAATTTCAAAGAGTTATCACAAGAACAATTAGAATATATAGCCCAAAAAAATTTAATTATTCGAGATTTTAAGAACACACCGATATTTGACAACCAAGAAGAACAGCACCTTGCTGAAGAAAAATTTCATAACTATATAGAAGCAAATGAGTTAGAATCTTCTAGTGATATAGATACTTTAAAATCACTCGTTTACAATGAAGTATTTGAAGTACGCATCCAGAAGGAATTAAATAAGTTATATAAAGAACAAAAATATCCACCTGAAAAATTAACAAATCAGTTGGTAGATGTTCAGAATCAAAAAAGTGATTTAAAGGTTAAACTTGGGATTGATAAGGCAGAAGATGATAAAGATGAATTTTCTGCTTATCAGTTATTACAAAAACGAGTTGAAAAACATATAAATGATAATCGTGGAGATTATACTTTAGGTCTTGGGTGGACATGCGAAAAATGTGGTCATAAGGAATGGGAAACATTTTTACTTTATTTAAAAGTAAAAGATTATGATATAATAAAGCATCCCTGGTTCTGTGGTCGTTATCTGTTTAATTATGAAATTGTAACAGATGTTAAAAAGAAAAAGTTATCTCCTGAAGATGCCACAAGATATTTAATGTGTAGCGGAAGTGGAAAATTTTACCAACCATCAGATGAAGCAAAAAAATGGTGTTTAGATTTTATAAATTATTGTGTTGAAAATTATACAGAAATTTCTTCTCTATTAATAAAACAATAATTATGAAAAAGAAATTTAATAATTCTGATAGACAAAAATTATTAAAATATAAAAGAGATTATTATAAAAAAAATAAAAAAAGATTAAATAAATTAAGTAAAAAATATAATAAAGAACATAAAAAAGAATTAAAAGAATATTTTCATAATTATTATAAGAAAAATATTAAACATAAAACAATTATTTTTAAAAAATATTATAAACAAAATAAAAAGAAAATTATAGAAAAAACAATTTCTTATAATAGACAATATCGAAAATTAAGATATAAAAAAGATATAGAATATAATTTAATATGTAAAATAAGAAGTAGAATTACAGAATTATTAAAAGGTAAATCAAAATCAAAACGGACTTTAGGATTACTTGGTTGTTCTTTAGAAGAATTAAAAAATCATTTAGAATCCCAATTTAAAGATGGTATGAATTGGGATAATCATGGATTACATGGTTGGCATATAGACCATATTAAACCATGTAGTAAATTTGATTTATCAGACCCAAAGCAACAACTAGAGTGTTTTAATTATAAGAATCTTCAGCCACTTTGGGCTGAAGAAAATTGGCATAAATCGGATAAATTCACTAATGTTTAATAATTTAACCGATTCAGAAATAAATTTCATTTGTGGCATGCATAATCCTATTTGTGCAAAAGAGTGTTTATATCCTGTTAATCTTAAAAATACAATAAGTTGGAAAGAAACCGAAGTCGAACTTGTTAAAATTAGAAATTATCAATTTTTATGGCAACCCTGGCAATGGTTTTTATGTAATGATTTTGCTCTTTCTCAAAAAGAAAATTTAAGAAAAAAGATTTTAACTGGCACATGTTATAATTTAGGTTCAAGAGCCACAGGAAAATCATATGAATTTTTGCAGATGGATGCCCCATTAAATTTAGTTCATACTTCTGGTGAAGAAACTTGTCTTGGGAGTGCTACTGCTGGATTTTTAAAAAAGGTTGCATCACCTATTTTAAATATTATGAGAGAACATCCTTTTTTTCAGATTTTTAAAAAGAAAGGAAAGTTTGAAGGTATATCTGGTGGAAATGATTTAGAAATTCAAAGTAGGAACGGTGCTATTCTTTATGGAAGAAATGAAAAAGTAGATAGTCCAGAACCAGGCACGAAGTTTCAAGGACTTCATTATACAACTCTTTATTATGAAGAATCTAGTTATCAAACTGAAGATGGAGAACAAAAAAGAGTTGATTCTGGTTCACCGCTTGGTGTAATTGAAAGATTTTCTGGAATTCCAGATATTCGTATTGGTTCACCGCTTGGAAAAATTTTATATAATGAAGAAAATAAAAAGTATATTTGCCGTTTACCTCAATATGTAAGGAATGATTGGGATGATAACCAAAGAAAAAAGATGGCTGAAAAATATAATGGTGAATCTTCTTTAGCTTATAAGTTAAATGTATTAGGTGAAATTATTGAAGGTGCTGAAGGGTATTGGGATATTCAACGAATTAAGAAGGCATGTTTAAATAAAGATAAAAAAATTAAGCAATTTGATATTGATAAGAAGAAATATTTAAATTTTCAGCAATATATTATTATAGACCGTTTACCTTGTCAGCAAGTTTATGTTTGTGCAGATATTGGTGCTGGTGCAAAACCAACTGAAATTATTATTTTATTCTTTGATGGTAAAAAATATAAAATTCATTATAATGTAACACTTAATAAATTAACAAGTCAAGAACAATCAGAAATTTTCGCATACATTTATAGGAAGTTAGGAAGTTGTTTTATTGGTATTGATGCTACTACTGACTATGGTATTGTTGAACGATTAAAAAAGGATTATGATTTTATTAATTCTAAACATATTTATGGTGTTGACCTTCGTAAAAATATTGATATAGATTTTGAGAAGAATGAAAAGACTGGCAGAATTTTAAGAGATAATAAAGGTAAACCAATTGTTAAACAAATGGTTGCCATAGATTTTGCTATGAATCAACTTGAGCATTTATTTTATGATGGTATAATTGAAGTACCAATTTTTAATAAGTTTTTTAAAGAGTTTTCTGATTTTATCGTTTTGCAATCTGGACTTCGTAGAAAATATGATACATCAAGTACAGATGACTTACATCAAGCATTTCAGATTTTTGCAATTACTAGATGGTTTAATGAGTGGGAAATTTTAATAAATCAAAATAATACACAAGTTTCTGGTGGGTCATTAGGTATTATGTAATAGGAGATTTTAATGGCAGTAAAACTTGCGCCGTCCGTAGCAGAAATTTATCAATATCTAAAATCTTTAAGAATTAATGTAGACGTTAAAAAAGATTTTGTTGGACAAGTTCAACAGATAGATTCTCTTTTTAGTAACGATAAAACAGGATTGGTGTCTACAATCGTAGATTTTATGATTCATTCTGCAACAGTTGACTTTAAAATCGAAACTTCTAATCCTACCTTAAATGAAGCTCTCCAAAATTGGCAAACAAAAATTTTAAACCGTAATGTTAATATTGATATTCCTGGCGGATTGCGTTCTTTGACAACTGAAAATTATAGAGAAAGATGGCGTAGTTCTCTATTAGCACTCAAAGTTATTTGGGGAGAAGAAAAATTTGGTAATCAAGGTTCATTTATTCTTCCTAAAAAAATGTGGTTCTTAGATGGGTCTGCAATTACAGTTGAAGAAACAGGTGCATTAAATACTAGAAAATATTTTCTAACTTTTGATAAGAAAAAAGAAGAATTAAAGAATACAACATCTGAATCTATTTTTATTCGTAAACCTTATACTGCATGGCATAAATCAACAGTTGTACCTTATTTAGTTAGACGTGGTACAATGTTTAATGCTTTAATGAAAATGGCAATTGTTCAAAAACAATCTGATGTTATTGAAGCAATTATGCCTATTCTTTTGAAATTGTCTGCTGGTACAGACTCTTTAGTACAAGAAGGATTAGGAGTAACTGAAGAACAATTTAAAGAATTAAAGGATAAGATTGTTTCAGCAAAAGATAAATTTGAAGAAGAAGGTAATTTTGGTGACTTAATTGCTTCATTGCGTCATGATGTTCATTTAGATTATATTATTCCAGAGTTAGGTAAAATTTTTGACGAAAAAATTGTTAAATCTACAGATAGAAATTTACTATCTTCTTTAGGTTTAATTGAACTTCAAGGATTTTCTTCTACTCGTCAAGAAGCTATTTTAAATCCAAAAGTAATGGTTGAAGAAGTTACTGATGCCGTTATGGATTGGGCTAATCTTTTAGAAGATGTTATGTTAGATATGTTGGAAAGAAACAAGGTATCTCATAAAAATTTAGTTAATGGAAAAATCGAAGTTATTCCAGGTCTTATTAAAGCATTTATTACTGATGAAATGCGAACAATGCTTCGTGCTTTATATGACAGAGGTATTATTTCTAAACAAAATGCATCTGAAGATATTGGTAATTTGAATTTTGAAGTTCAGGTACAGCGTAGACAAAAAGAAGAAGAAAGAAATCTTCAAGATACTATGAAACCACCTGTTATTCAAAATTTAGAGCAATATGAGGATGTTGAAACTACAGATAATCCAGATTTAGAAGATGAAAATAAAAAGCCAAATACGCCTGAAGCAGATAATTTTAACAATGCTATTTTACAACATTATGGTAAACAAGGGAAAAAGAAAACTAAAAAGCGTTTAATGGTTCGTTGTAAAAAATGTAATTATAAATTTGATTATGCAAATACTCCAGAAGCAGGTATGGGATATGTTAAATGTGAAAATTGTGAAACACCGATAGACCAAGATGGTAATTTTTATGCTATAAAAGATGAAATTATAGCTCCTTATCAGAATATTGATGAATTACCAGATAATGTAAAGAATCCACTTCCTATCCCTGCTCAACTTTTATGGATGCGTGTATTTAATTCTATCTTAAAAGAAACTGGTGATGAAGATAGAGCTAGAAGTGGTGCTTGGTCAAAAGTAAAAGAACTTTATGAAAAAGTTTCGGATGATAAAAAATGGATTAAGAAAGCAAGTTTAGAAGATTATAAGGAAGAAATGTCTGCTTATACATATAAATTATTTACTGAAATGTACAATACTTCAATATCTCATAATGCAACCCACACTAATGCTCTTAATACTGCTTTAGCAATTGTTGAAAGAGTTTGTGTTAAAAATACAGATGATGTATGGGTTAAAAATAAATCTTTAACAAAAGAACAGATTGAAAAATTAGATAAACCTGATTATGTCAGTCATATCTTAGACTTAGAATTAAAAGAAAAGAAATTAAAGTTAATTGATAAACTTTTGAATGGGGAAAAATAATGAGTTGTAAGATTTGTTCTAATTGTAATAAGAACAAATTAATTTCAGAGTTTTCTAAAAATAATAATATTTGTAAAGGATGTATAAATAAATTACGGGCATCAGAATATTATTATAAAAATAGAAATAATTCAAAGTTTAAAAAGAAACGATTAAATTATCGTATAAAAATTAAACAAAAACGTAAAGAACAAGATAAACAGCGTTATCTTTTAAATAGAGAAAAATATTTATTAAATGCAAAACAATATGCGTTAAAACATAAAAAACAACGAAATAAACAAAGACAAAATAAATTAAAAATAAATATTAATTATAAACTTAGTCAAAATTTAAGATGTAGAATTTGGTTAGCCTTAAAATATAATTGGAAAAATGGTAAAACAATTGATTTATTGGGATGTACAATTGATGAGTTAAAAATATATCTTGAAAATCAGTTTAAACCAGGAATGAGTTGGGATAATTATGGATTATATGGGTGGCATATAGACCATATTAAACCATGTGCCAAATTTGACTTATTAGACCCGAAACAACAAAAAGATTGTTTTAACTATAAAAATTTACAACCGCTTTGGGCTGAAGAAAATCTTAGGAAATCAGCACAATTTTAAAGGAGTTAAACGTGGACTTTCAAATCTATGAAGATGTAGCATTGACAAAACCTGTCGAAGATTTGAATTTAGGCAAATTAAAAGCTGGTGAAAGCAAGCAATTTACTTATTATATTGCTAATGCTAGTGTTTACCCTTATGAGGAACTTCAGTTTCATGTAGAACATAAAGAAGTAAAAATTCTTCATGCACCAGTTGAGTTAAATGCTAATTCAAATTCTAAAATTATTCTTGAATGGAATCCTTCTGTAAGTGTTAAAAGAGGTTTAAAAACTACACTTAAAATTGAAGGTTTTCAAGTTATTAGTTAAAAAGGGTTAAAGAATGTCTTTTCTAAAAAAAGCTAATAATGCTAAGTCTGTTATTAATCAAGCAGGTGGGATTAATTCTTCTATAACGTCTGTTACAGTTGATGATGCAAGTGATTTCCCTGTATCTGGTGATTTCTTAGTTACTATTTGGGATAGAGAAACTTATCCAGACCCAAGTGATGACCCAAGTAGTGAAATTGTTAAAGTCACATCTGTTATAGGAAATATTTTTACAATAGTTCGTGGACAAGAAGATACTATTGGTGCTGTACATGCA
>Ga0209324_10002771_pt1 | contig 12046 bp, 14 predicted proteins | sample Rifsed19ft3_FD_184015 | JGI IMG/M metagenome (GOLD analysis project Ga0209324, IMG submission 184015) | Soil microbial communities from Rifle, Colorado, USA - sediment 19ft 3 (version 2) | ecosystem: Environmental > Terrestrial > Deep subsurface > Rock core/Sediment | place: Rifle, Colorado...
CGAGGGGGGGGGAAAACCGTAACCCCGCAGCGCCCCGGCGATGCTCTCTCCCTCCGCTTCCGGCATGTCGGTCAGGAGGATCCCCTGGGCCGTCGTGATGCGCGCTTCCGCGCCCGTCCGCTCCGTCAACTCCGCAAGCGAACGCAACCTCTCCGAAGAGATATCCCCGAGGGGGATCCGCAGGGGAAACGCCACGAGTCCCGCCTGAACCTGCCGAAATGCGCCGGTCCACGCCGGGAGCCCGGCATGTCCGCGGGGATCCGCCCCTTCCGTGACGACCGGATCCGGCATGGTCGGACCGCCCGCCGGATCGGAAGACTCCACGGTTTCCCGCTCGTCGAAGAGAAGCCGCCGGAACGCTTCGGCCCCCAACCTTCCCGCGACGAATTTCAGCCGCGCGCGCCCGCGGTTCGTCCTGTCCCCCATGCGGTCGAAGATCCGCAACAGCGCCTCCACGGTCGACCACAACCGGCAGACCGGCGTGAACGGCTCCAACGGGAATCCCGCTTGCGGCAACGCTCCCAAACCGCCGGCGACGTTCACCTGGAACCCCGGCCGGCCATCCGGCGAGACGATCGCCCGGACCCCTACGTCCTGGAACAATAGTCCGGCATGATCGGCTCCCCTGCACCCGTCGAAGGCGATCTTGAACTTCCGTGGAAGCCGTTGACCGAGGGGATGGCGAAGAAGCCGCGCGCCGAGCGCCTGCGCGTACGGCGTCACGTCGAAGACCTCGCCGGGAGAGACCCCCGCGAAGGGGCAAACGACGATGTTGCGCACCGTGTCGCCGCACGCTTCCCGCGTGGTAAGCCCCGCCTCCGCAAGAAAGGAGAGCGCGCCTTCGATGCGCCGCATCTCCACCCCGTAGATATGGACGTCCTGCCGTGTGGTCAGGTGGACTCCTCCACCGGTCGCGTACCGGTCGGCCGTCTCGGCGAGGGTTCGCAGATGACGGGGCGAAACCCGTCCGAGTGGAATGCGGACGCGGAGGAGGTACCGGTCCGGTCCTTCGCGGATCGGGTAGATCCCCATCACGACGCGGCGGCGGCGGAACTCCTCCGGAGAGATCGCACCGGAGCGGAGCGCCTCCACCGCATCCGCGACCCCGGCGATTTCGGACGCGGAGATCGGGTCCGTCGGTTCCGGATCGCCCTTCATATGACCGGGAATTCCACCTCCGTCGCCGCCTGAACCACCGGGCCTTCCCGGAACAGGACGACGCGGTTCCCTTCCGGCCCCCTGCGAAACGTCATGCCGAGGCCGTACCCGAACGCCAGCCGGGCGATCTTCTCCAACTGGTCCGCCGTGCAAAGCCGGATCGCGACCTTTTCGCCTTCTCCGAGGCGCGCGACGAATTCCCGCGACACTTCGAACTCCACGGGCCCTGCTTCCTGCGACAGGTCGACGAAATTTCCGTCCGGCTCCGTCATCATCCGGGAATGAAGCCGCACCACGCGCGTCCCCCGGCCGAGCCGGTCCGAGCGGACCTCCCGAACGATCCCTCCGCCGGCCACGAATTCCCCCACCGTCACGACGAACCGGCCCAGCCTCGGGTTTTCCTTGAACGTGTCCGCGGCGATCGGGTGCTGAAGAGTGAACGTGACGTTCGCGACCTCCAGGTTCTCCACCCGGTTCGCGTGGCGCTCGGTGACCTCCAGCGTGGAGGAATCGATCCGCTCCGTGATCGCCGAGAGGACCGCCTCGACTTCGGCGGTGGCGAGTTTCAGGACGTACCGTGCGGAAAGCCGCAACGGATCGTTTCCCAGCCAGAACAGGCTCGCCGAGATCTCGCGCGCCGCCGGGGACGCCTCCCCCTCTTCCGATAAGACTTCCCCGCGCTCCACGAACAGTTCCTCGGTGAAGGTGACCCCGACGCACTCCCCCGCGGAGGCCACCGTGCGATCCGGCTGTTTCCATTTCTCCACCGACCGGACCACGGCCTTCTTCCCCGAAGGGGAGAAAACCGCACGGCTTCCGGCGCGGAGGCAGCCGGACTCCACGCGCCCCGCATAGACCCGCTTTCCGTCTCCCACGTAGATGTCCTGCACCGGGAACCGGAGCGGCAGTCCGGAGATGTCCCGGGCGGGGGAAAAGGAGTCGAGAGCGCCAAGGAGGGTGGGACCGGAGTACCATGCCGTCCGTTCCGAGGGAGCGGCGATGTTGTCCCCTTCGCGGGCGGAGATGGGGACCACGTGCGCGGGGACAAGGCCCACGGAGAGGAGGAATCCGCGGATTTCCTCTTCCACCTCCTCGAACCGGTCCCGGCGGAAGTCGACGAGGTCCAGCTTGTTGACCGCCACCACCACCTGCCGCAACCCGAGGAGGGAGAGCATGTAGGCGTGCCGGCGGGTCTGCTCCCGGACCCCCTCCGCCCCGTCGACCAGAAGGATGGCGGCGTCGGCCGCGGCGGCCCCCGTGATCATGTTCTTCAGGAATTCCTTGTGCCCGGGGGCGTCGATGATGATGTAGGGACGCAGGGAGGTCTTGAAGAAGGTCTGGGCCGTGTCGATGGTGATGTTATGCTCCCGCTCCTCCTGCAGCGCGTCCATGAGGTAGGCGAACTCGAACGCCCTCCCCTGTTCCCGGCAGGTCGCCTCGATCTCCCGGTACCGCTCCTCGGGCAGGGAACCGGTGTCGTAGAACAGCCTTCCGATCAGGGTCGACTTTCCGTGGTCCACGTGGCCCACGATCACGATGCGCAACGTGCTGCTGATGTTCATCCCGCCCCCGATCACATGTAGCCGAGGGAGCGCAGCTTCTGCATCATGTACGCCGCCTCGTGGTCCTGGGCGCGACCCGCGCGCTCCGGAGTTTTCGTCACCTTGAGCTCCTCGATGATCTCGTTCACCGTGGAGGCGCCGGACGCGATCGGGAAGTTGCACGGAACGCACCCCAGCGACCGGAACCGTTTCCCGTCCCTCGACAGGTACAGGGGGCAGATGGGAATCTCCTCCCTGCGGATGTATTCCCAGATGTCCAGCTCCGTCCAGGACAGGAGCGGGTGGATCCTCACGTGGGTGTCGGGGCCGAAGGAGGTATTGAACTGGTCCCAAAGCTCCGGCGGCTGGTCCTTGTAGTTCCACTCGAAGTTCTTGTCCCGGGGAGAGAAGATCCGCTCTTTCGCCCGGGACCCCTCCTCGTCCCGGCGGATCCCGAGGAAGACCCCTTTGAACCCGTGCCGGTCGAGCACCTGCTGCAGCCCCTGCGTCTTGAGGGCGTTGCAGCACACGAAACGCCCTTTCCCCGGCTCCATCCCTTGGCAGAGAGCTTCCTCGTTCCGGCTGACGACGAGATCCACCGCCCACTCCTTCGCCATCCGGTCCCGGTATTCGATCATCACCGGGTGCTTGAACCCGGTGTCGATGTGGACGAGGGGAAAGGGAACCTTGCCGAAAAACGCCTTGCGTGCCAGCCATAACAGGGTGGTCGAATCTTTGCCGATCGACCACAGCATGGCGAGATCCTTGAACTTCCGGTGCGCCTCGCGGAAGATGTAGATGCTCTGGTTCTCCAGCGCGTCGAGAGGATCCACGGTCACTCTTCTCCTTCACCTTTGTTGCGGCGGTCGTTTCCGCCTGCGTTCCTTGCGTGGAGCCCGCACTCCTTCTGCTCCGGCCGCTCCCACCACCACCGGCCCGCCCGCGGGTCCTCCCCGGGCGCGACGGGGCGCGTGCACGGGGCGCAGCCGATCGAGGGGTACCCCATGCCGTGGAGCCTGTTGACGGGGAGCCCCCGCTTCCGGACGTACTCCCTCACCTCTTGTTCCGTCCAGCCGGCGAGAGGGTTCAGCTTGAGGATCTTCCCGTGGACCTCGTCGACTTCCAGAACGGGCAGGCTCCGCCGCGTGACGGCCTGCTCCCTGCGCTGCCCCGTCACCCAGGCGCGCAACCCGGAAAGGGCCCGGGACAGGGGTTCCACTTTCCGGATCCGGCAGCACTCGTGGCGGTTTTCCAGGCTCTCCCGGAAGGAGAACAGCCCCTTGCTTCTCTCCAGTTCCTCGACCGCTGCCCGCGAAGGAAAGTACCATTCGATCCGGACGCCCAGCTTGCGGCGCACCGCCTCGGCCGCCTCGTACGTCTCCTCGTGGAGCCGGCCGGTGTCCAGGGCGAAGATCCGCGCGTCGGGAAGGATGTCCGCCATCATGGCGATGAGAACGATATCCTCCATGCCGAAACTCGAGGCAAGCGCGATGTCCGGGTGAAATTCGGACAAGGCCCACCGAAGGACCGCCTCGGGACTCTCCTCATCGAATCGGGCCCTCCATTGTCTCGCCTGTTCCATCGTTACCGGCATCGGGTTCCCTCTCTCGCGCATGTCAGATCTCGTACTCCAGCGGGCGGGGCTTGCCGTACGAGATCCGGGCCCACATCCGTTCATGGACGTAGTAGATGAGGAACTTCACGAGTGTGTCCGCGAGGCCCACGGTCACGGCGAAGTCGAGACGACCGGTCAGGAAGAAGGTCACGACTCCCGTAATGATGGAGGCCACAACGCGCCAGCTGATCGTCTTCGCGATGCTTCTTTTGTGGGTATCCAAATTTTATACACCATTAATCCTATCGAATTAATAGCATTATATGAACCAGGGAGTCCGAGTCAATCATTTTTTTTAACATTCCGCTGTTCGGCTGCCGGACGTCATCACGGAAAGCAAAAAATCTATTTATAATCAAATAGATAACATTTTGCACCTATTCACTATCGCGTCTATGGAATTTAGTATACAATATGGGGAACGTGACCGAACCTGAAATCCGCTTCCCGACGAATAGCCCCCGGATGGGCATGAGGGCTTGACGTGCGCAGCCTCGTGGGCTATCTCTTCCACGATGGATTCTCAGGAGATATTCTCCGCTCCCGCTCGGAGGTTCTTTCCATTCTCCGGAGAACGTGGGGCGATCCTTCTCGAATCGCAGTGCCCCGACGTGCGGGACCGGTATTCCTATGTACTGAGAAATCCCGTCTCCCTCCTTTCGACGTCGTCCGTCAAAGAGGTTACCCGCATACTGGAAGAGGCAACCGCTCGTCAAATGGAGGGGTTCGCGGTCGCCGGGTTCGTTTCGTACGAGGCGGGGTTCGCTCTCGATGCGGCGTTCTCCCCCGCAGACGCCTCCGAGGGCGATTCCCCACTCGCCTGGTTCGGAATCTACCCCGGGTTCCTCCGGTTCGATCACCTTCTTCGCCGGTGGGAATCGTCGGGGTCCGTCGATTGGCCTGAAGAGGAACGCCGCGATCCCCCGCCTTCGTACGGGGACCCGATCGACCTCCGGTTCTCCTTCACGGAAACGGAGTATGGCATCAAGGTGGAGGAGATCCGCCGGTGCATCGCAACGGGCCGGTACTACCAGGCCAACCTCACCGGGAAGTTCTCCTTCCCCTTCACCGGCGACCCCTTCTCCTTGTACACGCGGCTTCGCGCCGTCCAACCGGTGAAATACGGGGCGTTTCTACGCACCGACGCCGGATGCATTCTCTCGCAATCTCCCGAGCTTTTCTTCCGCGTCCGCGGAAGGAACATCGAGGTCCAACCGATGAAGGGCACCGCTGCCCGGGGGAGGACCGAGGCGGAGGACCGCCGGGCCGCAGCGGCGCTCAAGGCCGACCCGAAGAACAGGGCCGAGAACGTGATGATCGTGGACCTGATGCGGAACGATCTCGGGAAGCTGTGCGAGGTCGGCTCCGTGCACGTCCCCCGGCTGTTCGAGGTGCATCGGCTTCGCACCGTGCTTCAGATGGTTTCGACCGTTTCGGGGACGCTCCGCCCGGGAGCGACCGTCGGTTCCTTGTTCCGTGCCCTCTTCCCCTGCGGTTCCGTCACGGGGGCGCCCAAGATCTCCGCCGTGCGGGCCCTGCGGGTCCTGGAGCCTTCGCCGAGGGGCGTCTACACGGGCGCGATCGGAATCCTGTCGCCGGGCGGGGACATGACCTTTTCCGTAGCCATCCGCACGTTGACCCTGCGGAACGGCCTGGCCGAGGCAGGCGCCGGCGGCGGGATCGTCTGGGATTCCGACCCCGGGGAGGAATACCGGGAAGCCTGTCTCAAAGGACGGTACCTGTCGGAGCCGCCCGTCTCGTTCCAACTGATCGAAACGTTCCTCTGGTCTCCCGGCACGGGGTTCCGGTTCCTCCCCGAACACCTTCGGCGGCTCGCCTCCTCCGCACGATACTTCGGTTTTCGCTTCCGGGAGGAGCCCGTCCGGTCGGCCCTGCGTTCCGTCCTCCGGAACGAGGCGGCCACGAGCCCGCAAAAGGTACGGCTGCTCCTTGCGCGGAGCGGCGAGGTGAACGTCGAGATGTCCCCGCTCACTACGATCCTGAAAAAGACGAAGCCGGCGCGGGTGACGATATCCGCGGTCGGCGTCTCGTCCCGGGATCCGCTCGTGCGGCACAAGACCACCCACCGGGGCTGGCGCGACGAGGAGTTGCGCAAGGCGAGGAACGACGGATTCGACGAGGTGATCTTCCTGAACGAGCGCGGGGAAGTCGCCGAGGGTGCGATCACGAACGTCTTCGCCGAGGCGGACGGCCGTCTCCTGACCCCACCGGCGTCCTGTGGATTGCTGGAAGGGATCCGGCGGCGGCGCATGTTGGCCGACCGGTCCCTCCGGGCGGAGGAGCGGGTCCTTTACCCGGAGGATCTCATGACGTGCCGGCGGTTCCTGCTCACCAACTCCGTGCGGGGGATCGTGCCCGCGGTGCTGTCTGTTTCCCCCGCGGGACGACCTGAACCTTGAGGATGTAGCGGGGAGACGGCGGGGTCCGGTGCGGGGCGCTTTATCCGCCGCAGCCGCAGGAAGGTTTCGAGCCGGAAAGCCACCCGTTCATGATCGCGGAGGCGCACCCCACACCCGGATGGACCGCGATCGCGTCCGCCGGGCAATTCCTCGCACAGGCCCCGCACTCCATGCAGGCGTCCCGGTCGAGAATCCGGGCCTTCCCCCGCGCCACGGCGAAGACCCCGTGAGGGCACACCTGCGCGCACATCCCGCACCCCGTGCAGGCGGCCTCGGAAAACCGCAAGGTGGCGGCACCTTCGAGATATCGAAACCCGTCCATCACGAACCTCTCTTCCCGGAGATCAACGGAGGAACGCTCCCCCGACCCAGAGGAGGCCGGCCAGCACCGTCAGGCCCGCCTGGACGGGCAGGGCCCGGCGCATCTCCTTTTCCACGCCCGACGGGGAAGTGAACGGCGTCGCACCGGTGAAATTCATGGCGACGAACGACGAGACCGCCGCCATGGCGAGCAGCAGCGCCAACGCCGCGGGCGCTTCCAGGGCTCCGCGGCGCCACATCACCGCGCACGCCGCGAGGACACCTCCCGCCAGGCCCCCCTTGACGGAAAAGGCCCGCCCGGGAAGCCAGGGGAGAAGCACCGGCGTCACCACCGCGCCGGCCAGGATCCCCGCCGCCAGCGCCAGCACCGCCGGAACTCCCCGTTGCCATGCGGCGCCGAGGGAGAAGACGTCCGGCCCGATCCCCGCCAGGAGGAACAACCCGATCGCCGCTCCTCCCGCGGGACGCAACATTCCCGTGATCTCGACCGGCGTCAGGACGAGCCGATCGATCGTGGGAAAAACGACCCTCCGCATCGCCGGAGTCGCCTTCATCCCGGCATCGAGGAACGATCGGACGTCCCGGATGCGTACCGGACCGTATGCCACCGAGAAGCCGCACCCTTTCCGGACCTCGTGGGCGGCGACGCCGGGCGCCCCCAGTTGGGGGAGTATAAGGCGGCGGTGGCTCACCACCTCCGACAGCCGCGTCTCCGTCACCCTGCGAATCACCTCTTCGGTTCCGAAGGTCCCTTCCCCGGCGGCGCACCAGACGTTGATCCCCCGGGTGTCCAGGACCAGGATCCAGGCGTCCAGCCCCGCCGCATCGCGGCGCACGACGTCGAAGGTCAATTTATAGTTTGCGGTGACCAGGACGGGGGCGTTCCCGTCCGGCGCTCCCAGCGCGTACAGCCCCGGGGCGACGCGGTAGCGGTCCCTGCCGATCCCCCACCGGACCTTCCACCTGCCCAGGAGGTCGCGGCTCCCGATCCGCGAATGGACGCGGGGAACCGGCCCGGCCGGCGTATTCACCCGGCCGTCCACGAATCCTTCCTCGCGGGGAATTTCGCCCTTCGATGAAAACGACCCGCCGCAGCACGGGGACGCTTTCACGGATTTATCCATTCTTTTCCCCGAAGACCTGGATGCTTGCGATGGACTCCGCCGCCACCGAAGCGATCGGGAACCGGCTCTCCCGAACGACACGGACGTTCCGGAATCCCGCCGCCTCCAGGAAGCGGAGGTACTCCTCTTTCCGGACGGCCCCCGCGACGCACCCGGCGTAGGCCGCCAGGGACCCGGCGATCGCCTCCGGAAGTTCCCCGGTAAGCACGATGTCGGAGATCATCACCCTCCCGCCCGGCTTGAGGACCCGGTACGCCTCCGTGAAAACCTTCCCCTTGTTCGTGGAAAGGTTGATGACGCAGTTGGAAAGGACAACGTCCACGGAGTGGTCGGCCGCCGGCAGGTTCTCGATCTCCCCGAGACGGAACTCGACGTTGCCGTACCCCGCTTTCCCGGCGTTCTCCCGGGCCTTCTCGATCATGTCCGGGGTCATGTCGACGCCGATCACCTTTCCCTCCGGGCCGACCGCGCGGGCCGCGAGGAAACAATCGAATCCCGCCCCCGATCCCAGATCCAGGACAACCTCCCCCTTCCGCAGGGATGCAAGGGCGACGGGGTTGCCGCACCCAAGGCCGAGATCGGCCCCCGGGGGAACCGCCTCGATCTCCTCCGCGGAGTAACCGATCTTCCCGCTGTCCGACTCCGCCGCCCCGCCGCAACCGCAGGATGTCGCCGGGCCGCAGCAGGAAGTTCCCTGCCGGGCGATGCCGGCATACCGTTCCCGAACGTACTTCCGGATCGTGTTCCCGTCCATTTCCTCGTCCTCCCCTACCCCCTCGGGAGCAGGTCCCCCATCAGGGGACCGAGCACTCCCTTGACCATCGTGCTCAGCTCCTCCACCCGGATCAGCGAGAGGCAGCACACCTTCCCCTCTTTTTCCCAACCGATCACCGCCAGCTTGTCCCCCCCACGGATCCCCGCCTTGTCCCGGAGATCCTTGGGGAGGACCATCTGTCCCCGGTCGTCCACGGTCACCAGCGATTCCACCCTGCAGCCGCCGAACGCCGGCGTCGCGCAGCACGACCCGCCCTTTCCCTTCCCCTTCATGTCCGTTTCCCCTTTCCTGTACTGATCATATTATACACATTTTACTGAATAATCAGCCATTGCTGATATATTCGCAAATCGGTTGCACGATGGTCAAGGGGATATTGTGGAAGGGATGATCGCGGCACAGGGTATTCGGTGCGAACTTCGATCCGACGGGGGGCCGGTTCTCCCTACTTCTTGACCTCGCCCCTCGCCTGAGGTCCCTCGACCGCGACGTTCAGGGCCCGGACCAGCCCGTCGACGTCGACGCCGTCCCTGCGGGCCGTCACCTCGATCGGCGCCCCGCCGCCGCAGCAGGAGTCCACCCGGTAGTCGTTGAAGATCTTGATCGTCACGGGGTATCTCCTGATGACCTCGTTGATGACCATGTCGCCGGTGATCGTCGCCATCGCGCGCCTCTCCTTTCCGGTGAACTCCCTTCCTATGGACGCGGAGCGATGACCGCGAGCATCACGGTTCGCTCCGCCGCCTTCAGCCCATGCGGCTCGTTCGGCTCCGTGACTGCGAACGCGCCCGGGTACGCCGGCTCCTCCCCCTTTCCCGTCAGGAAAACCCCTTTTCCCTGGAGGACGTGCATGAGGACACGGACGGGGACGGTGTGCGGCGGGACTTCCTGCCCCGCCTCGAGGCCGAAGACGACGACCCGCATCTCCGGCGCGTCGTGCAGCAGGCGGGTGACCGGCCGGTCCGGAGAGAACTGTACTTCCTTCAGGGCATCGTGCATGGCGGTTGCCTCCTTCTTATGGAAAGGATCGGTGTCACCGGATCGTCCACCAAAGGTTGACCACCCCGAGGACGATCCCCGCGAACTGCGCCGCGCCGCCCGCCCACAGGAGCGGGGCGGCGAACTCGTGCGTGAACCCGATCGCCATGGCGGCGGTCGCCGGGGCGGCCAGCCAGAAATGGGCGGCGGCCCACCCCTCGCTGTGGAGGGGCTTCCCGGCGAACCGCGGGAGGATGTGGTAGGCGATCCCGAAGATGACCATCATCACAAACCCCGCCAGGACGATGTGCGCGTGCGCCAGTCCCCATCGCGCCCCCGGATGGGAAGCGTAAAGGGCGTCCCGCGTGACCGGCAGGGAGAGGAGCACCCCCAGGAATCCCCCCAGGAGGAGGTACGCCATTCCCGCCTTCAGGAACCGGATCGTCGTCGTGTTCATGGTCCCCCTCCCCTCGCCGGTCGCGGCGCCGTACCATGTTCCCTTACGCCAATGTATCATTCCCGGCCGGGCGGGGATTGACGCCGGTCAAGGAAGGGTCGACGGCAATGGAGGAGAGTGAACCCCGTGGAACCCACGTTACAGGAGGTTTGGCGATGAGCGATCCCGTGTTCGCGCGGCCGAAGAAGGACGTCGAGTTCGATCCCGGACGGTTCCTGCCCCGTCCCCTGTTCGAGAGCCCCGAGATGAAGGTCGTGCGGGCCACGTTCCGCGCGGGGCAGTTCATCCCCGTCCACACTCCCGACGTGCACGTCGCTCTCTACATCGTCTCCGGGGAAGGGGAGGTGGTCGCGGGGAAGGAGCGGCGCAAGGTCGCGGAAGGGGATCTCGTGGTCGTCCCGAGGAAGGTCCGCCGGGGCGTCAAGGCGAAGACGGACATGATCGTGCTGCACGTCGTGTCGCCGTCCCCGACGCAGGCCGACCACGGTGACATGGCGGATCGGATCGCCCGCGGAGAGTTCGAGCTCCCCGCCTGACCCGGGCGGGAAGAGTCGCGTCCTCCACCCGCCGGGAATCCGATGGTCGAGGTGAGCAGGGCATGGCTGTGCACCGCACCCTCTTTGCGGGATCACCGCATCGGAAGGAATCGATGATTTCTTCAATGGCGCCGAAGGGGGACTCGAACCTCCCCGGTCTGCACATGGACTGAACTCTCCGGCCTAAATTACCGATAAAGGATGCGTGATGTAATTGAAATTCGAATTCCCCGGGGGGAAAAGAATGCTCCAGGAACCTACCGTAATGTTGGACAATCTCGTTCTTTCCCTTTCGGATTCGCTGGATTTGATCCACCCCAGCGCGGCAGACCATCAGCAGCGCGTCGCCTATATCGCCCTGCGCATCGCAAAGGCCATGGGACATCATCCTGCTCAACAGGCCGATCTGATGTACGCATCGGTCCTCCACGACATCGGTCTGCTGTCGGTCGAGGAGAAGATCCAGTCGATGACCATGGAAAGCAAAGACGAGGGACGGCACGCGGAGATCGGATGCGATCTTCTTCGAAGATTCTCCTCCTTCGTCAAGGCATCGCAAATCGTGCGTATACACCATCGGTCGTGGTCCGATGAGCCAAGGCAGCCTGAAACAGACGACATCGTCAGGGTCCTCGCCAACATGCTCTCCCTCGCCGACCATGTAGACAGGGCTGTGAACAGAGGGACGGGGATTCTCGTGCAGGCCAAAGCGGTCGTTGAAGGGGTATCGCAATCGGCCGGAAAGGAATTTTCCCCCGGGATCGTCCAGTGTTTCCGCGAGCTCGCCGCAGAAGAGTCGTTCTGGCTCGATTTCGCCTCCCCCAGGATCTACTCCGTGCTTTCCGGTATGGTTCAATGGCCTCGTGTGGAACTTGATCTCCACGCTATGGAGGAGATCGCGAAGATCTTCTGCCGGATCGTCGATTTTCGCAGCAGGTTCACATCCACTCACACGGCGGGCGTCGCGGCGGTAGCACGGGGACTGGCGCAGATGATGTGTTTTTCCGGAAAGGGATGCCAGCTGCGTATTCCGGTGAATTTGACCAGTGATTCCGTTTCAAACTGACCAGCGGTTCCGGTGCAAACTGACCAGCCAGCCGGAGCGCAGCGACGCGGTCGTT
>Ga0209324_10002773_pt1 | contig 12042 bp, 10 predicted proteins | sample Rifsed19ft3_FD_184015 | JGI IMG/M metagenome (GOLD analysis project Ga0209324, IMG submission 184015) | Soil microbial communities from Rifle, Colorado, USA - sediment 19ft 3 (version 2) | ecosystem: Environmental > Terrestrial > Deep subsurface > Rock core/Sediment | place: Rifle, Colorado...
AAGAAGCTACTGTAAAAATCACACTCAACTTGAGCAAATCAAGTATCGAATTTTTTAAGCAGCTCGCTAAAAAGCATGGTAGTCAATATCAAAAGGTAATCAGAAATTTAATTGATAGTTATTCATCTCATTATTCTGAATTATTATAAATCAAAATCCCCAGCACTGTGATAAAGTAAGTTGACACGATGCTCATTCTGGTAAACATTTCGAAGTACTGGCTTTTTACTTTAGCCGGTCAAATTTATAACTCAAGTTGACCGTCTAGAAATAAAAACCGTTAAAACGGTTATGAAATTATGTTTTTTATATCATTCTCAGCGGGATTAATCCCGCTGAGAATGGGAAAATTTAAACAATTATGAACCGTTTCAACGGTTTGCAACAACAAGCGGTAAACTTGAGTTTATAATTATTCTCCGTTTTAGACAAATTGTTTCGGTTTTGTAATTCGCTTTTTAATGTTCTTAATGATCTCATGGTCACTTACTTGGTATTTAGAGAAATGGCATGGATGAAGCCCGCACAATCTTCATTGAAGAAGCTCACAACGTTACAGCTATCATCGGTGTAAAAGTCGTATCCTTTTTTGTTTTCAACAGCGTCATTAAACCAAATCTTACAATCTTTCTTTCCACAATTTAATCTGATTAGAAACCAGATCGGGATTGGGTGATCCGATAGTTTTTTTACGGGAGAGAGCGTTTTTTATTTGGAAAATGTTTAATGCAGATTCATCAAACATCGGGTTGATTTTTTTTAATTCATTCAGCGAAAGCTGATTCAACTTAACATTTTTATCTTCGGCGTATTTTATAACCTGACCAACTATCTCATGTGATTTTCGGAATGGAATATTTTTTAGCACAAGCCAATCGGTAAGATCCGTTGCAAGCGAAAAATCACCGTCGAGTTCTTCAGTAAATCTATCCTTGTTGACTGAAATCGTGGAGATAATCCCCGTCATCATTTTTAATGAATTTAAGTACGTATCTAACGAATCGAATAATGGTTCTTTATCTTCTTGTAAATCGCGGTTATAGCTTAGGGGAAGTCCTTTTACAGTAGTAAGCAAAGCCATGTAATTTCCGTAAACTCTTCCTGTTTTACCGCGGATTAATTCCGCAATATCAGAATTTTTCTTTTGCGGCATTAATGAAGAACCGGTAGAATATTCATCTCCGATTTTCACAAAGTTCCATTCCGAGGTTGACCAAATTATTAGTTCTTCTGAAAGCCGGCTGAGGTTCATCATTCCGATTGAGCATGCATTCAAAAAATCAATAATGAAATCGCGATCGGAAACGGAATCGAGCGCATTTTGTGTGATACAGGAAAATCCTAATTCTTTTGCAGTGAAATCCCGATCAAGCGGGAGAGTGGAACCGGCGAGTGCGCCACATCCAAGGGGACATTTATCCGTTTCGACAAAAACGCTATTTAATCTTTCTTTCGAACGCTCGAGCGTTTCAACATAAGCGAGGAGATGGAATCCGAATGAAATCGGCTGTGCTCTCTGAAGATGCGTATATCCAGGAATGACCGTATCTATATTTTTATCGGCAAGATTAACTAATTCTTTTTGCAGCGATATAATCCGTTCTTTTAACTGGAGGATGGCGTCTTTCTGCCATAACCGGATGTCTGTTGCTATCTGGTCATTTCTGCTTCTGCCGGAGTGCAGCTTCCCTCCGATTTCTCCAACATGAAATGTGAGTCGTTTTTCGATTGCCGAGTGAATGTCTTCGTATTCATGTATTTCGGGCGTCCATTCGTCCGTTTCAATTTCATCTTTAACTTTTTGTAAACCTTCAATAATAATTTTGAGTTCATCCGAATTAAGTATTCCGATATGCTCAAGCATTTTTGCATGCGCAGTGCTTACCAAAATATCAGACTTGTAAAGCCTGATATCGAATGAAAGTGAAGAAGAAAATGAAAGAGCGTCGCCCTCTAATTTTTTTTTAAATCTACTGCCCCACAATATTTTCATTTAGTACCAATTTATTTTTCTGCGAGACTTTACTAATCGTTTTGAACGGAAGACCAACAATGTTGATAAATCCAGCCGAATCTTGATGACTGAAAGTATCTCCTGCACCATAAGTTGCCAGCTTTTTATTATAAAGACTAAAAGGAGATGTTCTTGAAAGAATCGTGATGTTTCCTTTGTAAAGTTGAAGCTTAATCTCACCACTTACATTTTCTTGAGTGGAATCTACAAAAGTCATAAGTGAATTAAAAAGCGGGGAGAACCACAGTCCATCGTAGATCATGTTAGAAATTTGGTTCGATACATTTTGCTTGTATCTGAAAGTATCTTTATCGAGCGTGAGTTTTTCAAGTTCGTGATGCGCCTTCAGCAAAATTACTGCACCCGGAGCTTCGTAAATTTCTCTCGATTTTATTCCTACAACTCTATTCTCAACCATATCAATTCTGCCAATTCCGTGCTCGCCGCCAAAAGAATTAAGATAAGCTACCAGTTCTGCACCGGAGTATTTTTGTCCTTCGATTGCAACCGGAATTCCTTTTTCAAAAGTAAGAGTAACCTGTTCGGGTTTGTTCTTTGCTTCAACAGGATTTTTAGTTATTTGATAAGCATCTTCGGGAGGTGGGTTTCTTGTATCCTCCAGTTCACCGCACTCAACAGCAATTCCCCATAAATTTTCATCAATGGAATACGGCTTTTGCTTAGTGATTGAAATTGGAATATTACATTGCAAAGCATAATCTATTTCTTCTTCTCGTGTTTTGAACTCCCATGTTCTGAGGGGAGCGAGAATTTCCATATCGGGTGCTAAAGTTTTAATACCAACTTCAAATCGAACCTGGTCATTACCTTTTCCTGTGCATCCATGAGCGATCATATCCGCACTTTCTTTCTGAGCAATTTCTACCATCAATTTTGCTAACAGCGGGCGTCCAATTGCTGTAGCCAGCGGGTATTCGCCCTCATACAAAGCTCCGGCTTTCAATGCTTTCCAGGCGTAATCTTCAATAAATTCATTTTGAAGATTCACAATATATGCTTTTGAAGCACCGGTTTTCAATGCTTTCTCTTCGAGGTTTTCCAAATCTTTCTTTTGTCCAAGATTTCCGGTAACGGTAATAATTTCAGCATCATATTTTTGGCTTAACCATTTCACCATTACCGATGTATCCAATCCACCTGAATATGCAACAACAATTTTTTTCTTTTTCATTTTATTTTCCTTCAAAGTTTAAGTTTTTTTCTTCATTCATTATTTTATTTATTAATTTCACAATCTCAGGAATGTTCTTAACACTTGATGGTACAACTAATATTGTATCATCACCCGCTATTGTACCGAGTATTAATCTTGAGTTAAGCTTATCTATGTAGTGAGCTACACCTTGCGCTCTGCCTGCAAGTGTACGGACGATAATCAGCATTTCGTTGAATTCAACCGAAAGAATCTCAAATGAGATAAGCCTGCGAATTTGATTACCGGCTTCCTCAACATTTAGAGTGTAACGGAAACCTTCGGCAGCAGATGTTCTCACAACACCCAATTCCTGAAAGTCACGGCTTAAGGTTGCCTGTGTTACTTCAATACCTTCATCGCTTAAACATTTGACTAATTCTTCCTGGTTGGAAATGATCTTATCTCTAAGCAGCTCTTTAATTTTATTTTGACGATGAGTTTTGCTGTACATAAATTTTCTTTATCTGAAATAATATTCTAATCAAGGTGTAAATCATTTATCATGCTCGAAAATGACAACATGAACTGTGAAATATGATTTTTATTTATAATGTAGGGAGGAAGCAGACGCATTGTATTTCTTCCTGCGGAGTAAGTCAATATTTTTTTATTCAGAAGCGTTTCAACAACGGTGGAGTTTAATATTTTTTCATCGAACTCAATTCCAATTATCAAACCCAATCCACGGATTTCTTTAATAGCAGGTGAGTTTATTTTCTGCAGCTCATTCATCAACTCTTTGCCTGAATTTGAAATATGAGTTAGAGTTTCAGGAGTCAATAAATTCACAACAGCATTTGCTGCAGCAATTGATAAAGGATTACCGCCAAAGGTTGAACCGTGATCACCTGGTTTGATTTTGTCTGCGACTTTGGCCGACACAATAGTTGCACCTAATGGAAGTCCATTTGCGATTCCTTTCGCTAAGGTTATGATATCGGGTACTACGTCAAACCATTGATGTGCGAAAAATTTTCCTGTTCTGCCCATTCCGGTTTGAACTTCATCAAGTATGAGAAGCAAATTATTTTCTCTGCAAAGTTTTTCAACTTCCTTTAGATATTCAGGTGATGGAGTAATAATACCGCCTTCACCCTGAATTGGCTCCAATATTATTGCACAAACATCTTCTGTTATTGAATGACCAATTGTATCCACATCATTGAACGGGACATATTTGAAACCCGGAGTCAGTGGTCTGAATCCATTCCATAATTTAACTTGTGCTGATGCAGAAAGACTTCCCATCGTTCTGCCGTGAAAACTTCCTTCTGCTGAAATGATTGTAGTTCTTTCTTCACCGAACTTTCGAGCAAACTTAATTGCTGCTTCATTTGCCTCAGTACCAGAATTACAGAAAAACACCTTGTCCAAACCGGAATGCTGTACCAATTTTTCTGCTAAGGTCTGCTGATTAGTTGATTCAAAAAGATTTGAAACATGCCAGAACGATTTGAGCTGTTCATCTACTGCTTTTTTAATGACTGGATGTGAATGTCCGAACCCAGTGACAGCAATACCGCAGAGGAAGTCGAGATATTCGTTACCATTCCTATCATACAAATGCACACCATTTCCATAAGCAAATTCAACTGGAAATCGTTTGTAATTTTGGAGCAGTGCTGAATCAGACTCGAGCACTGAGTTTTCTTTTTCTTGAAGATACAACCCAAGTTCCTTTCGATTTTGAAGAATTATTTATTTGATGGAGATCGTTTCCGATCCATACTTTATTTACGCCTTGTTCAATCAAATTTAAAGCGCTCTGCAGTTTGGGAACCATTCCGTCTTTAATTTCGCCGTTTGTTATACCAAAATGAATATCGGTTTCCGAGATTTGCGATTGAGTCGTACCGTATATTTTTACTCCTTCAATATCCGATAAGAAAATTACAGATTCGGCTTGAATGGCTTCGGCTAAAACCATAGTAAAAAGATCTGCATTCACATTCATTAAATGACCTTCTGAATCACGGCAAATGCTTGCGAAAACGGGGATTGTTTTAGTCTTGAGTAAATCTTTTAACCATCGAGTTTGTGAGCTAATCTTTGGTACTCCAACATAGCCAAGTTCAAGATTAAGATATTCCGCAACGAACAGTCCATTGTCAATTCCATTATAACCGGCAGCATTTATATTTTTGGATAGTAAACGGGCAACAATCTTGGCATTGATCAATCCATTTTGAACTGCTGCTACAATGTCCATCATATCATCACTTGTAATTCGGTGGCCACTGACAAACTCACTCTTACATCCGAGTTTCGAAGCCCAATCGGAGATGGTATTTCCTGCACCATGCACAATGATTAGTCCATCGTATTGTTTAAGGAAGTTATGTATCTGTGCTATCCAATTTTCTTCCGTAAGGAATTGATCAATAGATTTACCGCTTAATTTTATTACTGCTGTTTTCATTTTTTATCCTTCTTAAGTTCTATAATTAGCATTGATTTTAATGTACTGCTCAGAAAAGTCGCATGTCCACCAATTAGTTGAAGCTTGTCCTTCATTCAATTCTATTGTTATATCAACTTCCTTTTTAAGTAAGATTTCCCTAGCAGCTGATTCATCAAAATTTGAAATATAACCTGGAGTTAAAAGAGAAAGCTCACCTACTTTTATCATCACTTTTTCAGGGGAGAAATTAATTCCGCTGTTTCCCACTGCCGATAAAATCCTTCCCCAATTTGCATCGGCACCATATATTGCTGTTTTTACTAACGGAGAATTCACAACCGCTTTTGCTGCTGAGTCGGCATCAATTTCTGATTTAGCTGAACCAACTTTCACTGAAATAAATTTTGTTGCGCCTTCACCGTCTTTAACAATTGCCATTGCCATTTTTTTACATAAATCTCTCAATGCAACTTTGAAAAGCTGGTAATCGCTATTCTCCTCCGTGATCGAAACTTCAGATGCACCGTTTGCCATAAGGACAACCATGTCGTTGGTGCTTGTGTCGCCATCGACAGAAATTCTGTTAAATGATTTTTTCACGGCTTCCGAAATTGATTGCTGAACAAGATACTTAGGTACATCAGCATCTGTTGCAATGAACGCCAGCATTGTTGCCATGTTCGGCATAATCATTCCGCTGCCTTTACAAATTCCGCCGATTGTAACTTCACCTTTACTAAGTTGAACTTTGCACGCGAACGATTTTGGGTAGGTATCGGTGGTCATAATTGCTTCGGCAGCATCATACCCAGCTGAATTACTATCTGACAATTGAATTTCTGTAATTCCTTCTTTTATCTTATCAATATTTAACTGAACTCCAATCACACCTGTTGACGAAATGAGAACCTCTTCTTTATCAATGCCCAGATATTTGGCGCAATATTCTTGAACGTCAATAGCATTGTTAAATCCCTTCTCACCTGTGCAAGCATTAGCATTTCCGGAATTTATTAAAATCGCTCTGATCTTTTGATTCTTGGAAATTATCTTTTTCGAGATCAGTAGGGGAGCAGCTTGCACTTTATTCAAAGTGAAAGTTCCGCCAACATTTGCCGGAGTATCGGAATAGATCAAAGCTAAATCTTTCTTTTGCTTTTTTAACCCGCAGTATATTCCGGCAGCTTTTATCCCTTTGGCAGATGTGATAGTACCTTTTTCTAAATAATCAATCATAAGTTTGATTTATTAATTTTAATGTTAGTTTACTTAGTCTGAATATCGCTGGGAAAGTAAACCCGCTGTTTGATCTAAACCATAAAGTCTGTTCATATTTTGAACGGCTTGACCTGAAGCACCTTTAATTAAGTTGTCTATTGCCGATGTGAGAATAATTCTTCTTGGACCGACGGAAGCATTAATATCACAAAAATTTGTTTCGAGCACCCACTTAAGTTCAGGTGGTGTTTTCCTAATTCGTACAAATGGAGTTAGCGAGTATTTCTGTTCAATCGCAGCATCAACTTCGTTTTCTGATAATTCATTTTTTAAGTGAATAGTCGTTGTTGAATAAATTCCTCTTGCGATCGGCAAAAGGTGTGTGGAGAAACTGTACGGTTTATTTCCTAGTCCGGCGCTTTGCAGCATTTGATTTATTTCCGGTTCATGTCTGTGCTTATTTAAATTATATGCTTTAACATTTCCGTACATTTCAGAGAGAAGTAAATCTGCTTTAACCGGTTTACCCGCGCCGCTAACCCCCGAATAGGCAACTGTACTCACTGAAATAATTTTTTCAGAGAAGTTCATAACAATTGGAATCAGTGGAATTAATACTGCCGTTGGATAACAGCCAGGATTTGCGATCAAATTAAAATTGTAATCGGAATTATCGAGAACGTCTGCTAAGCCATATACTTTTTTTGCGAGCAATTCCGCGGAGGAATGTTCGAATCCATACCATTCATTATATAATTTGGAAGTTGATAAACGATAATCACCTCCAATATCAATTACTTTTTTCCCTTTGTAAATTAATTTGGGAATATATTTCAAAGTTTCGCCATGTGGTAAGGCAGTAAAGTACAAATCATTCGAGTCGTTCAAATCGTCAATGGATTTGATTTGAATGTCATCCATAGTCTCTTTTAGTTCGGGGAAGATCTCAAATATTGAATTACCTGCAGTTGATTGTGCATAAATTTCAATTTTCCCAACAGCCGGATGATTGGATAGAATTTTCAACAGTTCTTTACCTGTGTAACCTGAACCGCCAATTATTCCGATATTTATTTTATTCTGATTATTCAATTATATGTATAATAATAATATTATAATGCGAAAATAGGCGATATTTTAGCTTTTGTCAAGAGTAATATGAATAAATATGTAAAATATTATTTATTGAGATGGGGTGTTAAACTTTTTAATGTTGTTCATTATGACCTTTTCCCATCAAGATTGTTAATTGGTTATTAAACTTTAGTGTTGCTCATTACTAACAAAATTATGTTTTTCGAAATAATGGAATTATTTTTTTTTGAAAGAATTATTAAATCAAATTAAAAATTAGAAAGGTATATCGAACAATGGCGAAACAAATATTTGTGAATTTACCGGTTAAAGATCTAAATAAAGCTAAAGAGTTTTTTTCTAAGCTTGGCTTTACATTTAATGAACAGTTCACTGATGAAAATTCTGCATGTCTAGTAATTGGGGAAAACATTTTTGCAATGCTATTGGTTGAGAAATTTTTTCTATCTTTCACTAAGAAAGAAATTAATAATGCATTAGAAAGTTCAGAAGTTATTTTCGCAATCTCGGTAGAAAGCAGGGAAGAAGTTGATGAGATGATTAACAATGTAATCAAAGCCGGTGGAATTGAACCAAGGGAATCTCAAGATCACGGCTGGATGTATGGACGAAGTTTTCAAGATATTGACGGACATTTATGGGAAGTATTTTTTATGGACGAAACTGCTATGAAGCAAGCACAACAGAATAAAAAATAAACATATGAACTATCTAATTTGGAAGCTCATTCACGTCGCTTCTGTAATAATTTTTCTGGGCAATATTATTACCGGATTATTTTGGGCGGTGCGAGCTAATAAAACCCATGATTTCAAATTAATTGCTTCGACATTTCAGGGTATCATGCAGAGTGATAGATATTTTACATTACCGGGAATTGTTGCCGCCATTCATGGAAGGATTCCAATTTTAGGTACAGGTTGGATTTTATGGCCAATAATTTTGTTTTCTATTTCAGGAATAATTTTTAGTGTTTACGTTACGCCGCTTCAGAAAAAAATAGCAAACTATGCACTCAATACCGTCGATTCTGAGAGCAGTTGGAACACTTACGAAAAGATGTATAAGCAATGGGAAGTCTGGGGCTTCTTAGCAACTGTAACTCCGGTTGCAGCAATGGTGATAATGATACTGAAGCCATCGTTGCCTGGTTTATAGTAAAGCAAATCGTTGAAATGAATTTTACATTAAAAATCATTTCACATCATTCTTATTAACCGTTCAAATAAATCTTGAAGCTTTATTGCTGAAATTATTTATTTTTCAACCAGAAAAAACAAATAAACTTTTTGCAGATAAATAAGTGATCTAATGAAAGCCGTCATTTTATTTTTATTGACATCGGCACTTATCGCTTCATCTTTCGCTGGTACAAACGATTCACTGAATAAAAAAAGTATCGTAGTAAAAACCTATCGTACATCTGAAATTATTAATATTGACGGCTTGCTTACAGAAAATATTTGGACATCGCAATCAGGAGTTTCCGATTTTATACAACGTGATCCGCTTGAAGGGAATAACGCTACCGAAAAGACTGAGGTGTTTTTAGCTTATGATGATGAAGCACTTTATTTAGCAGCAAAGCTTTTTGATTCTTCCCCCGACTCAATAGTTGCCAGACTTTCCCGCCGCGATGTTGGAACTAATGATGATTTATTCGGAATTTTTCTGGATCCTCATTACGATAAACGAAGTGGGTATTACTTCGGTGTATCTGCATCCGGAACCCAATATGACGGAGTTCTCTTTAATGATCAATGGGATGATGAATCTTGGGATGGTGTTTGGGAAAGTAAAGTAGTCATTAATAGTGAGGGCTGGTTCTGTGAAATGCGAATTCCTTTTTCTCAAATGAGATTTAAGGAAAATGAGAAACATGTTTGGGGTGTGAATTTTCGCAGAGATATTTCAAGAAAAAATGAAATTGATTACCTCGTTTACGTTCCAAAGAATGAACAAGTCTTTGTATCACGATTCTTTGATCTTGTCGGAATTGAAAATATTAAATCAACAAGCAGCATTGAAATTTTACCTTATGTAATAAGTAAGGCGGAATACCTTCAGCATTCTGCAGGAGATCCATTTAATGATGGTTCAAAATATTCTTCTGGTATTGGCGGTGATGTTAAAATGAGTATTGGTTCTAACTTAAAACTTAATGCAACTATCAACCCGGATTTTGGACAAGTGGAAATTGATCCTGCCGTAATTAATCTTAGTGATGTTGAAACTTTCTTTGATGAGAAGCGACCTTTCTTTATTGAAGGTTCAACCATTTTTAATTTTGGCCAAGGTGGAGCAACAAATTATTGGGGTTTCAATTGGGGAAATCCAATTTTCTTTTACAGCCGGAGAATTGGAAGAGTGCCGCAGGGAAGTATACCTAATGCTGATTATTCAGATGTGCCACTTGGTACTCATATAATTGGTGCGGCAAAACTAACCGGAAATATCGGAGATAATTTAACTATCGGAACAATTCAGGCTATAACTGAAAAAGAATTAGCTGAACTTCAAATTAGTGGAAATAGGTCTAAAGTTGAAATTGAACCGCTCACTTACTATGGAGTTGTTCGTGCACAAAAAGAATTTGCTGAAGGCAGACAAGGGCTTGGGGGCATAGCAACTTTAACTTCTAGAAAATTTGATGATGACAGATTGAAAGATGAAATTAATAAAAATGCTTTTACTTCAGGCATTGATGGATGGACATTTTTAGATTCATCAAAAACATGGGTTTTTGCTGGTGCCCTGGGATATAGTCAAATTACGGGAACTAAAGAAAGAATGATTGACCTTCAAAGAAATTCACTGCATTATTTCCAAAGACCTGATGCTAAAAAATTCAGACTTGACAGCAGTGCAACATCCCTGACAGGTTATGCCGGAAGATTCGTGCTCAACAAACAAAAGGGAAATTTCTTTTTTAATTCTGCCTTTGGATTTCTTTCACCTGGATTTGATGTTAACGACATCGGCTTTTTATATCGGGCTGATGTAATAAATATGCATGTTGGTGCTGGATATTTTTGGAGCGATCCAACGGAGGTGTATAGAAATCTTGAACTTGGAGGTGCTCTATTTAGAAATTTTGATTTTGATGGCAATGCAACAAGCGGAGGAATCTTCCATTTTGGTTCTCTTCAATTTTTAAATTATTACAATTTAAATTGGAATTTAGGACTCTATCCTTCAAATGTTAATAACCGATTAACGAGAGGCGGTCCATTGACCTTAAATCCTGACGGAATTGATGTAAGTATAAATGCAAATTCCGACAGTAGAAAAAATTGGGTGGTAAGTCTTGGTTATTCTTTCGGAGGTGCACTCGATTATCCTTTTTACTGGCAAATAAATGCTGAGCTTGAAGTAAGACCATCATCAAATATCTTACTTAGTATTAGTCCATTTTATAATAGAGACAATACTTTTGCTCAATGGGTTGATGTGTTCGATGATCCGTCTGCAGCAAGTACTTTTGAGAAGAGATATGTTTTTGCCGAGTTGAAACAAACTACGATTGGTGCAGGCATCAGATTGAATTGGACTTTTACTCCAAAGCTCAGTTTTCAAATTTTTTTGCAGCCATTGATTTCGTCCGGTGACTATAAAAACTTTAAAGAACTTGCAAAAGCACGAACATATAATTTCAATCAATATCAAATTGATGAAGCAACTGCAAATCAAGAGGAATTTTTTGTTGATCCTGATGGAAGCGGTCCCTCGCAAGGATTCGTGATTAGTAACCTTGACTTCAATTTTAAATCTCTGCGTGGCAATGCGGTCTTAAGGTGGGAATATCTACCTGGATCGGTTCTGTATTTTGTATGGACTCAAACGAGATCGGATACAGAAAACATTGGTGAGTTCAAGTTCAAAAAATCATTTGATCGGTTACTTGATGCACATCCGGATAATATTTTCCTAATCAAGTTTACTTATTGGCTAAATCTTTAGGAGCCTATCCCAAAGTCAAGTAAACAAACGCAGTTTCTTTACGAAGGGGAAAAGCGATGAGAAAAACTGGGTTTGGGAAACACTGATGATATAAAAATCAAAAAAATATTTTATCTTTTGACTGCGATTATAATGGGG
>Ga0209324_10002775_pt1 | contig 12040 bp, 10 predicted proteins | sample Rifsed19ft3_FD_184015 | JGI IMG/M metagenome (GOLD analysis project Ga0209324, IMG submission 184015) | Soil microbial communities from Rifle, Colorado, USA - sediment 19ft 3 (version 2) | ecosystem: Environmental > Terrestrial > Deep subsurface > Rock core/Sediment | place: Rifle, Colorado...
AGGGCGAAATCCCAGGTTCTCCCAGAGGCGGATCGCTTCCTTGTTGTTGATCGCCACCGTCAGTTCCACCGTCGCGACGGTCTCCTCCCGCAGCCACGCCAGCAGATCTGAGACCAGGCGGCGGGCGATACCGCGGCGGCGGTAGCCCTGATTGGTGAAGACGTCCTGGATGAACCCGCGCCGCCGCTCGGCGAAGAACGGCGGCAGGAACGTGATCCGGGCGACCCCGTATCCCACGATTCGTCCCTCCTGGTGCGCCACCAGGACCCGCGCGTCGGGCCGGCCCAGCAGCGTGGCCAGATACCCGGCGTAGGCGGCGCGCCAGCCCGCCGCGGGTGTAAAGGCGGGATCGAGGTCCGCGTGAAAGGCGGCGAGTTCCCCCCACAGGTCCAGGATGGCGTCGATGTCCTGCGCCCGCGCCCGCGTGATCTCCATTTGTGGCCTGCAACTTCGCGTGGCGGCGGGCCCCTCCTGCCGGCCGAGCTGGCCTTTCGTCTGCAACGACATGTCCGTGCAACGACGGACCGTCGATGCGTGGACACGTCGTTGCCGACTAAACCCCCCACCACCGGAGGGCCGTCTAGTGGGCAAAGGGAACGGGTAATCTGCAGGGGTAGACCCCAACTGACAGCGCAAGGAGGGGGAGTGCCTGATGGCTGAGGCCTCGCTGCGAAAGTTTCGGCCCACCGCGTCCACCCCGTGGGACTACGCTAAGGCGGCCCACCTGTTGTCTCGGGCCGGCTTCGGCGGCCCACCGGACGAGATTCAGCGACTGGTTTCCTTGGGCTTCGACGCGGCAGTGGACGAACTGCTGAACTACGAGCGGGCCCCCGATCTTCCCGGCGAGGTGGACTTCTCCGAGTTGCGCCAGGCCTACGTGGACGCCTTCGCGCTGCGGCAGGGCGGGACGGATGAGCCGACGCGGCGCACGCTGCAGAACAGGATCAACCGCCTGCAGCGAGAGAAATTGCAGGAGGTCCGGGAGTGGTGGATGGCCCGGATGGTGGCGACGAAGCGGCCGCTGCAGGAGAAAATGGTTCTCTTCTGGCACGGGCTGCTCGTCTCCGGCTTCCCGGACGTGCGGAGTCCCGAGTTCCTCTACCTCCAGAACCACCTCTTCCGCCGCATGGGCCTGGGCAACTTCAAACAGCTGATCCTGGAGATCAGCAAAGACCCGGCCATGCTCACCTACCTGGACAACAATAGTAACCGCAAGGGCAGGCCCAACGAGAACTACGCCCGCGAGCTGATGGAACTCTTCACGATGGGCATCGGGAACTACACGGAGCAGGATATTAAGGAAGCGGCACGGGCGTTCACGGGGTGGATGCTCCGGCCGACTCCCGGTGGCCGGTTCGAGTTCTACTTCAACCCCGGGCAGCACGACGACGGGACCAAGACCTTCCTGGGCAAGACCGGCAACTTCGACGGCGGCGACGTCATCAACATCATCTTCGAGCAGCCGGCGACGGCCCGCTGGCTGCCCCGCAAGCTCTTCGAGTACTTCGTCCACCTGAGGCCGGAAGAGAGCGTGCTCGAAGAACTAGGCGGGCTCTTCAAGCGAAGTAACTTCGACGTCCGGCCGCTGGTGCAGACGCTGCTACAGTCGGAGGCCTTCTACTCGGAGAAGGGGCTGCGCACCCAGGTGAAGGGCCCGACGCAGCTGGTGGTGAGCACCGCCCGGACGCTGGGCATCCCGCCCACGATGGCGCCCGCGCTCGTGCTGGCCGCCGACCAGATGGGGCAGATGCTGCTCGTCCCGCCCAACGTCGGCGGTTGGCCGAAAGGCGAGTCCTGGATCACCACATCGACCATCCTCGACCGCTACAACTTCGGCAGCCTGGTCACCAGCGGCCGCATGCCCGGCCTGCCGCGACGCTTCCTCCAGTCGGTCCGCCCGGTGGAGGTGAGCGGGCTCGTGCCGGCGTCGGCCGGGACGGCCGGTGAGGTCACAGCCACGCTGCTGCGCCGCCTGCTGCCCGGCGCGGCAATCGAGCAGAAGCGGCAGTTTGCGCTGTGGCGGGCGCTGGGCGCCAACCGCGCCACCGACCCGGTGAAGGCCACGCCCGACAGGGTACGCAGCGCCCTGCACTTGATCATGAGCATGCCGGAGTACCAGCTGACGTGATGGACCCGAACGCCGGAACGTCCGCCATTAACGAGGAGCGCGTCAGCCGCCGGCACCTCCTGCAGCGTCTCGTGGCCCGGGCGGTCAACGCCTGGAGTGGGCGGCAGCCACGCCCCGAAACGCTGCAGGTCCCCTACATCCCGTACACGACCCGTCCGAAGGAGGAAGGGCCATGAGGCAGGGAATGACCCGCCGCGAGTTTGTGAAGAAGGGGCTGACGATCGTCGCCGTGGGCATGACCGCCCCTTCCTTCCTCACCCGCACCGCCCTGGCGCTGAACAACCCCTGGGACCTCGCCCAGGCGCAGAGCCGGCCGGGCACACCCGACGAGAACATCCTGGTCGTGGTCCAGATGGGCGGAGGAAACGACGGGCTCAATACCCTGGTGCCTTTCACGGAAGACGCGTACTACCGGGCGCGCCCCACGTTGGCCCTGCCGCAGAAAGACGTGCTCCGGGTCACGGACACGCTGGGCCTCCACCCCAACCTGGGGAAGGTGAAGGGCCTCTACGACAAGGGCGCGATGGCGGTGATCCAGGGTGTCGGCTACCCCAACCCCAGCCGCTCCCACTTCAAGTCCATGGAGATCTGGCACACCGCCGATCCAGAAGGGCGCGTGGTGCGTTACGGGTGGATCGGCCGCTACTTCGACAGCAAGTGCCCGGTCTGCGAACAGCCCACCGTCGGGGTGAACGTCGGCCCGGCGATGCCGCTGGCGCTAAAGGCGGAGTCCGGGAACGGGGTCACGCTGGAAACGCCGGAGACCTTCCAGTGGATGCCCAGCATGAACGGCATCGGCGAGAAGGAAGAGATGGAGCTCTTCCGGCTGCTCAACGCCCCCGCGACCAACGAACCCGGCACCATCGACTTCCTACGGCACACGGCGATGAACGCCGTCATCTCCTCGGAGCGGGTGCGCGAGGCCGTGGGGAAGTACAAGGGCGGGATCGAGTACCCGAACAACCGGCTCGGCTACGGCCTGAAGTTGATCGCGCAGATGATCGCCGGCAACCTCTCGACCAAGGTCTACTATGCCAACATGACCGGTTTCGACACCCACGCCGCGCAAAGGGGCGTGCATGAGGCGCTGCTGCGGGAACTGGCGGAGGGCGTGGAGGCCTTCTACCGTGATCTGGAGGCGCAGGGGAACGCCGACCGCGTCCTGGTCCTGGCCTTCTCCGAGTTCGGCCGGCGCGTGGCGGAGAACGGCAGCGCCGGCACCGACCACGGCATGGCCGCGCCGATGTTCGTCTTCGGGAAGCGGATCAAAGGCGGGCTGTACGGGCAGCACCCCAGCCTCACCGATCTGGTGGAAGGCGATCTGAAGCACGCCATCGACTTCCGCTCCGTCTACGCGACCGTGCTGGACAAATGGCTCGGCGCCGACCCGGCGAAGATCCTGGGCGCGCCCTTCGAGCGGGTCCCGTTCATCTAGATCCGCTGCAATCCCCCATTACCCACTAGCATCTGCCCCGGCCGCCCAGCGATGCCTGTTTGCAGGCGTGTCTGCGGGAAAGGCGGGGCGGAAGCGCCAATCTTACAATTGTGCATACGTCCCTCTTCGCCGAGTTCGCCATCGACCTGGCCCGCCGCGGCGGAGCCCACCTCATGTCGCTCCTTTCGACGGCGACCTCCCTCAAGGAGATCCGGTTCAAGGGTCCCACCGACCTCGTCACTCGAGCGGATAGAGAGGTGGAAGCGCTCATCGCTGCGCGTGTGCGCGCTGCGTATTCGGACCACGGTTTCCTGGCGGAGGAGGGGACGGTGCGGGAGGGGGCGGAGTACCGCTGGGTCGTCGACCCGTTGGACGGGACCACTAACTTCGCCCACGGCCTGCCCTGGTTTGCCGTGTCCGTGGCCCTGGAGCAGCAGGGTACCGTCATCGTCGGCGTGGTCTACCACCCGCCGGTCGATGAGTTGTTCGTCGCCGAACGGGGGAAGGGCGCCTGGGTCTCCGCGCGCGGCGGCGAGTTTGTCCGCCTGGCGGTCTCCCCGACGGAGGACCTGGGCGCGGCGCTGCTGGCCACAGGCCTGCCCGGACGGGATCGACGGCTGCGGCACATGCGGACGATCCCACCATTCCTGGAGCGGTCTCGGGAGGTGCGGATCATGGGCTCCGCCGCCATCCACCTGGCGTACGTGGCAGCCGGGCGCCTCGAAGCGTTCTGGGAACCGGGGCTGAATCTGTGGGACGTGGCCGCGGGGATATTACTGGTAGAGGAAGCGGGCGGCCGGGTGACCGACCTGCAGGGCGCGCCCTCCCGGTCGGGGGACATCCTGGCCACGAATGGACACATTCACGCCGCGATGCTCGACATGCTGGCTACCAGCATGTAACCGGGGGTGCGATAATGAAGCAAAAGACCCTGGCGCTTGTGAGGTGACGTCGATGGCCGTTCAACCCCAACCGGTGGAGCGGCCCTGGGTCAGGTTCTACGACGACGGGGTGCCGGCGCACCTCACCTACCCCGATATCCTCCTGCACCACATCCTGGAGGAGAGCGCTAGGAAGTACCCTCGCCTCACCGCGCTCCTCTTCTTCGGCCGGCAGATCACCTACGCCGAACTGGATGTGCTGGCCAGCCGCTTCGCCGCCGGTCTGCAGCGGCTGGGCGTGCGCCAGGGGACACCGGTCTCCATCCACCTGCCCAACTCGCCGCAGTTCGTCATCACCTATTACGGGATTCTGAAGGCCGGCGGCATCGCCGTCCCGCACAACCCGCTCTACACGGAGCGGGAGATCGAGCACCAACTCAAAGACGCGGGCGTGGAAGTGGCGGTCACACTGAGCCAGTTTTTCCCGCGCGTGGCTGCGGCGGCGGGGCGGACCGGCGTGCGCCACGTCGTCTTCACGGGGATCAACGAATACATGCCGCCGCACCTGCGGCTGCTCTACCCGATCAAAGCGAAGCGCGAGGGGCAGTGGGTGCGGGTTACTCCGCGGCGAGGAGTCTTGCCGTTCAGCGCCTTGCTGGCGGACGCGCCGCCGCAGCCGGTGGCGGTGTCCCCGGACGATCCCGCGCTCTACCAGTACACCGGCGGCACCACGGGCGTGCCGAAGGCAGCCGTACTCACGCACCGCAACCTGGTCTACAACACGCTGCAGGCCGCGGCCTGGTTCCCGGGGAGCGGACATGCCGGAGAGCGGGCCATGGCCGTGCTGCCCTTCTTCCATATCTATGGCATGACCTCGGTGCTGAACTTCTCGCTGCGCCTGGGCATGGCGATCATTCTGGTCCCGCGCTTCGATCCGGAGATGGTCCTGCACGCCGTGCACCGCCACCGGCCGACGGTGTTTCACGGCGTCCCCACCATGTACTCCACGCTGTTGAACCACGCGAAACTGGCGCACACGGACATGCGCTCCATCCAGACCTGCATCAGCGGGGCGATGGGCCTGCCGCAGGAGGTGCAGCGCCGCTGGGAGGCGGTGACGGGCGGCCGGCTGGTGGAAGGCTATGGCCTCACCGAAGCCGCGCCGATCACGCACTGTACCCCGGTTGTGGGCTACCGCAAGCCCGGCAGCATCGGGGTCCCCTTTCCGGACACGGACGCGCGCATCGCCGATGCGGAGACCGGGCGGACTCTGCCCGTGGGAGAGGTGGGCGAACTGGCGGTGCGTGGGCCGCAGGTGATGCGCGGCTACCTCAACCGGCCGGAGGAGACGGCGGGGGTGCTGCGCGACGGCTGGCTGTTTACCGGCGACATCGCGCGACAGGACCCGGACGGGTTCTTCTTCATCGTGGACCGCAAGAAGGAGATGATCAACGTCGGCGGCCTGAAGGTCTTCCCCCGCGAAGTGGAGGAGGTCCTCTACGAGCACCCGGCGGTGCGAGAGGCGGCGGCGATTCCCGCGCCCGATCCGATGAAGGGCGAGGTGGTGAAGGCCTACGTCGCCCTGAGAGAGGGTGCCGCCGCTTCGCCGGAGGAACTCATCGCCTTCTGCCGGCAGCGGCTCGCCCCGCACAAGGTGCCGAAGGCGGTCGAATTCCGCGACACTCTGCCCAAGACCCTGATCGGCAAGATTCTGCGGCGCGCCCTCGTCGAGGAGGACCGGCGTAGTGTAACGTAAGGCCAACATGGCACCGGTGCGGACCCCGCCGGGTTGGCCGCATCTCGCGCTGCTCCTCAGCGTCCTCCTGCTGTCCGCCTGCCGTTCGTCCGCGCTGTCTCCACCGGCTTCCGAAGTACAGCCCCGGCCGGCCACACTGAAAGCCACCTTCGTCACGGCGTGGGGCGGCGTCCCCGAACGCAGCCTCTTCAGCCACCCCACCGGCGTCGCCGGGGATGACGCGGGATTCGTCTACGTGGCCGACACGGAGCGAAACCGCGTCCTGAAGTTCAACTCCGCGGGCCCGCTGGTGGCGACGTGGGAGACGGCCGGGGACGGGAGCCGGTTGTCCCGGCCCGCGGGTCTGGCCACGGACGATGCCGGCCATGTGTTCGTTGCCGATACGGGCAATCACCGCATCATCAAGTTCAATACTGCGGGGACCCCGCTGGCGACATGGGGGGCGCCGGGCGGCGAGGACGGGCAGTTCAACAGCCCGGCGGCGGTGGTCGCGGACGCGGCCGGCAACCTGTACGTTACCGACACGAAGAATCACCGGGTTCAGAAGTTGAGTCCCGCGGGGACGTTCCTCAAGACGTGGGGCTCATACGGCTTCACGGCAGGCCACTTCAACGGGCCCTCGGGGATCGCCGTGGACCGGACGGGTAACGTCTTCGTGGCCGACACCTGGAACCACCGCATCCAGAAGTTCGATGCCGAGGGCCGCTTTCTACTCGAGTGGGGGGCGCTGGGCCGGGGCGACGGCCGGTTCAACGCGCCGACGGGGATCGCCGTGGACCGGGCCGGGCGAGTGCACGTCATCAGTGCGGGCCTGCAGCCCGCGCCCTCTCGTAACCTGGCGGATATCCTCCGCGTGCAGCGCGTGCAGATCTTCACCGGCGCAGGGACGCTCCTCCAGGCGTGGGGCCGCGCGGGCAGCGGCGCCGGTCAGTTCGACCGGGCGATGGCTCTGGCCCTGGACCGCGCGGGTAACGTCTACGTCGCCGACACCGAAAACCACCGCGTGCAGAAGTTCGGCCCCTCCGGCACACCCCTGCGGCAGTGGGGTGCTCTTCCGGTGGAAGTGCTGAAGCGGCCCGCCGCCCTGACCGCCGATGCCGCGGGTCACGTCTACATTGCGGATCAGGGCAACTTCCGCGTCGTCCGTGCGGATCAGCGGGGAACGGTACTGGCCGTCTGGCGGTTTTCGCAGACGGCGGTGTTTGAAGATGTGGCGGTCGGTCCGGCGGGGGCCGTGTACGTCGCGCTGACCGAGAGCGGTGTGCCGCTCGTGCGCACATTGAGCGCTCCCGGGGCCACCGAGGGGGAACTGCGCGGATTCGCTTCGGTGAAGGGCGTCGCCGTGGACGGCGCCGGGAACCTCTACGTCGCCGACTGGCGGAGCCAGGAGATCCGCCGCTTCGACCCGGCGGGGCGGTCCGCCGGCCGCTGGCGCGTCGAATTCCCCGGCGACCTCACCGTTGACGGCGCGGGCCGCGTCTACGCCGTGGAGCGCGGCCGGCACCGCATCGTCAAGTTCGGTCCCGCGGGAGAGGTCCTCGGCACGTGGAGCGGACCGAGCAACGTGGACAGCAGTTTTCAGGATGGATCACTCGCGGTGGACGGCAAGGGCAACGTCTACCTGGCGGACCCGCTCCATCACCAGGTGCAGGTCCTCGCGCCGGGCGGCCCCTACCTCGGGCGCTGGGGCGTCTGGGGGTCGGGGCCCGGCCAGTTCTATCAGCCACGAGGGATCGCACTGGACGGAACCGGCAACGTCTACGTGGCCGAGCCGCTCCTCAATCGGGTTCAGGTGTTCCGGGTGAAGCTTTCGCCCGACTAAGGCTGCACCGCACCCTGGCGGCTGCGGTGCACGATATACACTCCTGCGAGAACGGCGATCCCGCCCACGATGTGTCCCGCGGAGAGCCGTTCTCCCAGCAGCGGCCCGGCGAGCAGTGCCGTTACCACCGGCTGCCCCAAGAGAGTCGGTGCGACCAGCGAGGCCGGCACGTGACCGATGGCATATGTGATGGCCAAGTAGCCCAGGGTCTGCGTGACGACGCCCAGGCCGAGGAAGTTCAGGTAGGTCCGCTTGTCGTATCCGACCAGCGGCAGACCGAGGAGCAGGCTCAGGAGCAGCAGGACCGCACTTGAACTCAGCGCGGCCAGCCAGAAGTAGGTCATCGAGTCCAAGGTCTCGCGCCCGCGCTGCGTCACCAAGAAGTAGCCGCCGTAGAAGATCGCCGCCAGGAGACCCAGCAGTGACCCCAGACCGAAGGTGGTCGCGCGCAGGGCATCCAGGCCCAGCACGGCCGCGGCGCCGGTCATCGCCAGGAGCAGGCCCGCCCAGAACGCGGCGCTGAGCCGCTCGCGGAAGATCAGCAGCGCGCCCAACCCCACCCACAGCGGCGCGGTATTTGCCAGCAGCGTGGGATTGGTCGCCCCGCCCAACACGACACCCGTCGCCCAGAGCGCCACGTCGCCGGCGAAGAAGAGCCCGCCGAGCAGCGCGGAGCGCAGTCCCGCCGCGGGGATCCCGCCTGCGGCGCGGAGGCGGCGGGCGAACGGCAGCGCCATCAGCGCGACGGCGATGGCCATGCGGTAGAAACTGGTGACTACGCCCGGGGCGTGCGCCCAGCGGACGAAGATGCCGGAGAACCCCAGGCTGAGGATGCCTACCCCCAGGGCGGTATACGGCAGGAGATTCGTGCGCCGGGAATCGTTCATGGTGCGGGAGGAACGGCCCGTCTGTGGAATTGTGTGAGCCGGTGACGTTTCCCTTTGCGGCGCGCGTTGTGGATCCTCGCCCCCCTCCTCCTGCTGCTGGCGATCATTTCGCGCACGGTGGAACTGAACACGCTGGGCCGCATCTTCGCCCACGCCCATCCCGGCTGGCTCGTGGCCGCCGTCGGTCTGCAGGTGGCCTTCGCCCTCAACCAGGGAGCGTTCTACCAGGCGGTCTTCCGCCTGCTCGATACCGCGGTGGCCTTAGGGACGACCGTATGGCTCTCGCTGGTCATGGCCTTCGCCAGTCTGGCCACGCCGATGGGCACGGCGGCGGGCATGGCGTTCTTCGTCGTAGCGGCACGCGGCCGGGGGCTCTCGCCATCCCGCGCCTTTCTGGTGAGTCTGACGTATTACTTCTTTGACTACGCCGCGTTGCTGGTCGTCCTCCTGGCGGGGCTGGTGATCCTGTTCGCGCAGCGTGACCTGGCGCCGGCGCAGTTGACGGCCGTCGTCCTGTTTGCCGCCGTGATGCTGGGAGGGACGGGTCTGGCGATCCGCGTCATCACGGCGCCGGCGGCGGTCCCGCGCTGGCTCGGCCGCGTGGCGGGCCTCGTCAACTGGGTGAGCCTGCGGCTGAGGCGGCGTCCTGCCATTCAGCCGGATCGGCTGAGGGAGTGGGCCCGCGAACTGCAAGACGTGATCGCGGCGGTCCGCGCCCGCCCCCGGTACGCCGTGCGCCCGGCCCTGCACGCCCTGGGCGTGCAGGCCATCGGGCTTGCCACCCTGAGTGTGGTCTTCCGCGCGATCGGCGACACTCTGCACCCGGGCGTGCTCGTCGCCGGTTACGCTATCGGGGCGTTCTTCATGATCGTTTCGATCACGCCGTCCGGCGTGGGGGTGACGGAAGGGGCGATGATCGTCACCTTTACCTCGCTCGCCGTCCCGCTGGAGACGGCGGTCGCGGGGGCCCTCCTGTTTCGGTTGTTCGCGTTCTGGCTGCCGATGGTAACCGGGTTTCTCTCCCTGCACGCCTTCCCGGCCCAACGATCGGGCCGCGGTGGCGGCGCCTAGCTGGGCGGGGCGGTTCATGTGCACTGCGAGCATTAGAAGGGAGATTCGGCACCGATGCAGCGCTGGATGACGGGGGACGGCCGGATGGTGACATACCGCCGGGAGGGCCGGGGTCCGGTGCTCGTCGGTCATCCAGGCGGCCCCGGGTTCTCCGCGCTGTACTTCGGCGACTTCGCCGGGCTGGGGGAGCGACTCTCGCTGGTCATGCTGAACCCGCGCGGGACCGGCGGTTCGGATCGCCCGGCCGACCGCCGCGCCTACGCCGTCGCGGACTACGTTGCCGACCTTGACGAACTGCGCCGTCACCTCGGACTGGACCAGATGTGGCTGGTGGGTCACTCCCACGGCGGGGTCATCGCCATGGCCTACGCCGCGGCCCATCCGCGGCGGGTCTCACGTTTGATTCTGGCCAGTACGCTGGCCCGTTTCGCGGCGGAACAGACCGCGGCGATGGAAGCGGCGATGGAGGCGAAGGCGGGAGAACCCTGGTACGCGGACGCCCGGGCCGCGCTGGAGGCCGAGCAGGCCGGCGCGTTCTCCACCGACGCAGAGATGGCCGCGCTCGTCCTGCGCGAGTGGCCGTTGTACTTTGCGCGCTATGGCCCAGCCGCAGCGGCGTACATCGAGGGTCTGCGCGTCGAAGTGCCCAACGCCGATGCGCTGCGCTTGTTCAACCAGGAGATCTTCAACACGTTTGATCTGCGCCCGCAGTTGCCGCGCATCACGGCGCCGACGCTGGTCATCACCGGCGAGGCCGACTTCATCACCGGCCCGGTGTGCTCCCGGGAAATCGCCGCGGGCATCCCGCACGCGCGGACGGTGCTCGTGCCGGACTGCGGGCACTTCATCTTCGTCGAAGCGCGCGAGCGTTTTCGACGCGAGGTGCTGTCCTTCCTCGCCACCCCGTAGGGAGTCTGTGGCGCTCCCCGGCTACTCCACCTCGACGATCATCTCGATCTCCACGGCGACGCCGGACGGCAGCCCGGCCATGCCCACCGCCGAGCGGGCGTGCCGGCCGCGCTCACCGAAGACCTGCACCAGGAGGTCGGAGGCGCCGTTCATCACCTGCGGCTGCTCGGTGAAATCCGGCGCGCTGTTCACCATCCCCAGCAATTTGACGACCCGCTGCACGCGATCCAGATCGCCGATCGCTTCTTTCAATGAGGCCAGGCAGTTGAGCATGACCAGCCGCGCGGCGCGGTAGCCGGTCTCCACGTCCATGTCGCGGCCCAACTTCCCCTGATAGACGATCTTGTCGTGCTCCACCGGCAGGTGCCCGGCGAGGAAGACCAAGGTGCCCGTGCGCACGGCGCGCACGTAGTTGGCCACCGGCGTCTGCGGCGGCGGGAGTGCCAGTCCCAGGTCCTTGAGGCGCTGCTCCGCGGTCGACATGATTCGCCCCCTCTCGTGCCGAAGGTACACCTCCCGGCTTTTCGGGACAACCGCGGAGCCGGGCCGGGACGGCAGTCCGATGGCCGGAAGGCCGGCGAGGATCATGCTGAAGCCAAACGAGATGGCCTTCCGCTATGTCTTTGCCGTGATCAACCCCGTGGCCGGGCGCGGACGAGGGCACCGCGCCTGGTCGGGGATCCGCTCGGTGTTGCGCGCGACAGGGGTCGACCTCGCCGAGGTCCTGGTGGAACGGCCGGGGCGGGCGGAGGAGGTGGCGGCGCGGGCCGCGGGGCAGGGTTACGACCTCGTGGTGTCGGTGGGCGGCGATGGCACGATCCATGAGGTGCTGAACGGCATCCTCCTCGGCCGACCCGAGCGCCCACCGGTGCTGGCCGTCATTCCGGGCGGGACCGGCAACATCTTCGCCCGCGGTCTGGGTATTCCCCGCGATCCGGCGGCCGCCGCCGGACTGCTCTTTCACGGCGTGCGCAAGCGCGTGGACGTCGGTCGGGCGAACGAGCGCTACTTCGCGTCTGTGGCCAGTGTGGGGTTTGATGCCGAGATCGCCTACCGGGCCGCGCGCTGGCCGCGCTGGATCGACGGATTCGCGCGGCACATCGGCGCGGGGCTGGGCGCGCTGGCGGACTACCGGGCCGTAGAAGCGCGGG
>Ga0209324_10002776_pt1 | contig 12038 bp, 10 predicted proteins | sample Rifsed19ft3_FD_184015 | JGI IMG/M metagenome (GOLD analysis project Ga0209324, IMG submission 184015) | Soil microbial communities from Rifle, Colorado, USA - sediment 19ft 3 (version 2) | ecosystem: Environmental > Terrestrial > Deep subsurface > Rock core/Sediment | place: Rifle, Colorado...
AGGTCTCAGGGAGGATGTGCTTTTTCGTTATCCACATGAGTTCAGCGGGGGGCAGCGTCAGAGAATCGCAATAGCTCGTGCGCTTGCTGTAAAGCCTAAGTTTATAGTTTGCGACGAGCCAGTTTCATCCCTTGACGTTTCAGTTCAAGCACAGATAATAAACCTCCTTCTTACACTTCAAGAAGAATTCAAGCTTACATATCTTTTTATATCTCATGACCTTCGTGTCGTGAGGCATATTAGTGACAGGGTATCTGTAATGTATCTAGGAAAAATAGTAGAACTGGCTGAAAGTGAGGAACTATACAAAAATCCGCTTCATCCCTACACTCAGGTTCTGCTTTCTTCTGTTCCTATTCTGGATCCAGAGACGAAGAGAAAGATTATAATTCTCCCCGGTGATGTCCCAAGCCCGATTGATCCACCTTCTGGATGTAGGTTTCATCCCCGGTGCCCGATTGCGGTTGAAAGATGCAAAAATGAGGAGCCGGTATTACGAGATGTTGGTAGAGGGCACGTGGTTGCTTGTCATCTAGTTTAGATAGGAGAATAGGAATCAACTTGCAAATACCCTTTCTTGTATTATATTTTAGAAAACAAATTGTAGTTTAAAAATATAAAATGAAAATTAGAGTATCCGATATGGGTGAATCCGGACTACATATAAAAACGTTTAGAAAGCCTGAATGGCTTACCAACATTCCTGAGCTTTCTTCAGATGAAGGGGATACCCATCTTTCTTCAAACATCAATGTTGATCTTCTTCTAACGAAAGTATTAAAAGAAATCTCAGTTCGCGGAAATATTTGGTTCTCGATTGAAACACCATGTGCAAGGTGCCTCGATACAATGGATTTAATTCTCGAACCAGAGGTGAATTTGATTCTTCTGCCCGAATATCTTCCGCACGAAAAGGATGAAGATATTGATTTTGAGACTTACAAAGGAGATGAGATTGATCTAGGTGGTTACCTTCGTGAGCTGATTGCTATGTCTTTACCTATAAAGGTACTCTGCGTTGAGGAGTGCAAGGGACTCTGCCCCAACTGCGGTGTCAACTTGAATCTAGAGGAGTGTTCTTGCAAAGATAATTGGGTTGACCCTAGGTTTGCAGTCCTTAGAAATCTGAAGGTTTAGGATTAAATTTCAGACAAGAATTGACAAAAATGATCACGAATGAAAATAGGCGGGATGCAGGATACAAGATTCAGGATGCATGATACATGATAAAAGATGTAACTTTCATGCATCTTGCATCATTTTATTCGTATAAATTCGTGTTCGTTTGTGCCTAAGTAGTTACGTTTAGAAGCTAAAAGAGGAGATTATAATGGCGCTTCCAAAGAGAAAACCTTCTAAGTCGAAGTCAAGAAAGCGACGGACTCACTACAAGATTTCCAATCCGAGCCTTTCTTTATGTCCCAATTGTAATGAGCTTAAACCTCCCCACAGGGTTTGTCCACACTGTGGGTTTTATAAAGGAAGGACATTCAAAAAAGCAGCGGAGGAGTAGGAGGATAATGAAGATCGCTCTTGATGCAATGGGCGGGGATTTTGCTCCAAGGGCAGTGGTTGAGGGTGCTCTTCTAGCGGCAAGGGAAATTGAGAGCTCTGTAATTCTTGTTGGGAAAAAGGATGAGATTACAAGAGAATTATCTCAATTTGGAGAGATGGGAAAAGAAAAGATAGATATTGTTCATGCATCTCAAGTAGTTGAGATGAAAGAACCAATCGCAAAAGCTATACGAAAATCCGACTCTTCTATTAAGGCTTCAGCAGAACTTGTCAGAAGAGGAGAAGCAGATGCGTTTGTGAGCATGGGGCATTCAGGAGCGGTAATGGCATTGGGAATGATTACCCTAGGGAAAATTAGCGGTGTTGAAAGACCTGCCTTATGCGCTGTAATCCCTACATTGAAAGGTTCTGCTGTTTTAATTGATGTAGGGGCTAACGTCGACTCAAAACCAATCAACTTGGTTCAGTTTGCAATTATGGGCGAGGCGTTTGCGAGAATCATCCTAGAGCGTGAAAATCCAAAAGTAGGCCTTCTCAGCAACGGCGAAGAGGAGATTAAAGGGAATGAGATCACAAAGCGTACTCACTCCCTACTAAAGGAGTGCTCGATCAACTATATAGGTTATGTAGAGGGAAAGGACCTCCTATTAGGCGATATAGATATAATAGTTTGTGATGGATTTATAGGGAACATTATACTCAAAATGGGTGAGGGCTTCGTTGAGCTTTTGCCAAAATTTATAATGAAAAGGGCGTTAGGCAATTCAGAAATAGCGAGATACCTACCTTCTCTTGAGGAATTTGAACACTTGATCAGAGAAAAATTTGACTATAATGAATATGGGGGTGCACCTCTTTTGGGAGTAAAAGGTATATGTATTGTGGGTCACGGAAGATCAAAAGCGAAGGCTATAAAAAATGCGATTCGGATGGCGGAGGAATTCATAAAGCGCGACTTGGTAAATAAGGTTGAGAAAGAGTTCACGGCCAATATTAGGCTAAGTAGAGATTTAACGAACTAAGACTTAAATTCTATGAAGGCATTTGTATTTCCAGGGCAGGGATCACAATATGTAGGAATGGGGCAAGATCTTTACAAGGAATTTCCCACTGCAAGAAGAACCTTCGAAGAATCAAGTGAGGTACTTGGGTTAGATATGGCAAAACTCTGTTTTGAGGGAGACTCGAAGGATTTAAGACTCACGGAAAACACGCAGCCTGCCATTCTTACTGTTAGTGTTGCTGCTTGGCTGGTGCTTGACGAGGAAACGGGTATTAAAGCTGATTTTCTTGCGGGTCATAGCCTTGGTGAATACTCTGCCCTTGTTGCAAGTGGAGGGCTTGATTTTAAAGATGCCGTTTTAGTTGTTAGAAAGCGTGGGGAATACATGCAGGCTGCAGTTCCTGATGGCGTAGGTGCTATGGCTGCTATTCTCGGTCTTTCCAAAGAGAAAGTGGAAGAAGCGTGTAGGGAGGCTTCTCAAGACGGTCTGATAGTTAGCCCGGCTAATTTTAATGCACCTGGTCAGGTTGTGATATCAGGTAATAAAGAAGCGGTTGAGGAAGCCTGTGCATTGGCAAAATCAAATGGAGCAAAAAGGGCTGTACTTCTCGAAGTAAGTGCTCCATTCCACTGTGCGTTAATGAACACTGTTGCAAAGAGATTGGAAGAGGTTTTAAGCCAAGTTGATATCTTCGAACTTGAAGTCCCTGTTGTATCGAATTACGAAGCAAAACCGAATAAGGATTCATCTAGGGTGAAGACTCTTCTTATAGACCAGGTTGCAAACCCGGTGAGATGGGATGATTCGGTTAATATGTTATATGAAAGCGGTGTTAGGGAGTATGTTGAGATTGGGCCTGGTAATGTGCTTTCTGGTTTAATAAAAAGGACTGTTTCTAATATTTCAGTTCTTAATTTTGAAAAAATTGAACAACTCAAATCTCTCAAAGAAAGATGGAAAACACTTAAATTATGAAGTAAGGGATGTTTGGTATAAAGCGGTCATGAGCAAGCCTGTCCCGAGTTCGGTCGAGGGAACTCGTGACCTACCCAATATGGGGAAATAAAATAAAAATCGGGTAGTCCGCCAGTCGTCTCGCCTGAGCTCGACGCAGGCTTGCTGGTGGCTTAAGGAAAATGGCAGAATTTAAAGATAAGGTAGCGCTTGTAACAGGCTCGTCAAGAGGTATTGGAAGGGCTGTAGCACTTGAGTTAGCTTCACGTGGTGCGTTCGTTATCGTTAACTATGCCCAAAACGAGGCTGCGGCAAGGGAAGTACTATCTACGATAGGAAATTCTGGAGGAAAAGGCGAGATTAGGCATTTTGATGTAGCTAATACAACCGTAGTTCAGGATGAAATTGGGAAGATAGGAGAGCAATTAGGCGGACTTCATATACTAGTAAATAACGCAGGCATTACAAGAGACGGTCTTATAGTACGGATGAAGGAGGAAGATTGGGATGTGGTTCTTTCCATTGACCTGAAGGGTGTATTTAATTGTACAAGGGCTGCTGCGAAGATTATGATGAAGCAGAAATACGGAAGGATCATAAATATTGCTTCAATCATAGGGGAGATGGGAAATGCTGGGCAAGTCAACTATTCAGCCGCAAAAGCTGGTATAATAGGATTTACTAAATCTGCTGCAAAGGAACTTGGCTCTAGAGCAATAACGGTAAATGCAGTGAGTCCAGGGTTTATTGAGACTGATATGACACGTAATCTTCCTGAGAATATTAGGAATAAATATGTGGAAGGTATTCCACTTGGGAGGTTTGGAACTCCAGAGAATGTTGCAAAGGTAGTAGCATTTCTTGCATCTGATGATGCATCTTATATCACAGGAGAAGTTGTAAGGGTAAATGGCGGGCTTTATACTTGAAAAACAAAAATTTGGGAGGAATTAATTATGGGAATTCAACATGAACAGGAAATAGTTGGCAAGGTGAAGAAGATGGTTGCTAGTCAGCTTGGAAAGTCTGAGGATGAGATATCTCTCGAATCGGCATTCATCGAGGATTTAGGTGCAGATTCACTTGACCTGGTGGAGCTAGTCATGGCGATGGAGGACGAATTTGGTGTAGAAATCTCTGACGAAGATGCACAGCGCATTATAACGGTTCAGGATGCGATAAGCTATGTTCTGGAGCGTCGGAAGTAATGAAAAGAAGGGTAGTTGTAACCGGAGTCGGGCTTATAACCCCACTTGGCACGGGAAATGAAAAAAGCTGGAAAGGAATCTGTGAGGGACATCCGGGGATAAGGCGGATTCAAAAGTTCGATCCTTCGGTGCTCAAGACACAGATAGCTGGTGAGGTTCTTGATTTTGATCCTGTTAATTTTATGGATCCTAAGGAGATAAGAAGAAGCGATCCATTTATTCAATACGCTGTTGCAGCTACACAACTATCTCTGAATGATGCTGGTCTCGAAATTACGGAGGATATTTCTCCGGACGTTGGGACTTTTGTGAGTTCCGGAATCGGGGGGCTTGATTCATTTCAGAAAAATGTGATAGAGATGCATGAAAGGGGGCCTTCACGGGTATCACCATTCTTCATTCCTTCAATGATTGCAAATATGGCTTCTGGATACGTATCAATATTCTTCCACGCTAAGGGACCTAATAGCTGTACAACCACCGCATGCGCAGCGAGCGCACATGCAATTGGAGATTCGGCAAAGATAATTGAAAGAGGTGATGCGGATGTGATGATAGCAGGAGGTACAGAGGCGCCGATTCTTCCTGTTGCGATAGCAGGATTTAACTCAATGAAGGCACTATCAACTAGGAATGAAGAACCGCATCGTGCTTCCCGGCCTTTTGATAAAGAACGGGACGGGTTTGTAATGGGTGAAGGCGCTGGGATTTTAATCCTAGAGGAGCTTGAGTTTGCAAAAAAACGTCGTGCAAGGATTTATGCAGAAATAATTGGATATGGTATGAGCAGCGACGCTTATCACATTACATCTCCTTCACTTGATGGCCCAGTTAGGTGTATTAGAAGGGCCCTACGTGATGCTCAGCTAAACCCAGAGGATATTGATTATATAAATGCCCACGGAACATCTACTCCTCAAAACGATGTCAATGAAACACGTGCTGTAAAAGAGGTTTTTAATAGCTATGCCTATAAACTCCCGATAAGTTCAACAAAATCCATGACAGGGCATCTTCTCGGCGCAGCGGGAGGTATTGAATCTGCCTTTACAGTTCTTGCTTTGTATAATGGGATTATTCCGCCAACTATCAATCTTGAAAATCCTGATCCTGACTGCGATTTAGATTACGTTCCCAACGAGGCAAGAGAGAGAAAGATAAAAACTGCCCTTAGCAACTCATTTGGTTTCGGTGGGACAAACGCAAGTTTGGCTTTTAAGATGTTCGACGACTGAGAGAGTATTCTTACATAGTTTGGATAACAAAGCTGATATTTTAACTTGATAATTCCTTACAATATACTACGTGGGTTCAACTGTCATTGTGAGCACATTCACTTAGTTCAGTGTAAACTCCGCGAAGCAATCTTACACGGGGTGTCATTCCGAACCTTGTCCTGAGCCGTGAGCCCTGAGCATGTCGAAGGGGCAGGGGAAGGAGCAGTGAGGAATCTCAATCAGATTGCTTCGGTTTCCTCAAATGACCAAAAGGACTCTGTGTTAGTATGACGATACCCTTCAGCTTGCTGTAGTAAGTTTCATTCCACAATCATTAAAACATTCCTAAATATTTTTCTCCTGTATGTTAAGATCAACAACTCATTATAAAATTGCCGGTTAAATAGGACTGATACATGATAAAAGAGTTTGCCGAAAACTTGTGGGTGGTCGAAGATGAAAAATTCTAGGTTGGGGGTTTGCAAATTGGAAGCCGCATGACAATAATTCGCTTGGAAGATGGCAATTTATTTGTTCATTCACCAATCGCGCTTTCAAAGACAATAAAAGGTTCCATTGATGTCATTGGTAAGCCAAAATTTATTATCGCACCTAATACAATGCATCACCTATTTTTGAAACAATTTTATTACCAATATTCAGATACAGAGTTTTATATAGTGCCCGGACTAAGGAAAAAGCTTCTTGATCTCTCATTTGCAAAAGATTTAGTGGATAAGACGGATTATCCTTTGAGCAAAGAAATTAAACAACACAATGTTATGGGTATACCAAAATTAGAGGAGGTTGTGTTCCTCCACCCACAAAGTAAGACACTGGTATTAACCGATTTAGCCTTTTATATAACTTCTGAAAACCATTTGGTTACACGTTTGTTCTTTCGTTTAAATGGTGTGTATGACAAGTTTGGTCCGTCGAGAATATTCAAGCACCTTATTTTGAAGAACAAATCGGAATTCAAAAGATCACTCGATTATATTTTAACGTGGGATTTTGAAAGTATAATCATCTCACATGGGAAACTTATCAAAAAAAAGAAAAAAAAAGAAAAAAAAAGAAATGATGTTTTTGCTGAAGCTTTTAAGTAAATCTAATGTTCCAGTTCACGGCAGAGATCAATTACTTCTTTTATTCGTGGATAAAGTTCATCTAGTGTTTTGGCCTGAGTATAGCAGCTTTTTAACGAAGGCACTGTAGCTACGTAGTATCCGTTCTCATCCTGCTCAATTAAAACGGTTAAAGTACGATGTCTTGTTCTTATTTTACTCATTTTTCTATTCCATGTTCATGTTTTCAAAGCTTTCGATTAGTATAGTACAAGTAAATTTTGGTATCAACAAAACACAGGAAAGGTGGAGAGTTAGGTTGTATCTCTTTCAGCTAATTTCAGATCTAGTGTAAGATAAATTTTCATATTTACACTCCTAGTATATAATACAATTATGTGTATTTGTAAGCTTGAATCATAATGGGAGAAAAGTAATGGCTACAAATAATCCTTTTGATACTATTGCGTCCCTTAAAACCAGTTTCGAAACGGTTAAGTTCTACTCCCTAGAGCGACTTGGAAATGCTTTAAAAGTTGATATTTCACGATTGCCCTTTTCAATTAAAGTTCTTATAGAAAACGTTCTTAGGCACTGTGATGGACATCTAGTAACTGAAGACGATGTTAGCGCGATTTCGCATTGGAATGCTAAAAAATCCGAAGGAAGTGAGATACCATTTTTACCTGCACGTGTTGTACTACAGGATTTTACAGGAGTTCCTTGCGTCGCGGATTTGGCAGCAATGCGTTCTGCTGTGCACAAAATGGGCGGAGACACAAAGCGGATAAATCCCATCGTCCCCGTTGATCTTGTGATTGACCACTCAGTTCAGGTTGACTATTTTGGTTCGCCCTCCGCTTTTGAGGCTAATGTTGAAAGGGAGTTTGAACGTAATCGTGAGCGTTATGGTTTCCTAAGGTGGGCACAGAAGGCGTTTGATAAATTTAGAGTGGTGCCGCCAGGAACAGGCATAGTCCATCAGGTTAATCTCGAATACCTAGCAAAGGTTGTTCAGTCAAGTGGAATGAATGGTGATACCGTTGCATTTCCTGACACCCTAGTCGGGACTGATTCCCATACCACAATGATTAATGGCCTTGGAGTATTAGGTTGGGGTGTTGGGGGAATTGAAGCCGAAGCCTGCATGTTAGGCCAGCCACTTTACATGCTTATCCCGGAGGTTGTTGGATTCAAACTAACCGGTGAACTGGTGGAAGGTGCTACGGCTACCGACCTTGTGCTTACTGTGACACAGATGTTGAGACAAAAAGGTGTTGTAGAAAAGTTTGTAGAATTCTTTGGCCCTGGTTTGAGCCGTCTAAGCCTTGCAGATCGAGCAACTGTGGCTAATATGTCACCAGAGTATGGGGCAACCATGGGTTTCTTTCCTGTAGATGAAGAAACCCTTAATTACCTTCACGGAACCGGTCGCGATAAAGAACTTGTTGAACTGGTTGAATACTATACAAAGACACAAGGGCTTTTCAGAACTGATGATATGCCAGATCCAATCTATAGTGAGGTTTTAGAGCTAGACATGAGAACAGTTGAACCATGTCTTGCTGGCCCTAGGCGTCCACAGGACAGAGTGCCTCTTAAAGAAATGAAAAGGTCTTTCGTAAGTGTACTAAAGAGTTACCTTACGGAGCAGAAGGAGGGTGTTCAAGGTACAGGTGTTGGGGAAAGGGTTGAGGTAAAGATGAATGGGCATAAAGCGATGCTGACTCATGGATCTGTTGTTATTTCAGCTATTACGAGTTGTACAAACACATCCAACCCCTCGGTTATGATAGGTGCAGGACTCTTGGCAAAAAAGGCAGTCGAACAAGGTCTTGAGGTGAACCCCGCTGTCAAAACAAGCTTAGCGCCTGGATCACGTGTTGTAACAGACTATCTCAAGGAATCAGGGCTAATGCCTTATCTAGAGGCATTGGGGTTTCATCTAGTCGGTTATGGTTGCACGACGTGTATTGGGAATAGTGGGCCACTGCCAGAACCAATAGCTGAGGCTGTGAAAAAAAATGATCTAACCGTCGCTGCTGTTCTAAGTGGGAATAGAAACTTTGAGGGTCGTATTAATCCACTTTCCAAAATGAGCTATCTTGCATCGCCGCCGCTTGTAGTGGCGTATGCGCTAGCTGGTACAGTAAATATTGATATGTTGAATGAACCGTTGGGTGTGAGCCGTAGCGGCAAGCCCGTATATCTTAAGGATATCTGGCCAAGTCAGAATGAGATTCGTAACGCAATTGAAAAAGCTCTGAAACCTGAGCTTTTTAGAGGTCAATATGCACATGTCTTCGAAGGTGATGAGCGATGGAAAAAATTATCTACCCCTGAAGGTAACCTGTATAAGTGGGATGCGGAATCAACCTACATCCAGGAGCCGCCATTCTTTAAAGATCTCTCGCCGGAGCCACAAGCTTTGCAGGACATCAGGGGAGCACGCGTCCTTGCGTTACTTGGAGATTCTGTGACTACCGATCATATTTCACCCGCCGGGGATATACCGGTAGATGGTCCGGCCGGGAAATATCTAATTGATTGTGGTGTAACAAAGAGGGAATTTAACAGCTTTGGTTCACGGCGCGGTAACCATGAGGTTATGATTCGTGGAACCTTTGCAAATATTAGGATTAAGAATTTAATGGTACCAGGCACTGAAGGCGGCTGGACTATTTATATTCCAACGAATGAAAAAATGAGCATCTATGAGGCTTCGATGAAATATAAAACTGAAAGTATTCCGCTCATTGTTATAGCAGGGAAGGAATACGGAAGCGGCAGCTCACGCGACTGGGCGGCAAAGGGTACAATGCTTCTTGGTGTTAAAGCAGTAATCGCTGAGAGTTTTGAAAGGATTCATCGAAGCAACCTTGTAGGAATGGGGGTACTTCCGCTTCAGTTTAAACCCGGTGAGAGCCACGAGACGCTCAATTTGACAGGCTTTGAAGAATATGACATAGAAGGAATTACCAAACAACTTAAACCCCGTAAAGAGGTTACGATTAGGGCACGGAGAACTGATGGCAGTGAAATTAGATTTAAAGCGATATGCCGCCTCGATAGTCTAATTGAAATAGAGTACTATCGTAACAGCGGAATTCTCCAGACGGTGCTTCGTCAAATGCTTAAGGTGAGCTGAAGCAGATATTCTCCAAGAGCAATTCCCATTAATTCCTATACGATGGCTGGAATCATAAAGGGTACTGGACTCAGCATCGAGGAATTTAAAAAAGCTTTTATGATGGTGGGAGAGAAAATCTAGCAAAGCAGATTTGTTTTTCTTTCAAATCCATGTATATTCAATTTCCTAAAAATATATAAGAGAGGAATTACGTCATGTCGTCGTTTACACCGTCAAGCGAAGGTCAAAAAATCAAAATTGATCAAAAAAAGAATGAACTTCAAATTCCAGATAACCCTATCATTCCTTTTATAGAAGGTGATGGAACAGGGCCTGATATTTGGCGGGCTTCCCAGCGTGTATTTGATGCCGCAGTTAAAAAGGCATATAACGGCAACAAGAAGATAGTGTGGTTTGAGGTTCTTGCTGGTGAAAAGGCATACAATAAACTTGGAACCTGGCTCCCTGATGAGACGCTTGAGAATATAAAGGGATATATAGTCGCCATAAAGGGACCTCTTACAACTCCTGTGGGTGGAGGTATTAGGAGTTTAAACGTTAGTCTAAGACAACTTCTTGATCTTTATGCCTGTGTGCGTCCTGTTAGATACATTAAAGGGACCCCTTCTCCTGTAAAAAAACCTGAACTTATGGATGTAGTGATTTTTAGAGAAAACACTGAGGATGTTTATGCTGGGATCGAGTGGAAAAGCGGCTCTCCTGAGGTAAAAAGGCTTTTAAAGTATTTAAAACGGAATTTCAAAGTGAATATTCGCGAAGATTCTGGAATTGGAATTAAACCGATAAGCGCTTTTGGCACAAAGAGGCTTGTTAGAAAAGCTATTAAGTACGCACTTGCAAGAGGTAGAAAGAGCGTAACAATCGTTCACAAGGGAAACATCATGAAGTTTACTGAGGGTGCGTTTAGAGAGTGGGGCTATGAGCTTGCTCGAGAGGAATTTGGTCATGTTACGATTACGGAGGATGAACTCTGGACAAAGTATGATGGCCGGATGCCTGAAGGGAAGCTACTAATTAAAGACAGGATTGCAGATAATATGTTCCAGCAGGTTTTAACAAGACCAGATGAATATGATGTAATTGCAACACCTAACCTGAATGGTGATTATCTCTCCGATGCATGTGCTGCCCAGGTAGGTGGGCTTGGAATGGCTCCAGGTGGAAACATTGGAGATTTCTATGCAGTATTTGAAGCAACACACGGAACAGCGCCAAAATATGCGGGACAGGACAAGGTGAATCCAGGCTCTGTAATACTTTCGGGTGTTATGATGTTTGAGTATCTTGGCTGGCAAGAGGCCGCAGATATGATCATTAAAGCCATGGAGAAAACAGTTTCTGAAAAAAAGGTCACTTACGACCTACATCGTCAGCTTGAAGGTGCTAGACTTCTCAGGTGTTCCGAGTTTGGAGATGCGATTATATCTAATATGGATTCGGTACAAGGTGAGTAGACGATTTATATCATTTCCAGGCCATTTCATATTGGCATCTTTCCCTACATAATGTATGGCTTTTAATACGAAGACAACCCTTGTTATTCATGATATAGAGCTTTGAATATCTCCGCTACACCCTGAATATATTTTCATGCCCTGTATAAGACTTGACACATTGAAGTTGTAGATTATGCTAATCATAGATTTCTATTCGGAGTGAAAATCAAGCATAGGAGTGAGCAATGAGCAGACCAAAAATCTCAGTAATCGGTGCGGGAAACGTAGGTGCTTCTGCTGCCTTAAAATTAGCGGAACTCGAGCTTGGAGATGTTGTTCTTGTAGACATTGTAGAAGGCATGCCTCAAGGAAAGGCGCTTGATTTAATGCAGATGCGTCCTGTATCCGGGCGCGACGTTAATATTATCGGGACAAATGGTTATGACGAGACAGAAGGGTCAGATATTGTAATAGTAACGTCAGGCA
>Ga0209324_10002785_pt1 | contig 12008 bp, 10 predicted proteins | sample Rifsed19ft3_FD_184015 | JGI IMG/M metagenome (GOLD analysis project Ga0209324, IMG submission 184015) | Soil microbial communities from Rifle, Colorado, USA - sediment 19ft 3 (version 2) | ecosystem: Environmental > Terrestrial > Deep subsurface > Rock core/Sediment | place: Rifle, Colorado...
GATATATTCCGTGCCGTATGCCTGGGCGGCTTTGCTGTCCGGGACTAGTGTGGCGGGCTGAGCGCCAAGACGCATGGTGCCGCCTTTGTCGGTGATGGTTTTTTGTTCGTCCAAAAGGCAGATCACCGGATGTGGGTTGTTTTTATCGAACTCGGTAGAGTTCGCGCGCTCGAGTCCTGCAACGTTTCGGGCGAATTCGGCCACGGCGCATTGCATGCCCAGGCAGATGCCAAAGAAGGGTATGCCGCGTTGACGAGCGAAGCGAACGGCATCGACCTTGCCTTCTATGCCGCGCTCGCCGAATCCGCCCGGCACAAGGATCCCGTCGACGCCGGAGAGCAAGCGTTCGGCTCCTTCGCGTTCCACAGCCTCGCTGTGGATGCGCTGGATGCGGATTTGTGCCCGGTGTGCCACGCCGGCGTGGTCCAAGGCTTCGTAAATCGACTTGTAGGCGTCACGATGTTCGGCGTATTTTCCTACCACGGCGATAGTGATTTCGTGCTCGGGATTACGCAGGCGGTGTAAAAGATCGCGCCAATGCGTCAAATCAAGCGGGCCGGCTTTGAGGTTCAGCTTTCGCACTATCAGGTCGTCCAGGCCGTGCTCCACCAGGCTCATGGGCACTTCGTAGACGGAGAAATCCTTGTCCCTTTCTTCGATCACGGCCTCGATGGGTACGTTGCAGAACAGGGCGATTTTGGCCCGTTCGTCGCGGCTCAAGGAGCGCACGGTGCGACAGATGAGAATATCGGGCTGGATGCCTATCTGCCGCAGCAGGCCCACCGAATGCTGAGTGGGCTTGGTCTTAAGTTCGTCGGCGGCCTTCAAGTACGGTACCAGCGTCAAATGAATGTATAAGCAGTTTTCCTTGCCGTGATCGAGCGAGAATTGACGAATGGCTTCCAAAAAGGGCTGACTTTCGATGTCGCCCACTGTGCCGCCGATTTCGGTGATCACAACGTCCACGCCTTCGCCTGCGGGCTTGGCAAGCGCGGTTTTGATTTCGTTGGTAATGTGCGGAATCACCTGCACGGTCTGGCCCAGAAATTCACCGTGCCGTTCTTTATTGATCACCGACAAGTAGATTTGGCCGGTGGTGTAATTCGAGTGGCGATTCAGCGGGCTGTTGGTGAAGCGTTCGTAATGGCCCAGGTCGAGGTCGGTTTCGCTGCCGTCGTCCAGCACGTAGACCTCGCCGTGCTGGTATGGACTCATGGTGCCGGGATCGACATTGATATATGGATCGAGTTTTTGCATGCGGACAGCCAGCCCGCGCTGCTCCAATAACATGCCGATCGAGGCGCTGGTGAGCCCCTTGCCCAACGAACTCACCACTCCGCCGGTTACAAAAATGTGCTTGCTCATGGGATGATGTTAAAGGATGAGGGATGAAGGGTAAGTGTGAAAACCTATAAGAGCGCCTAACAAAATGAATATGCTTCCACGACCAAAGGCTGCCAGCGGCCGCGCAGCGCCCGCTGGCTTGAACCGATATTTCATTTTGATAACGGCTCTAAAGCTATATTTTAGAGGCTGGAGCAAGAGAAGCATAGTGGGTTAATCAAAAGGTTTGCAGATAATATTCCCTACCTGTGTGAGTATTTGATCAAGAATGTAGGGAATGCTGCTTTTGATATTTTTCCACAAACTTCTGGTAGTCTTCGGGGGTGTCGATGCCAAAAGTAGACTGATCGACTACGCCAATTAATATTGAGTAACCTGCCTGTAAAACACGTAATTGTTCAAGCTTTTCCAAATTTTCCAGCGGGGAGGGGGGCAAAGCAGTGAGTTTTAACAAGAAATCGCGCCGATAAGCGTAGATTCCCACATGCTGATAAAAAACAGGTGGATCTAAAGAAAAAAGGCCGTCATCACACTGTCGAGGGTAGGGGATAGGGCTGCGACTGAAATACAAAGCCCGGCCGCAGTGGTCGAATACAACTTTCACACAGGCCGGATCTTCCCATTGACGTCGACTGCGAATGGGCGCGGCTAATGTTGCCATCACGGCAGCGGAATCGTCTTCCAATAATTTAATCACAAGGTCTATTGAATCGCCGGATAGATCCGGTTCATCGCCCTGGAGGTTGACAATGATGTCGGCATTGTTTAATTGCCGGGCGACCTCAGCCACGCGATCCGTGCCGCTAGGGGCTGCGGGATTGGTCATCACCACATTTCCGCCAAATGACTGGACTTCGCGAAAAATATCTTCATGATCGGTTGCCACGCAGATGCCTATTGGTCGTCGTGCACGCTGAGCGGATTCGTATGTGTGCTGGATAAGCGACTTGCCTGTCTGGCGAAGCAGGAGTTTGCGCGGCAATCTCGTAGATGCAAACCGGGCGGGAATAATCACGTAGCTAATGGACATGATCTGCGCTCCGCCAGTACATCGTAATAAGATTTACCATGAATGAACAATGGCCAAGGCCCGCCTGAAGCTATCCAGGCGCCGGCACCCGATTCGGCCGCTAATCTTTTTTGTCTATGAAGTTCAAGAGATGGTGCTATATTGTAATTTACTCTAGGATGATTCTGATGCAGCCCGATGATCGGGACATTTACACATTCCAGATGGGCTCCTCGAACCAGGCAATCGCCGAACCAACGATCCTCGGATCCGTGGAAAATGAATTCTTCGTCATTGCCGCCGATCTTGAAATAATCCTCTCGCCAAAGGCTGCCCAGAAAAAAGAGCGGTTTCGGCTTAATCACACTAACCCAGGCGCCTTTGATTATTCCCGTCGTCTTGTCATAGACATAACAATTTGCTATTAGAAATTGACCTGGATTCAGTTTCGTGGTTAGAAATTCGATTGTGTTTGGTAATGCATGAATAACATCGTCCGATTGGCAAATAAGAATATCGCCTCGAGCGTGTTTGACGCCTTCATTGCGGGCTTTGGCCGGGTTATAAACCACGTTCCCAAGAGGACATTGAATATATTTCAGCCTCGGGAACCTTTTGCACATTGAAGGAGTATGATCTTCTGAGCCATTATCAATCAAGATAACCTCAAATTCGAAAGGAGGACGCTGCTGGTAAATACTTTTCAGAGTATCCAATAGCAGGTGCGCGTGATTGCGCGATGCGATAACAACAGATATTAGAGGATGGGACATATCTCTACACCTTCTAATCTAATAATATCGTCCTGACAGATTAATTCCGTATATTCTGCAGGCCAATATATTTCCAGAGCGAAAGAGTCTTCGGTCGCTACGAAGTGATGGATGACATTCGGGGCGATTAAAACTATTGTATTATTTTTATTGAGCCTAACGTAACAGAATTGATCATTTTCCCACATGTTAATGACTAGTTCTCCGGCCAACCATAAAAAAAGGTTGAACTTAGTCCGATGATAATGCACCGAACATTCACCGCCTTGTTTGATCGAAATTTTCTCGATCCTCCATTGAGGATCTGAAAATAATTCCAGGTTTTCTCCCCAGGATTTAATCATTAGCAATGATCTCCTTCGGTCTTTCGCCATACCAATTCAACATATCCCAAGGTTCAGGAAGAATCATTTGTAATTCTTTCTCTATAGCTTTCTCCAAAGGCATAAAGGGAAATACCGTAAGATTGCTGGTAGGATTGCAATTATAAATCCTCAATCTCGTGGGCTCGATGATTTTCCTTATTTGACACAGCATAGCGGTCAATTTGCGATATGAATCGTTATTTCCCCGAACACCGCCGGCAATCTTCTTTTCACCGAAACTATAAGGTTGTTCGGCTTCCATCTTGAAATCACAACCCAGAAGGTAAATTCTTTTTATACCAATGGAGAAGGCTATTTTAAGAGCAGCCAGCATCACACTTCTTACATGGGGTCCGCCGCTCAGTTTGGCGTATTCAACACTATTGCCCCAATTCACTGTATTTTGCGTCAGCCAAATAGTCGGATCGTATTCGGCATTCCGTCGGTAGTAGATGATTCCGGATACGTTCCTGACTCTATATTTGAACCCTTTATCATTCTGAAGCTGGGAAAACAATCCGTTTGTCTTGCGATTGAGGAACCTATCCCGATTGTTATATGGCGCAAATTTAATAATAGTCGGATCAAGCCAGATTCCATCGTGAAAACTATCCGGCTTATCGACACATGTCCACAAGTTCGGTTTAAATAAGGACGGAGAATTATTTACGCCCATGGTGAGTAATCCGCGATGATTAAACATATTTAGGTCCTGGCCCGCCAATGATGGTCCCGACAAAACGAGAAACAATCCCGCATCTTGATAGAGTTTATCAAGATGGAGATCCTTGCCTTCGAATGTGCAAAAAGGCGTAGTATATTCAAAGAGATCTTTGCCAAACCACTTGGGGCAATTGGGATAATCGGAATTGCCTGGTTTCATCTGCACTATCATCCAGGCCAATATTGGCTCCATGGAGCGAGTACATCCTCGGCAAAAATGAGCACAGGTCCATCCCCTGAATTTTTCGCATAATTTACATACTTGAAGACGACGATATACCTCCTTTTCACTAAGGCATTCCACGCCCTCTGTCCCCGCATCACGTTCATCCAGATATTTTTCCAAATGTTCCATCAGACGTTTTAGGCCTGTTTCTGTTGAATCTTCGATCGATTTTTTATTAGAACTGGAGATCTGCGTTATAAGGCAATTTCTCACGGGTGGGGTCCTGCTTGCTCCCAAGTAAATGTAACCACAATTAATACATTGTGGATTACCTTCGTGATTATTCTGCCAGATGCACTGCATTTTTTTAATAGAGGATTTTAAAAGTTGTCGCACTCATATTGCAGAGAACATTATGATAATTCGTCATTGTCAACAAACTGAGTGGCGGTAGACAACGTCCTGTTACTTCAATATCGAAAAGTGCCCAATCAGTTTCACCCGAATCAAAAACAACTGAACCGCTATAATATGATTTATTGAGAGCGGGTATGTAGATCCAAGATAGATAAATCGTGACTGCAATATAACATGGATAAGATTCGTCAGATAACATGAAATTGTCAGCCCATTCACAATAATCTTGCCCGGAACCACTTCGTGGCAGAATTTTATTACCATTGGCAACTTCGCATAGATTACAAGCGGATCCGTTCACTATTCCGCCAATTTCTACTTCAATTGATTCCGGGCATTCATGGCAGGCAACGGATGATGAATAAACACTGCCAGAAGACACGCTGCTGGAGGGCTTGCTCGATGGTTGGCTCGATTCCGGATAACTCGAAGAAGAAGGCACACTCCAGGATGGATAACTATGGCTTGGCATCGAATAGGACGGCCGACTATAGCTGGGATAACTAAAAGAAGGATAGGAAAAAGAAGGATAGCTGAAGCTGGGATAACTAAAAGAAGGATAGGAAAAAGAAGGATAACTGAAGCTGGGAATCGAATAAGAAGGATTACTGTAACTCGGCATCGAATAAGAAGGATAACTATAACTTGGGTAGCTATAGGAAGTGTTGTACGAAGGTGGCGGGTATTCGGGATAACTATAACTCGGCATCGAATAAGAAGGATAACTATAACTTGGGTAGCTGTAACTGGGCATCGGATAGGACGGCCGACTATAGCTGGGGTAGCTGTAACTGGGCATTGGATAGGACGGCCGACTATAGCTCGGATGGCTATAACTTGGCATTGAATATGAGGGCATACTATAGCTTGGCATCGAATAAGAAGGATAGCTGAAAGATGGAGAACTTGATGATGCACTCAAGAGAGAGGAACTGACAAGAGAGGAACTCAAGGAAGAAAAAACCGATGATCCGCTTAGGGATGAAGTAACTATAATCGACGAACTGGATGACCATAAACTATAGGATGGGATACTAGGATGAGAATAACTATAGGATGGGTAACTATGACTCGAGAAGCTATAGCTTGGAAAGCTGTAGGAAGGCCATGAATAAGAAGCACCACTAGATGATGGATAGGGATATGAAGGATAGGAATAGGAAGGATAACTCTGAGAAGGGCGACTATGAGAAGGATAGCTGTATGATGGATAACTAGATTGTTGACTGCAACAACAACGCGGATCCGCTGTTACGGCACCATTCTTGGTCAATAATTTGCCATGATATGTGACTATATACATAGAACATCAAGTAGAACTTTCCGGACATTCATACTGTGGCAGACAAATTTTCGTTGTCCGATAATAATTCGGCCCGATGAAATGGCCTTTAGAATCGATCAATGCCTCAAAATATGAGACACACAAATTCCCGCCTTCAAAGAATATTCTTACGTCGGGATCGTAGCGCTTCTGTCGCGGATCATGCACATGGGGTCCGATGTGTTCTATCCTGAGTTGTTGATTGTTCGGGGTTAGAGATTGAGAAATCCATTTCGCATCATTGGTTATCTTTTCGTCAAGGGCGCCAGGATCACTCTGGACTTCCCGGGTAGCAAGCACTAAATGATCGTCAATGCTTCCAGCATCGAGTTCATATACATCATTTGCTTCGTCCCAATGGGCTGAAACACGATCCCCTTCATTAAGCAAAATATGCGGACCATAATGAACGCTGACTTGTCCGCTAGATTCACCCACTATATAGAGCGCACCGATCGATTGGAGGATTTCAATATCGCCTATGATCGTGGATCCTTCCTCCTCACCGCTATCCACGTCTTCGGTCGCCGCGCCGGAGATCACCAAGGCCGGGGATTGCATGGAGACAATAACCAGACGCCCATCCACCAGCGCCGCTTCCCCCCTGGAGCCTTGGATTCCACTTGAATAGCCAATTGCACGAAATTTTCCATCCGGATCCTGGAGGTCTAAAAACTCTGTTAGATTTGGTGTTTCTGTTTCTGTCTCCGGATCATATTCCAGAGGATAGGCAGTAACCTGATGTAATTCGGGCGGCTTGTCCTCGCCGAGCTCGAACCGGCAAATTTGTGGTCGCCCATCACAATAAGAAAACCACCAATAGCCGTTGGAAAAAGTCACTAATAGAATAGTGCCTTCGGCACAAAATGTTCCGGCGCCGGTGAGGAGATTTTGCGCCATGCAGAGGGCCGCGGCCGGATTCTGTCGTGCGATAAAAGTGGGTTCTCGATGTTCCGCATCTCCGGAATAGGGAATCGCCGCAGGCCCGTAACGCCCCTCCTGCGGTTCGATTTCATCGGGATTTCGCTCGAATTTCCCCGTAAGGAATACGATCCAATAGGTATTGGGATTATCGCCGGCTTCGGGATAAGAGTTATCCACCGGATCGCGCACTGTTTTAGCCAGGCGGATGATGCCCGATCGACCTGTTGCGGCTTCACGTTCCAACATGGGATTTATTTTTCTTTAGGAATTCAGCTTCAGGACATCCAGTTCACCCCATTGGGTTTGGATCGTGGTCCTATGGATATCGTTTTCATGCCTGGCAAAATCTACCCTCACTTCTGTAACCACGGATCTGATGGGCTCCTCGGTCTCCCCCTCTCCGATCGACGTGATCAGGTCGCCGACCCTGAGCACTCTGAAGGCCCTCACAAAACTGAACCTCAAGGCCTGCCGTCGCACACCGTACCATTCATAGGCGATGCGGGCTATTTTTTGCAGAAAATCCCGATCGTCGCGAATGAATCCGCCATCGATCGTCTTCACGGGATATCCATATCTGAGCCCCACGATCGTGTTTGGCGCGACCCAATGCAGTCCGGCGTATTCTTCGGCGTTTATCCGCAATACTCGTTTGGCGTCGACGTTGAATATTGCATTGGGCCAGCGCTGTTCAACGTGGATATCCGCGGCCATGGCCACGGTGGCCACCAGATTATCCCGCCAATTGAAAACTGGCGGTTCTTCTCCCAGATCTTCGTCAGCGGTGAAGTCCACGGCCGCCAAGGCGTGATGCCCATTGCTTCCATGCTGCCTGAGCAAAAGACCCGGAGAATCGGGCAGGATAGACACCGAGAAGGATACAACTCTGCCGCTGCCGTCCCCTACCAATTCGATATCGCTGGCCTCCCCTAGTTTAGTAATGTCGGCGTAACGATCATGATCCGTTTCACCGGTATCGGTTAGTCTTATCAGCACGAGCGGCGGCAAATAGTTCCATCTCGCCGCGTCGCCCATATCCACTGAAACTTGATCGTAACCGATTTTATAACTGGAATAATCGTGTTGGGATTTGAGGGGCAGTTCCGGCAAAAATCGCAGGGCAGGATAATACCAGGCCGATTCCCAATTCGCCAGTTCCGGGAAATGCAAATATGGGAATAGATCGACTAATTCTTCTTCATGCCCGAGACCGCCTCCCGCCGATCCATTCCAAGTCTTGGGCAGACCAAAGGCACAATAAACTAAGTTCAATTCCTCCCTAGTACGGGCCACCAGGTTGCGTTCCGCTTTCTCGTATTCTTCGAGATCCTCGTAACCCTCTTGCTCCGTGGCCGCGGTTTTATATTCATCCTCCTGTGCATCGGTCCAATGAGGCATGAGATTGCCGTCCTTGGCCGAGATGGTGCCGCAGCATATAATCCTCCCGCCAACTGCTGCTACCTGGTCGTAACTCTGCGTACTGGATTCCTGAATGTGTGTATCACCAACCGATATCGAACTATAAAAGTTCTCGATTGCATAACGATTCTGATTTCTCCGAATTGTATAACTGTCGATGCGGATGTCTTGATCCAGATAGTTGAACGGCCGGACCGTAAAGCCATTGGAGTTTGCATTGGTCTCGATCGTGTAACCCAGCAATCTCCGTCGGTCCATCAATTCATCGAGCAGTTGTTTTAAATTTTTCCCATGCTGTTTTATTTCATGGGTGGGCCAGTCCGGCAAATAATCCCCCGCGGAGGAACCCAGATCGAATTTGATCCTTGAATTGCCGTTGCCGTCCAGGGGTTGATGATAGGCGAGGATATAATCGACGATATCTTTTATGGACCATGCCCCCACATCCGCGCCCGATAGATCGTCCGCGAATGTCCACGTGCCCTGTCCACCCAATTGGTATCCGCGGTTTCCCGGCCGATCCTTATGTTTCTTTTTGTCCAAGCCGCTTCCGGGCTTGGCTGGAATTCCCTCGTTAAAGGGGATTCCCCGCCTCAAGCGATAATCTACTCCCAGCGAATTGGTGCACCAGGTTGAATCGAGCTCCACCCTTTCCAAGAGACGCTCCGGGCCATAGGCCAGGATTTTTTGCACGCCCGCGGGACTATCCTGAGAGCCAATGGGATTGTCGCCGTCGATTTCCACGATCCCCATCCAAATCAGATCAGGAAGTTGATTTTTTTCGGCGTCGAACTGTTCGATGACGATTTTTACCCACCAACCATTGCAATGGAGATAATCAATCTGGTCGTAATGGCTCTCGCCCTGGCGCATCCCCCTGCCATAGCGCCACTCGAACTCGGCCGAAGAGACGTTGGGCGCAGCCGACCAGACACAATAATTACAGAACAACTGCGATTGAAGAGTCCAGGGAGATAGCCAATCTGGGCGCAGGTAGACGCTATACCGCTCAAGTCGGCGGAATCGCGGATCCGCATTGATTATCTCCGTAGGCATGGATCGAATCAGGAGGCATATTTCACATGAAATAACCCGGGATTAGCCAAAAACCAGCACGATCTGGTATTCCTCACCCTCGGTGATGGTTATATCAATGTTTTTGTGCGTGCCATCGATATCGGCCAGACCATCATTGAAGAACTCCGACCAGCGGGCCCCGGGGAGGATGGTCTTATTGCCCGCGGCGCCATTGAAGGGATAACCGTTGGAGGCTCCCTTAGCCACGACGAGTGTGGCCGTATCGGATGTATTGTAAATTTGGATTTGCTGGAGCTTCAATCCGGTAGCATTGATATCCGCGCCAAAGCTCCGGGCCAAACTGGTAAAGTCCAGGGTCTGATCGCCCTCGAGGAGCTCGGCGTAGACCTTGGTCGCCGGCGGCGTGCTGCCGGCATTGAGGTTCACCGTTTCATTGAACTGATTGTATTGTATCTGTCGATTGGACGTGGCCGGCATTTCCTGGGCCGTAAAGGTCTCAGTAACCGTTGTGTCGAACGACTGTGCACTAGTAATAGTGGACATTTTCACATACTCCTAAAAATGAGGTGAATTTTATTTATCAAGCTGAAAGAAGCACTAGATCCCAATCGCACTCGCACCAACCATGGCTGGGCGGATTCAGTCCACCCACGCCGCCCAGGATGGAACGGATCACTGCCGCTCGAACGTCCAAGACCGCCACTTTGCAATCATCATTTAGTGTACTCATATCCGACCAGATCATTATCACTGGGTCAGCGCCTATTAATTGTGCGTATTCATAAAACAAATTCCGTGCGTGAAAAATATCCACGGCATCAACCACGGAACGCAAGGTGAATGGCCGGCCGCGGGAACCAGTCTGCCATATAGCCAGTCCGTCCACGCCCGGGCGCATGATCACCTCGAGCTGCTCCTTGAATACATCGGGGTTGCCCTGCAAGGCCAGGAAGCGGAAGTTGCCGATCTTGTAGAGCATTATTTTTCACCATGCTGGCGGCGGTTTTCCTGGACGGAGGAGGGATTCGGGGTTTTCAATCCTGTCGTATTCTCCGCGATTAACCGAAGATATTCTTGTATGGTCTCGGCATGCCTAATTTGTCGCTCATTTTCCGCGGTGTTTGTATATAATTCTTTTAATGCGGGTACTCCGCCAGGTCCCATAGGGGGAAGATTTTCCAAGGGATTTTTTGTGTATGCTTTTGAAACTTCCCACCACCATGTCGATAGAAAACGCTTCCATAAACCACTTTCTTGACTGACTCTTGGTAAGTAGGACTCATAAAATTCCTTATCTCGCATCGCCAAAAGGTCTGCTTGTTTTTTTTCCTCGGTCTGTGCTATTTTGCCCCTCGTTGTGGTTTCCATACCCACGTATTGTTTGGCTAATCCTGGCGCCCGCTTGGCTAATTCTACTTGCCCGGGAACAAAACCTGCTGATTCTGCGGTTTTCAATTCTTGTGCTATTTTGGAATAGTCCTCTGGTCGAACTTGAACAAACTGCAATGCCTGATCACCTAATATTGCCTCGCGCACCTCCTTGTCTTGATGCAGTAATCGTAACCGTTCGGCCTTGTCAGCAGTGGCGAAACGATTCTTGGCTTTTTGTTCGGCGGTCAGCGGGGCTCCTTTGGGTTTTTCTTTTTTCCATTCCTTATCAATAGCTTCAGCAGCAGATATGACGGCGCCTGCCCGAACTTGGCCGGCCTTCATTCCCGATATCATCATTGCCATTGCCGTTTCGGGCTCCATACCAGCGGCGGTTAATGTGCCCATTACTCTGCGGGCCTTGTTACCGGCCAATTCCTCGGCATGTTCTCCAGCAATTTGTCGGGCCTTAAGCGACAAGCCGACTATGGCCTCCGGTGATAGTCCGGGTCGTATCTCGGCGAATTTACCGATCTGTCTGCCGAATGTTTGGAGATTTTCTTCGCCGATAATGGGCATCAAGGGGGCGGCGGCTTCAACAATTTTTTGTCTTTGTTTTAATTGAAGATCTTGATTAGCCGAGCTCACACCCTCGAAGAGATGCAGGGTTTGTCCTTTACTCAAACCCTTGACTTTGAATGACCAATCCTCGATTTGCGCCGCAAATGGAAGATCTTGCGTTCTTCCAAAAATACTGCCGAATTGTTTTCTGATCTTCTCTTGTTCTTGACCAACTTCTTTGAGATGACTTAACCATTCAGATGTCGCAATTTTTATGGAGCCTACTATTCCAGCAACCCCAGTCAAACTTAAAGTCATTCTTCCTATAGAAGTGATTCCACCCTCGATACTCGATCGCACATTTGTGAATCCATCTCTACTAACCCTTGTTAGTTCTCTATTTTGCTGAATGAGACGCTGATTCTGCTGTTCGAGCTTGAACAGTTTTTCGGAGATATCCTCCTTGGCGGTAAGTTCCAGGATGGCTGGCATTTAGTATTACCTTATCTGATGATCCCTTGACCAATGAGTCTTAGTTCTCCGCGGCTTGGCCGGTGTCCTGGCAATCGGCCGGCGG
>Ga0209324_10002788_pt1 | contig 12000 bp, 10 predicted proteins | sample Rifsed19ft3_FD_184015 | JGI IMG/M metagenome (GOLD analysis project Ga0209324, IMG submission 184015) | Soil microbial communities from Rifle, Colorado, USA - sediment 19ft 3 (version 2) | ecosystem: Environmental > Terrestrial > Deep subsurface > Rock core/Sediment | place: Rifle, Colorado...
AGGGAAAAGGTTACACAAACATTGAAGGATTTCCATGCGAAGAACCCTTTAAAACCCGGAATGCCTAAGGAAGAACTCAAGGTAAAATTAAACATGGAACCAAAACTTTTTACCGGACTGATTACTTTTCTTAAAGATGTTGTTACTGAAAAAGAGATAGTCCGCCTCAAAACCTTCAGTACCGTCCTATCTCAGGCAGAGGAGTCATTAAAAGCAAAGATAGTCGAGCTCCTTCAGAAAGGAGGATTTCAACCCCCGATGAAGGAAGAATTATCCCAATCTCTCAAGCTTGACCAAAAACATCTTTCTGATATATTGAAACTTCTGGTAAAAGAAGGAACCCTTGTGAGGATCAGTGATTCCATGTATCTGACTGCCTCTGTTTATAATGAGATGATCGGTAAACTCAAGGACTTCTTCAGAAAAAAACCTGAGATGACAGTAGCAGAGTTCAGGGACATCCTTGCAACAACAAGAAAATACGCCCTTCCAATTCTCGAATACCTCGATTCAATTAAAGTAACGTTGAGAGTTGGAGACGTTAGGAAACTCCTGCTCAAAGGATAGCTACCTCCTGTAGTGCGCTACCCTTACCTGTTCTTTACACGTTTTCTATTGTCATTCCCTGACTTGATCGGTCTACGACTCGTAGAGGGAATCCAGAAAGAACTGGATTCGGAGGTTATATTCTACCTGTCTTGCCCATCTGGAGATTCACGCCATAGAAACACAAGAACAAATGGATTCCTGAAGATAAGGTATTTATTGTGAAAGCTGTAACTTATGCTATACTTTTCATAGATGCTTATATATGCTTATTTAGATGCCTATTGAAGATAAGAGACAGCTAAATGAGAAGAAGTTTCCTAAATGGGAGAAATTGCCTGATGGTGGCAGAAGATATTGGTTTGAGATAAAAGGGAGACATGGTTGGAAGGCAAGATATGTTAAAGAAGTAAACGCCTTAGAAGAAACAGTTAAATTTTATCAGGAAATATTTGATGGCGAAGGCAATTTAATAGAAACTCATGAAAAATTTCCTGTGGATAAAGGTCATAGGAAAGTAAAGGAGAGATAGCAATGGTTTTAACAAAAAAGACAGTTGCAAATATGCTTATAAAGTACATAAACCGGGAGATAGACTTAACAAGCCTAATTAAATGGGCAGAGGATATGATAAGAGAATCTGATTTTGAGAGTGGGAGTTTTGAACTTATAAAGGAGATCCTTGCTCGCATAGGCCTCTCAGATGTCCGTGAATTTGGTCTCACGTGGGATGATTGTTATGATTACCTTCACAAACTCGGTTACAATGTAAAGGTAGAATTGTTGGAGGTATAATATCTTTTTTGAGACCAGTTGGCAAAGCAAAATACATTAAAACAGCAATTTAGAACAAACCAATTTCCTCGCTTTCTTTAAATGAAATTTGAAAAGTATTTTACTCATGCTTTTCAGCCCGTCTTGCTCATCTTGATATTCATGCCAGGGAAACACAAGAACAAATAGATTGATCGGATAGAAATGTTCCCTTTATCTGTCATTCCGCACTTGCCTGCCCTCGACTGCGATCGGGGGATGCGGTCTACGACTCATAGAGAATCCAGGGTTTCCTGTAAAAACAGGAATCCAGTTCCTTTTTATAGTCCCCTGCTTTCGCAGGGACGGTGTCTGGATTCCTGCCTTCGCAGGAATGACGTCATTCCCGTGAAAACGGGAATCCAGTTGCCTAATAATCTTAATAACTTTTAAGTTTTCAGAGATCAACAACATAAGAGATCTGATATGAGTTTTGAAGGTGCGCTCCCTCACTGTCTTTTCACTTTAACTCTTCTCAGCTCTCAGCGATAAGAAAAAACATGAAGCAGGAGTTCTGTTTACCTGTGAACAACAGATGCTCGCTCTGGGAAGGGCATTGACCCTAACTGTTCCCTTGTTTATTCTTCATCAAATCCACACTCTGAGTGTTCTACGTAAAATGCGGATTTCATCTACAAATGTTTGGGCTTGAATGAAATTTTGGATTAATGATTACTATTATAGATATGCGGAAGAGAGAAATAGAAAGTTGCACCTTGGTTTATTTTTCCCTCTGCCCTTACTTTACCGCCATGCCTCTTTATAATACGTTCGACAATCGAAAGTCCAACCCCTGTACCTTCAAAGTCTCTTGCATCTGGTAACCGCGAGAAGGGGGTAAATATATTCTCTGTATCTTGCGAATCAAATCCAATACCATTGTCTCTTATATAATAAATATTTTCATTTTCTTCGACTTCACAGCCTACTTCGATAACCGCCATATCTTTTGAACGAGTAAATTTTATGGCATTAGAAAGGAGATTGGCCAAAACTTGTTTAATTAATCCTATGTCACCATATGCTGGAGGAAGTGCTTTTATGTCAAACTTGATCTTTTTTCCTTCTGTCAGGGGTTTGAATTCATCTAAGATAGTCGCCATAAGATTCCACATATCAATCTTTACCGATCTTATATCTTTTCGACCTGAACGTGAAAATAAGAGAAGATCTTTAATGGTTCTTTCCATTTTTTGTGCACTTATTTGTATTGCATTAATCATGTCTATTGCATTTTTATTGAGGTTACTGCCACAGATTTTCAAAAACCTACGAGAAAATCCTCCTATCACTAAAAGGGGTGTCTGAAGATCGTGAGAAACCGAGCGGTTGAATGCTTCTAATTCTTTATTGGCTTCCATGAGATCAAAAACTTTCTGCTCAAGCTCTTCATTGAGCTTTTGGATTTTCTCCTCTGCAAGTTTTCGTTCGGTAATGTCTTCAATCATACCGTTATAACAGGTGAGGCGGCCATTGACATCATAGAAAGGTACTATAGTATTGCGAACCCAAACCACCTTGCCATCACGGTGCATTATACGATGCTCGATCGGAGAAACCTCATGTCCAGCCAGAACCTCTTTAACCGAGGTTTCGACCATCATCTTGTCATCTGGATAAATCATTTTGCACCACAAATACGGATCAGATTCATAATCCTCAGGATTATACCCTGTGACTTGAATACACCCCATGCTATGCTGAGTAGAGACTGCGACTCCTTCACTGACCCCAACTGAATACGTGTAGGCAGTAACTGTACTGACCATACGTTTATAGCGTTCTTCACTTTCTCTCAAGGCAACTTCAGCCTTCTTACGCAAAGTTATGTCTCTATCTGAGCCTCTATATCCAAGAAGATTCCCGGTGCTATCCAAAACTGGTAATCCACTCGTTTCAAGAATAACGGTATTACCATTCTTATGTACATTAGGATTTATAAAATTTCTAAAAACTGCCTTCTTTGCAAAAACTTCAAAAGCTGCTTTTTTAAACGTTTCTTTAATATCAGGATGGAAAAAATCGTAAAAATGTTTCGTACCAATAAGTTCTTCTGGTCTATAACCTAAAATTTCATCCACAATGGGATTTACATAAGTGTAAACGCCATGAACATCAACTTCCCAGATGAAATCACCAGAACTTTCAGCTATTTGTCTAAAACGTTCCTCGCTCTTCTGCAGCGCATTCTCTATCTCTTTAAGCTTTATTTCCGATGCTTCTAACTCATTAATTCGTCTACGTAATTCTATTAATTCATTGTTAAGCTGTTCTTTGGTTTTTTCTTCGACCGTCAATAATTTAAGTAAGGAGTAATTCCGTCTTTCCGGGCCTTTATAAAGACCACCGGTTCCTCTTATAGGGTCACTGCCTATGGTAGCCCATCCTTCTGAGCGAAGGAATTTTTTTATCTTACCAGAAGTGATTAGCTCATCGAGAAGAAATGGATCAACCATGTCATGCTTATTATCATTGTATACAACATCAATTAGCATCTCATGTGCCTTACCATAGATTTGACTAATAATTTACATTATTGTGATTATTTTGTGAAGCATTAATTAAAGAAGGAACAAACCGAGGCTAAGGTTATCAAATTCTTGAGCAAGATCAAAAAAGTCATAATGGCGATGTGCTCAACCTGAGAAAAATCGTATCTCTGGTAGTCACTTTTTTTATCTTCTATACGATTTAAAATTTCTCGTAAATGTGCCATGGTTAATAACTGAGATGATTCTTAAGATATTTTTTATTGTATCATAGGTCGTTGATGCTCCATACTTAACAATATGTAAATATTTGATTTTCCTTAGATTGCACACATAAACGACAGTTTTCAGTCCAGTTAATTGTATAATGGCCATATGGATAAAGACAGCAACCAGGAAATAGAAGATCTTATTGATGGCCTCAGGTGCCCTAATGAATTCATTTGCTATAAGTCAGGCTTTGAAAAATTATCAAGGGTAAGAGATTTTGGATTAGAATCATTTCTTGAATGTCTTGATGGCAATTCTGTAAAGTGCAAGTTTTCAGTTTATTTCGGTAACATATATTTCTGCCAATGTCCTCTTCGTATATACATATGGAGGCAACTAAAAAAGTAACATTACTTTGCTCCTGAAAGTTCGCATTCATAAAACATTGAGTTGTGCATTATATGTAATTAATCAACTTAGGGCATAGACTTTAGAAGTCTGGCTTGCTATTTGGAGATCACGGTCTTGGGGTTATAGAGATAGCTTGGTGCATTTAATGACTTGTGTAATAATTATCGTCTAAACTGCTCGCTATTTGCCTTACCTTTGAAACGCGACTTTGATTCAGAAATCTTTCAATATTAACCGAAGGTGCAAGTGAGCATTTCTATATGTTATAAACCATTTTTAATATTTAGGAAGATCAGGACTTATTCAGCCCAAGCCGATTCTTGTACCATGACAGATGCTTCTTGTTGAATTTGCTTTCTGGATGATGCTTCAGGACGTTCTTCAGGATTTCCTCATATGTCAATGGCGGTTTTGCATTCAGGCCATCATTCACGATAGCGCCAATCTTGGGAATATCCTCTTTGGCCTCAATTCTTTGAGACAATCTTCTTCTCTAATTAGCAGGAAAGCAGTGAATGATTAAGGGGCAGTCTTATTGACATCCTAAATTTTCATCAATATACTTTTACAAAGATATGAGCATTACCAAACAAGTAACAATTGAATTCAATGAGATGTTTCAGAAGGCACTTGACCTGATGGAAAATACCCCCAGACATATTTTCATTACTGGAAAGGCCGGGACTGGTAAGTCCACTCTTCTTGACTATTTCCGCAACCATACAAAAAAGAAAGTTGTTGTACTTGCACCTACTGGGGTTTCTGCCCTTAATGTAAGAGGACAGACCATACATTCCTTCTTCGGATTCAAACCCAATATTACCCTGAAATCAATCAAAAAAATTAAGGGGAGCGCCAAGAATATATACAGTGAGCTGGATGCCATTATCATTGATGAGGCATCGATGATACGTGCAGATTTACTGGACTGCATAGATAGTTTTTTGAGGCTGAATGCCAGAAAGAAGAAGCCCTTCGGAGGAGTCCAGATGATATTTATTGGAGATCTTTATCAGCTTCCGCCTGTGGTTACCAGTACCGAAAAGGAGTTCTTCAATACATATTACAAAAGCCCGTATTTCTTTGATGCTATGGTAATGACAGAGATTGAGATGGAATTTATAGAGCTTGAAAAGATATACCGACAGAAGGATGAAGATTTTATTGCCATTCTTAATGCAATACGCAACAATTCAGTTACTGAGAAAGAACTAAATATCCTTAATAAACGATGCAATCCAGAGTTCATAACAGACCCGAAGGATTTCTACATCTGGCTTACCTCGATTAACAATGCTGCTGAAAAAGTAAACATAGAACATCTTTCAAGAGTTTCTTTACCTCCTATAACTTACCATGGAACAATACTCGGTGATTTTAACAAAGACTCATTACCCACACAGAATGAACTTCAGGTTAAGAAAGGTGCACAGGTTATGCTTCTTAATAATGATTTTCTTTTCAGATGGGTAAACGGAAGCATAGGAAAGATTGTGGATATTGTGAAGCAGAAAGGCGAATCAGATGTTATTGTTGTTGAACTGGTAACAGGAGAGGTTGTGGATATCCTGCCCTACAGGTGGGAATTATTTAACTACTATTTTGACAAAAGCAAAAACACCATAGAATCTGAAATTGGTGGCTCATTTACCCAGTATCCCCTAAAACTTGCATGGGCTGTAACCATCCATAAATCACAGGGCAAGACCTTTGATAAAGTGGTGATAGACATCGGGAGGGGCACTTTTGCAAGCGGCCAGGTCTATGTAGCACTGAGCAGATGCACACGACTTGATGGCATAGTGCTTAAAAAGCCATTGGGGAAGAGGCACATTTTCATGGACTGGAGAGTGGTAAAGTTTATAACACAATACCAGTATAGACTTTCTGAAAACCGTTGTCCTGTGGAAGAAAAGCTAAATCTTATAAAAAGCGCCATAAAGAGAAACCAGAGGATTGAAATTCTCTATCTCAAAAACAAGGATGTTAAATCCAGAAGAATTATTAGTCCGTCATTTGTTGGTGAAATGGAATACAGCGGGAAAACCTACCTCGGGATGGAGGCATTCTGCCATTTGAGAAATGACAGAAGGGTGTTCCGTGTCGACAGGATTCTGGAGATCAAAGAGTGCAGGGGAAGTCTCTCAATAAATATTTGACATCCCATATTTTTTTCTGTCATCATCATAGGTGTTGGCGGAAAAAATAATAGCATGATATATGCTTTATTATTTATTTTGCTCTCTTTCTCAGGGTGCCAGAAAGAAGCAACCGTCCCTCAGCACCTTATCGGGGTATGGAAACCTGTCGCATCTGAACCTGAGTATGAAAACCGCTACCTGAAATTTACCGAAGACTCACTGATCTTTGGTGTTGGAGAAGGCAGGGAAGTAGCACACCTGATTAGAAAAATCAAAACTAAACAGAAGGATAATGAAATATTGTATACCTTTTATTGTATTGATCCAGAGGAAGAAAAATGGACTTATACAGTGACCTACAAGCCTGATTTTGGAGGGATTGTCACTCTGAAAAAGAGGGACGAAATCTGGAAAAAAGTCGAACCAGGGGGGACATAAAATGATTATCTTAAGGAGACGTAAATTTGTCATCAATAAAAGCCTTCAATACAGCCTCTTGTTTGTTTCTTTGCTTTATGCCATTTTGTTTCTCGTAGTTGTGGGAGCATCATTATTTATTCCATTGATGGTTGAACTGGGTAAAGCAGAGGAGTTTTCCGAGAAAAGCTTACAGACTGCAAATCTCATACTCTACCTGCATTCTAATTTCTGGCCTGCTGTACTGTTGTCATTAATTTTTATATGCCTTCACTCCGTTCGCACTTCCCATAGGATAGCAGGACCATTTTACAGATTAAATCTCGTCTTCAGAACTATGAAAGAAGGCAATCTTCCAAGACCAATACTGCTCCGCAAAGGTGATTACTTCTTTCCAGAGATTGAACTCTTTAACCAGATGATCGAAAAATTCCGTGGTAAAGTAACAGAGGTTCAAGGTGCACAGGCACAACTGAATGAGGCTATTTCTGAATGTAGTAAGGTAACCAGTCATGCTTCAAAGGAAGAAATAATCGAACATGTCAATAACATTACTGAAAAAGGAAATCAGCTTGCAGATAGAGTGAGGTATTTCAAAATTGAGTCCTGATTCCTGCAAACACCTAATTCTATCCGGTAAAGGAAATATCGATTGGGATAGAGATTGCATGGAAATATCTTTTAGCGCAGGGAAGAAATCTTCAGGGTTTACCCTCCTTGAGATGATGATCATGATAGCAATCCTTGGAGTATTAGCGAGCATAGCTATTCCTACATATGTTGGATTTGTGGAGAGGGCCAGAGTACAGAGCAGCATTGCTGATTTAAAGAGAATTTCCCTGATTATTGAAAAGTACAAAAGCGATGAAGGTCTCTTCCCCGCATCTCTCAATGATGTGGGTTGTGATAACAACCTTGATCCCTGGGGAAATCAATACCAATACTTAAATACAGGCGAAGTATTGAATGAAGAAGGGAAAGCGGGAATGCCCCAAAGATGTATAGGATGCAGATGGGACAAGTTTGAGCGTCCACTCAATACTGATTTTGACCTCTACAGTATGGGCAAAAATGGAGAAACCCGTCTGAATATCGACCATCGTCAAAGCAGAGATGACATTATCCGTGCCAGCAATGGCGGGTATTTTGGACTGGCAGAAGCATATTAAGCTGCCTGTCGTCTGAGGATAGTACCTGGTGAACTTTTTGAAGTTCAAAAAAATAGAGCACGTTTTCCTCCGAAGCAAGGTAGCAAGGCGAATCTTTTTCCTTTTCATTTTTTGCTCCCTGATTCCCTTAAGTATATTGGCTTATTTTTCCTTGAAACAGGTTACGAAAGAAATGAGTGACCAGGCTGATAAGAGACTGTATCAAACAACCAAGGCCACTGCCATGGCAATTTTTGAGCGTCTGCTATTCCTGAAGGCTGACCTTGATATGATTGAAGTTCATATCCATGAAGGGCAGACTGATCTCTGTCAACCCTCTATGCAGTTGTTCCGTGACCGTCTTGAAAATAGATTCAAGGGGCTTGTTCTCATATCAAACGGAAATCAAGTTACAGCCCTTCTCGGTACTATAAATGACCTTCCCCAGTTAAGCAGAGACGAACAACAACATGTAGATGACGGCAAGACTCTGGTTTTATCCCACCCAGGCATGGAAAAGTTTGCAAGGATTCTTATGGTTAAAGTCCTTCATTCTTCAGCCCGGAAGACCCTAATTGGAGAAGTTAATCCGGAATATCTATGGGGTGGGGAAGGATTTCTATCGCCCGAGACAGAGCTTCTTGTGCTCGGTCGGTTTAACAACGTGCTTTTTTCTTCATTTCCAGAATATTACCCCTTGCAGGAAATAAAAGACGCAAGGCATGAGAATCCGGCATCCGGCCGATTTACATGGGCTTACAAGGGCGAAAAATACATGTCAGCTTATAGGAACATATTTATGGTTTCTGATTTTTTTGATAAGTGGGTAGTGGTCTACAGCCAATCCAAATCTGATATTCTTGCGCCGCTCAATTACTTTAAAAAGATTTTTCAGCTCGTTGTAATTCTTACTTTTCTGATAGTGACATTCCTTAGCCTCAGGCAGATAAGGAGAAGTTTGGTGCCTATTGAAGTATTGCGTGATGCAACCCGGAGGGTCGCAGCAAAGAATTTCGGAGATCAGGTAAAGATAAGGACGAAGGACGAATTTGAAGAGTTAGGTACATCCTTTAATGAAATGGCGGATAGCATAGAAAACTATTTTAAAACTATGAGCACACTCAACCGTATCGGGATAGCCCTTTCTGCTGAGAAGAATAACAATCGCCTGCTGAAACTTATTTTACTGAGTGCTAAGGGGATTACCAATGCCGATGGATGTGCTTTGTATACCTTGACAGAGGATAAGCGATTGAAACTTTCAGTCATGCACATTGATTCATTAAACCTTGTAATGGACAGCTCTTATGGTATCTATATCCCCCTCTTTGATAGCGAGGGAAATCCGAATACCAGCAATGTTGCGGCATATTCAGTGCTCAAGGATGAGACTATCAGTATCTCTGATATCTACACAGCAGATGGCTTTGATTTTTCCGGCAATCGTGACTTTGACAGGAGAACAGGCTACAGTTCAAGATCATTCCTGAGTGTTCCCATGAAAGATCATGAAAATGAGGTCATTGGTGTTTTGCAGCTCACAAATGCCCAGAATAGGCTAACTCAAGAAGTTACACCTTTCTCAGAGGAAGACAGGCGCCTGTTAGAAACCCTTGCTTCTCAAGCTGCCGTAGCATTATCAAAAAATAAATTGCTTGAAGACTTCAAGAAGCTCTTTAATTCCCTTATTGAACTCATTGCAAAGGCGATTGACGAAAAATCTCCTTATACAGGTGATCATTGCAGACGCGTGCCTGATTTGACTATGATGCTTGCAGAAGCTGTCCGTAATAAAAAGGATGGTGTTTTCAAGGACTTTACGTTTTCCGATGAGGAACTCTATGAACTGAAAGTAGCCGCAATGTTGCATGACTGCGGGAAAGTGAGCACTCCGATACACGTCGTTGACAAGGCTACGAGACTGGAAACAATTTTTGACCGAATTTACCTGATTGACTCACGCTTTGAAATTATGAAACGAGACGCACAGCTCTCTTTTTTACACAAAAAATTATCTGCTATGAGAATGGTAGGTGAGATGGACTTTTCAAAATTAGAAGGAGAATTGAAAGATGTCTTAAAACAAATTGATGGAGACAGGGATTTTGTTCGAACCTGTAATGTAGGAGAAGAGTTTATGGATGAGAGCCATAAAGAAAGATTAAAAGAGATAGCTAATAAATACAAATGGACCAGAGATGGTGAAGAGGAACCCGTCTTTTCTGATGATGAGTTTTACAATCTTACTTCTGCAGAGGGAACAATCACGCCGAAAGACCGTGAGGTAATCAATCAACACGTAGAAACCACAATCAAATTACTTGAATCACTCCCATATCCAAAATCTCTGCGCAATGTGCCAAAATTTGCCGAAGCACATCATGAGCGAATGAATGGGAAAGGATATCCAAAGGGACTTAAAGGGAATCAGATTCCATTGCAGGGGAGAATCATCGCCATCGCAGATATCTTTGAAGCGCTCACTGCAAAAGAAAGACCTTACAAAAAGGGCAAGACACTTATGGAATCTTTAAATATTCTGGGTGCTATGAAAGAAAATGGGCATGTTGATCCTGATTTATTTGACGTCTTTATCAGTGAGAAGGTTTACCTTCAGTATGCAGAAAAATACCTCAACCCTGAACAGATCGACGAGGTTGTGCTTTCCAGGATACCGGGTATTCAGACCCGCATAGTTGAAAGTTAAAGTTAAAAATTATCACATCTTGATATAAGATTTAATATTTTTGCCATGATAAATGTCTCTAAGTTCAAGCTGTTTTTCTATATCCCTTAAAATCTCCTGTCTGCCCTTTTCCCATCGTGGCGCTATCAGGATGTTATCAGGTGCAGTAGCAAAGAGTCTCTGGAGAATAATCCTTGGAGAAAGCCTTCCTATGAAATCGGTTATGAAATCAATATATTCCTCATAACTGAAAAGATGAAATGGGTTTTCTCTATAGATTATCTCAAGGGGTGTGTCTTTTATCACCTGAAGATGGTGGATCTTGAGAAAATCAACAGGGATACAGGAAACCTCATCTGCCATTAAAAGCATCTCCTCTTTTGACTCTGTAGGAAAACCAACGATGACATGAGCGCCAATATATATGCCTTTATCCTTTGTCATATAAAGGGCATTGAGAAAGGTGTTGTAGTCATGTCCGCGGTTTATGAACTCAAGTGTCCTGTCGTAGATTGACTGCATACCATACTCTATGAGGATGAAATACTTCTTAGCGAGTTCACTGAGAAACATAATCTTTTCCTCATCAACACAGTCAGGCCGAGTGCCTATTGCAATTCCTATGACATAAGGTTCGGAAAGGGCTTCCTTATAAAGGCGCTTTAATTCAGCAACAGAGGCATAAGTGTTTGTATAGGGCTGAAAATAGACGAGAAACTTCTCTGCCTTATATCTCTTTTTTATTTGATAGATTCCGCTTCTTATCTGTTCGCTGATTGATAGTGCTGGTTTACATGAGCCTGGCCTGAAACTGTCATTATTACAGTAAATACAGCCTGTTGTGCTGATTGTCCCATCCCTGTTCGGGCAAGAGAAACCCGCATCCACACTAACTTTATATACAGAAGTGCCAAGCTTTTTCTTCATGTAGGGACCAAAGGAATTGTATCTTTCAGGCATACTCAATTATTTGTCTTTATCTTTAGATCTGTCAATGCCTGGAAAAGAAGGTATGTCTAATTCACCCAAACGTTGCAAAAACTTTCTTCAAATTGTCAGTATCAAGCAGCCTTTTTTAATACGTTGAGAAGATTGAGCAAATCCCTTTTAACAGCTTCATTGCCACTTATAGTAAGTGT
>Ga0209324_10002789_pt1 | contig 11999 bp, 17 predicted proteins | sample Rifsed19ft3_FD_184015 | JGI IMG/M metagenome (GOLD analysis project Ga0209324, IMG submission 184015) | Soil microbial communities from Rifle, Colorado, USA - sediment 19ft 3 (version 2) | ecosystem: Environmental > Terrestrial > Deep subsurface > Rock core/Sediment | place: Rifle, Colorado...
CCCTTGAATCGTTTCACCGATTAATAGTTTTCAAGACTATCGCAATAAGCCAAACTCTGCCATCTTTCTATTGGAGGAAAAAACAGGATTCGAACCTGTGGTATCTTTCAATACGCTTCTTTAGCAAAGAAGTGGTTTAAGCCAACTCACCCATTTTTCCATTTAACAATATTTCAAATAACTTTCATAAGGGTATTAGAAGGGGTTCGAACCCTTGAAACATTTCTGTAACAGCACCACAAACTGTCCGCTTTAGCCACTTGCATACTAACACCATGTACAATTAATTGCATAAAAAAACCCCGAACAATGTTCGAGGTTAGTTTGTAAGTTTTTATGCAAAAAACTACTATATCTTTAGATTAACTTTTCATATAGCCAAACACCTCGAAAACTCTAGGTAAGAGCAACGAACCCTGTGATTGACTATGTAATAAATTATTCATAAGACAGCAAATGTAGTATTAATTATTTAATTCACAAATTTATTTTAAAAATATTTTTTGTTGCACAAGAAGTTGGAGTCGAACCAACACATTCCTTTCGGACAACAGATTTGGAGTCTGTCTATCTCACCAATGAAGTAGTTCTTGTATTTATGAGAATGATATTGGAGTCGAACCAATAACCTGCAAATTCGTATTTTGCTGCTCTTCCATTTGAGCTAATCATCCAAAATTCTAATAACTACGCCACCGTTTTTTCATTGTTCTTTTTTTGTTCTTGATTGTTCTTTTTTTGTTCCTATGGTTGGATTCGAACCAACGCCTTCCCTTTAAAAGAGGGAGGCTCTACCATTGAGCTACATAGGAATATACCATTACTTCTACTTCTTAGAAGTAGGTTTAATCTTTCCTTTGTATTTCAATTTTAAATTCATTTTTAATTTTTTGTAGTGATAACAAGAATCGAACTTGTAACTTTTTGCATGTAAAACAAACACTCTACCAATTGAGTTATATCACTATTTTGTGGAGCTGACAGGCTTCGAACCTGCGACATTCTACTTGCAAAGCAGATGCTCTTGCCATCTGAGCTACAACCCCATTTTTATTTTAGTTTGCCTTGATGGTTTCGAACCAACTACCCACAAGTTATGAGCTTGTTGCTCTACCGATTGAGCTAAAGGCAAATTTTGAGCAGTAAGTGAGATTCGAACTCACGACCTTGTACTTGGAAGGCACACGCTCTGACCAACTGAGCTACTACTGCATTGTATTCGGTATGGGATTCGAACCCATGTTTAAAAAGCGAAAATTTTTTATCCTAAACCACTAGATGAACCGAACATGTTTCCTCATAAGGTTCTTCGGTTGATTTTACATTTTGTGTTTTCATTTTTTTAGTTTTTTTTACTTTTAGCGGAATGTATCGGACTCGAACCGATGACCTAATTATAGACAGTAATTTATTCTACCAACTGAACTAACATTCCATTTTTACTTGCTGAAGTGGTTGGAATCGAACCAACTACCATTTGATTAACAGTCAAATGCTCTACCGATTGAGCTACACTCCAATTTTACTACTTTTGTTGAGAAGGCAAGGCTCGAACTTGCGACCAATAAAGTATCAGTTTACTACTCTACCACTGAGCTACTTCTCAATTAGATGCGAAAGAGGGACTCGAACCCACGACCTAAAGCTTATGAGGCTTTCGAGCTACCAACTGCTCTATTTCGCAATATATTTCGTACCTATCAATTCAAATTATTACAAGCGGTTACTTGCTATTGAATTGACATTGGTACTAGAGCCGAATATAGGAGTCGAACCTACGACATTCTGATTACAAAACAGACACTCTACCAACTGAGTTAATTCGGCTTATCAATAAATTAAAGAACAAAAAAAAAGCCCTACTTTCGAAGGGCTTTTAGTTTTAAATTTTTTATATGTTTATAAACAACCTAAAATCATAAAGCCCAACTTTAACCCCTCCGCATTATTATTTATTGCGATGACATTATTCTTACGGTTTTTATCCGTAATTGAGTTCCAAATATTTTTTATTGTTTTCACTGAAGTCTTTTAAATTTTAATTTTAAGAACGCAAAACTACAATAAGTTTTTTAATAAACAAGTATTTTTTAATTTATTTTTTTGTAACCCATGTAGAACTCGAATCTACAACTTGCACCTTAGAAAAATGCTGCTCTTCCATTTGAGCTAATGGGCTATTTGAGAAAGAAGTGAGATTCGAACTCACGAAAGCTTTAGCTTATAGTTTTGCGGACTACATCCTTTAGCCACTTGGATATTCTTTCTTTTGTGGAACGAGATGGAATTGAACCACCGACTCTTGGATTTTCAGTCCAAAGCTCTACCAACTGAGCTACCGTTCCTTTTGTGGGAGCAGATAGATTCGAACTACCCACCCAAAGGGTTATGGAATTTACAGTTCCACGCCTAGCCAACTTGTGCATTACTCCCAAATCTAATTCTACGCTTCCTTTCTTATAAGGTACTATTGAATTAGTAACGGTCTAACTGTTCGTCTAAGTAGTAGGACTTGAACCTACGTTCTCTTGTTCCCAAAACAAGCGGATTACCAACTTTCCCATACCTAGATATTTTCAAAAAAAACAATCACAAAAAAAAGCCTTGTCGGTTAAAACAAGGCTTTTTGTAACTAATATGCAGAAATTAAATTTTCGTTATATCACATACAACCTTGTGTAAACCTATCGGATTACAATAAAACGGTCTAAAATATGTGTTTAAATTTTTCATTAGGAAGCAAAAATAACAATTAATTTAATACAAAAAACAAAAACCATGAAAATAAATATCTTCATGGTTTTTTTAGTAGGGAAAAGCGAATAAATTATGAGTAAATTCAAGGCGAATGTACTATTTATTTTTTGATTACAAAAATTTTATTGTAAAATAAATTAAAAGGAAAATTCCAACACACCCCAAAAATAACCAACCACAAACCTAAGTTAATTAAATTGTTTTCAAAAAAACAAATTTTAAAGCTGTAAGGAAATAGCAATACAGAAAAAGAAAGGAAGAATATCATTATCATTTTAAAAAGATGCCAAGCATCACTAAAATTGCTCATCCAACCAAGCCAACCTTTGTACTTTAAACCTCTCGATTGTTTTCCATCAATGTATTTGTTTTTCCAACTAATTTCAGGATTCCAAAATTGAGCATTAACACTATTTTTAAAACGAAATTTGTACCAATGGAATTGTAGTGTATCCATTAGAGCATTGCATATTGCAGCTAAAACAAAAAATAGTGGAGATAAAATAGATAAAACAATAGTAGTAAACATTTAATCCATTAATTTTTGGCAATCAGGACAATTAACTAATTTTTTCAAGTCAGTTATCAATGTATTACCTTTGGTTTGCATACCACACGCTGTTACTGGAAAATCATCTTTTGTTATTTCTTTTGAAATACTTTTAACGTAATGGTAAATAGCCCTATCGCACATCTTTCCATTTTTGTTATTTTTAGCATCCATCGAATCTAAGTAGTAAGAATAAACCAATCTACCTAATATGTATGCAATAGTTCCAAAAAACTGTATAACGATTATTAAGATACCAATGATACATGTATATTCAAATATTCTGTAATCAGTACTAAGAAAATCTATTGTACTGTACTCTGAAAACACACCAGTAATAGCAAGTATTACTCCAAGTAAGTATCTACCATAAAAGGTAACAAACAACCATTTAATAAATTTTTTAATTTTCTCCATCTTTATTTTTTTAGTTTAATTTTTTCCACCTTCCATTTGGGTACTCTATGCTTTTTTCAGCACAATGCTCATTTTTTAATTCAGCTTTTAAAGCGATTACACAACTACAAATATTACAAATACCCAATTCTTTATTAAAATTAGGACATGGCTTCATACATTCGTTTCTTCGCTCCCTGTACTCTCTTAAAGTAACATATTCACTAGGGTTAAATAAAGAAATAATTCCCATTCTGTTTGTTTTATAAAAATTACGTTGCACAAAAATAGTTATTTATTACAAAAAAACATAGATTAAAATTTATTTTTGAAAAAACGAAAAATAAATTTTTTAATATAAATAGTATAAACGAATTTTGTGTTAATTATAAATTAAACAGTTAATGTCATCTAAAGAATCTCGTCAAATGATGGACTTTTTTGTTATTGTTGCCAAAGGTATGCGAAAGCATGGTGTTGGTAAAATGCTAAAGACCATACAAGCAATAGACCTTCAAGCCAATAATATGTTTTATGAAGATATTTTAAACTACATATTTAAAACTGTTGGTGAAGAGTACAATGTTACTAAAGATGAAATAATAGGTAGAGGAAAAGGTTCAAGAGGTTCTTCAGCAGAAGCTAGAAAATTAGTTATTATTTTAGCAAAAGAACACTTAGATATATCTGATGAATACCTATCTAATCAGTTTGAGAGAGTAAGACAAGTTGTTTATAACGCTAGGAAGGAATACGAAAACTACAATAGAGAAAACAAACAAGACAAAGCGTTTTTTGAAATATACGATAATATTAACAATAAAATTGTTAATTACATAGACGGATTAAAAGAAGAAAAAAAATAAAAATAACTCATAATTTATTTCCATGAATATAAAAGAAATAGAAGAACAACAAAAAAAAGACAAAATCGCTGAAGCATTAAAAAAAGAAACAAAACCAACAACAGTAGAACCTATTGCTGTTGTTTCAAAAGAAAACAATAATGATGATTGGACTCCTTTAGATGATAATGTTATAGATAAGCCATACACTAAGGACATGATTTCAAAAAGTATGGGAGAAACACCTGAAGGATATATTGAAACACCTATTCCTGAACCTCAGTATGATAGTCCTATTATGGAAACAGATACACCATCGTCATCGTCAACATCTTCATCACAAAAAAGTAGTGAGCCAAAAAGTTTTAGCAGTAGCCAACCTTCATCACAAAACAAAGAAAGTTACAGTGCAAATCCACCATTAGAAGATTTATCAGCAAGTCAAAAAAGAAAAGCAGCTAGTAAAACAGCCGATGCAATTCTAATATCTTATCAAAAGTTCTTTCCTGTTCCATTCAAATACATAGCTTCATTCAATATGAATAAAATGGAGAAGCTAGATATGAAGGGTGAGATTAGATTCAATATGGCTATACAGGAGGACGGAACAACCGTTAGAAGTTATATGCTTGATATTAATCGTCAGGTTGAACGAGCTATTGTTGTAACTGATGCTATGGTTGAAGAACTAAAAGAACCATTAGTAGATGTTTTAATGGAACAAGATTTATCACTAACACCAAAACAAAGATTAATGTTTGCTTTTGGAGGTCAGTTTGTACAACTTCTTATTCCAACAATACAAATTGCAATTCAAAACAAAGGTGCTGTACAATCATTCAAAGAATTTAAAGCTAGTGATGATGCTAAAGGAATTAAACATTCAGCTCCTTCTGCACCACAACAATCAACTCCTTATACACAACAACAAACACGACAAGATGCACAACAAACAACAACAACACAAGAACAATACCAAGCACCAATTGATAAATCAGAAGAATATGTAGAAGATACTGAAGAAAATTATGATGCTCCACCACAACAAGAAGTTGATGTTAAAAGTGTAGGGATAGATGAATACATGAGTGGTGAAACAAAAGAAAAAACCAAATAATGCGAGATGCGATTATTATAATAGCTGTAGGTAAGATAAAAGTTGGCAAAACATTCACAACTCTACAGCAAATTGTTAAATACGTAAATGGGAATCCACAAACAGGAAAAGTTGGAAGAAAAGTTCTTATTTACGATGCTAACATGGAGTACACACAGTACAAGGCAATAGCTTTGAAGGACTTGAAAAGATTTACCATGCAAAAGGCTATTGAAGTAAGGAGGGTTTTACCAAGATTGCCTGACGGTAGAATAGCTACCATTGATGAAATGATGACCATAATGGCTGAAATATTAGAAAGTTTTGCAGGAGGTTTATTAGTGTTAGAGGATATTAATAGATATATGATAGGAACTCAAACACAAGAAATAATAGGAACATTAGCTACTAACAGACATCGTGATTTAGACATAATCATTCATCTTCAATCAGCAGCAGCGATAACAACAAGAATGTTTCAAAATTGTGCTTTTGTAAGGTTTCATAAACAAATGGATTCTATTGATAGGTATAGAAATAGAATACCATACTTTGAGGTATTTAAAATAGCTCAAATATTAGTTGATAACAAGTACGATAGTGGTGACATAAGGTTTTATTGCTATGTTTCTGGTGAGAATGGTTTTATTAGAGGTAACTTTAGTAAAAAAGATTTTAGAGAAGCCTGTGAAAGATACGCTGTACATTATTCTGAAAACCTTAGAATATATATTAATGATTTTGGTAAGGTAAAAGATGCTAGACAAAAAGCTATTGAAAAAGTAACTTCAGAATTAGAAAAAAAATACTACGGAAATAAAAATTAAAAAAATGAAAAAATTTGAATACAAAACAGTAGATGTGTCACTGATTGAACTTTCAAAAGGTTTGGTTTATTTTTTAAACAAATATGGAGCAGAAGGATGGGAATTGGTGGATGTTGGAAGGAATAAAGATACAGGGGAAATTCTTGCTGTGTTATTTAAAAGAGAAATGTGATTTAAAAAATCTAAAAAATGAAAGGATTCACAGGTTTAGTAGAAAAAATAAGATTAATGGATGTAGAAATTGAAAATCTTAAAGCTGACATTTTTCAAATAAAAAGAGAACTTGAATACAAAAATGGAGTGAACACTATTCCAACACCAAAACTTGAAACACTAAAAAATCTAAAAAACGAAACAAAAAAATAATGGAATTAAAAGTAAACTTATTCATCAACTATTACCAAGACAAAAATTCTGACAGACAATTAGAATTAGAAATTTGTGTTTTATCAAACATCTTAAACAAGAAGATAGATACCATTAACATTGTTGTTGCTAATAATGATTTGGTAGCTCTGATTAAAATGAAAGAAAAGTTAACAAGTGCAACAAGTAAAGGAATACAAGATAAAATACATATTATTCCATTCGAACAAAGACCTACTTACAATAACTATTTTAAATTTACCGAAAAATATCCAAACGACATTAATATTATATCCAACAAGGATATGATAATGGATGCTGATTCATTACAAAAACTAAAAAAATGGAATTGGGAAAATAGGTGTTTAGCATTATCAAGATGGGATTTTATCAACCATAATTTAGATATAAAAGAAGCTGTACATTTTAATCGTGCAGATAGTCAAGATACATGGATGGTGAAAGGAAGTTTTAAACAATGCAACGGAAATGATTTTGGTTTAGCTATTGCTGGATGTGATAATAAAATAGCATTAATGTTATCGGAACATTACGATATTATAAACCCTAGCTTAGACGTAAAAGCTTACCATTATCACATTTCTAATATTAGAAACTATACAAACATCAACAATTTACCAATAGAAAGGATTCAACCACCATACAAACTAATTACACCAACAACTTTGACTTTGTGAAATGAATAAGAAAAAACTTTTACATATAAGTTTAGGTTGTCACAACACAGAAATGTGGAATAGTTTTGATAGACACTTCATTACTAGACATTTTGATTGGACTGCGTATAGAAATAACGAATTACTTAATCGAGATATTTTAGAAATATTCAATTCATTTAAACCTGATGTAGTGTTTATGCAACTACATGGAGATTCTGTTTTTACATCAACACTTAAACAGATGAATGATTCAAGTATAACTGTTTTGTGGAATGGAGATGTTAGACATCCTATTCCTAATCACGAAATTGAGTTCGGTAAAAATGTAGATATTAGTTTACACGTTAACACACATTACGTTGATGAATTATCTAGGAAAGGTGTTAATTCACAATATTTAAACGTAGGTTTTGACGAAAATATATTTACTCCAAATGGAGATAAAGGAAATTACCAACCCATCATATTCTTAGGCTCAAACTATCATTTAACATCAGGATTTCCATTATCATCATATAGAGAGCAAATGGCTAGAACACTAACACAAAGATATGGTCGTAATGGTTTTATGGCTTATGGTAATAATTGGCTAAGTTATATTGGTCAAGAACGGTATTTGAATATGCAAGAAGAAGCACAAGCTTATCGAAGTGCTTTAATATCAATAAACCTATCACATTTCAATTATGGTAGATACAGTAGCGATAGAATGTTACGATTAATGGGTAGTGGAGGTTTTTGTTTATCACATCATTACAAAGACATTGAATTAGATTTTAAAGTAGGTGAGCATCTTGATACTTGGCACTCAATTGAAGAATTGATGGTTAAAATAGATTTTTACTTAAACAATGATGAATTAAGAGAAAAAATAAGAAAACATGGCTGTGAGTATGTTAGAAATACATTTACTTGGAATCACTTTGTAATTGAACTAAAAAAAATAATCGGAATTTAAACTAAAAAAATAATGAAAAATCTAAAAGAAAAAATTTATCAATTTTTACAAAAAATTAATTTTTGTATTTTTGAAAAACACAAATATGTAAAACCAAACCAAGTAGTTACTCCTTTTATAGTAATTGTTAAAAACACAAAAGATAAACCTTTAAATTTTGTATTGTTTGGAAAAAATAAATTTAATCATACCAATAATTACGGCTCAGATATAGGTGTTGAAGTAAATGCTGCCCACGATATAGAATACATACATTTGTTAGAACAATCATCTTCACAACCTTTTGAAACTTCATTAATTAGAGTACAATCTGCTAACTCTTCACAAGTAACAAAAGAATTAATCTTTAAAGATGAATAAAGAAAACAATTGGATTAAAGAATTGCATAGTATAAAGTTGGTAGATAAAAATCAAAAAGGAATTTACTCTCAATTTGGAGAAGAGCCACTATTTGATTTCATATTCGATAACATAGGAACTACCAATAAGTTTCTAGTTGATTTTGGAGCAGGAGGATTGGGATGTAAGATGAGTAATAGTAGATACCTAATGGAAAAAGGTTGGAAAGGTTTACGTATGGATGGAGAACCAGACCCTGATACAGATATTAAAAAAGAATTTATTACTCAGGAAAATATTGTTTCGTTATTTGAAAAATACAAAGTTCCTTTAGAATTTGATTTTCTTTCCATTGATATTGATGGAAATGATTTTTGGGTGTTAGGTAAAATATTAGAGAAATATTCACCTAGATTAATTGTAGCAGAATTTAACGGAACAATACCAAATGGAATTAGTAAGGTAATGAAATATAATCCTAACCATAGTTGGGAAAGTAATGATTATTATGGTTTTTCTTTCGAAGCAGGTAAAAAGTTGGCTAAATCATTCGATTATTCTGTGGTGTTTCAACTACACTCAACAAATATGTATTTAATAAGAAAAGATTTGATAGATTGGCAAGATGATTTTGGAGTTACTTATACTCCTTTTCAATACCATGCTCATTCACCAAATAGAGAATGGATTAATATTTAGAAAATGGCGATAGTAAACGATGATAAAAAATTTATATTCTTTCACTTGTATAAGTGTGGAGGAATGAGTTTACGTAAGCTTTTACAGGAAAACATAACAGGGAGTATAGAGGTGTTAGGTGGTCATTGTTTACCTGTTGAAATGAAATATTATTACGATTTCAGGGGTAAAGAATATGAGGATAAGTTTAATGAAATGTTTAAATTTACTGTAGTAAGAAATCCTTTCGATTTTTTATTAAGTACATACCATTATGCACTAGCATACCAAAATCATTTTATGCACAAGGCTGTAAAAAAAATGAAATACAAATATTTTCCTGCTTATTATTTAAAGATTGCCGAGCAACATAAAGATATTACTATTAAAAAATTTGGAACAAACAAAGTTGTTTCTTCCTTGTATGATTGGATAATAGATAAAGATGGAAACAATATAATGAATTTTATTGGTAAATTAGAAAATATTGATACCGATATTAATATTATTTTAGAAAAAATTGGTGAGCCATTAATTGAAATGCCAAAGGTAAATATAAACATAAACAACAACAAACATTACCAAGAAGTTTACGATAAAAAAACAAGGGCTTTTGTAGAAAAACATTTTGCAAAAGATTTTGAATTTTTTGAATATAAATGGGAAGATTTATAATTTTAAAACTTAAAAAAAACATGAATAAAGAAGAAGGACTTAAAAAAATAAAAGAGCTTGAAAAACAGATAAACTCTATAGATGAAGAAAATAAAGAAAAAGAAGCTGAGGATTTATTCATCAAATTATTAACCAAACATTTAACCATTAGAATTAATGCAGAAAAAAGAAAAATTCTATACTATCTTAATGATAAAGAGTTAGTTGTTGAGCAGGACTTAAAAACTAAGATGATTTACTTTGAAACTTATAAGATTTGGGGAGAATTTGAACGTAAATTTAACAATGAATATAGTAAAACAAAACAGTTTATGATTGTTATGGCGGACAAATACCTAAATTGTGGTGGATATGGAGTTCATATATTTAACAATCCAGCATTTGGGAATGGTTATGAGCGAAGTTTAGGGAAGTGGAGTGGATGTGGCATTGAGCAAATGAAAAGTTTAGAATAAATCCCTCATTCTTTGACGGATGGTAGAGTTTAATGAAACTATTTGTATTTGTACCAGACGAATCAAAGATTTACACTCCCATCATTAAATTAAAAAACAGAACATTTAATCGTAACATAATCACAAAATTAATCAACTAAAAAATAATAAAATGGAAACAAAAAAATCAAAAACCCAAATGGTAAAAGACCATTTAATTAAAAACGGAAGCATTAATGCTTTGGAATCTATCAATTTGTACGAACATCCAAGAGTACACGATACAATTCACCGATTAATCAAAAGAGGTTGGATAATTGAAAAAAGTAATGTTCACCTAACTGAAAAGTCAGGAAGAATAGGATTGTACACAAAATATACATTCAAAGGAATGGACATTAAATAATTAACACAAACTACTTGATAATTTTAAAATAATGGATAAATTAGAAGAACCAAAATTAATGGCTCACCAAAGTGGAGCTTTAAACTGCGATATATTTGCTCAAAAAGAGTTTATGAGATTGCAAAAAGAGTTTAATCTAAAAATAGCAATAGAAACAGGAACTTGCTTGGGTTATACAACAGCTTTTTTAGCAACTTTTTTTGATGAAGTTAGAACAGTAGAAATTAGCGAATCATATCTTAACATAGCAAGACATAATAGATTAGTAAATCTACCAAACGTAATAACGTATTTGGGAAGCAGTATTGATTTAATGAAAAAATTGCTTAATGGATGTAAAGAAGGTGTATTCGTTTTCCTAGATGCACATTGGGGAGATTTTTGCCCTTTAAAAGATGAATTAAGAGCCGTTGCAAACTCAGGAATAGAACCTGTTATTGCTATCCATGATTTTGTTGTACCTAATCATCCTGAACTTGGTTTTGATTCAACTCACAACCAACCATTTACTTTTGAGTGGTTAAAAGAATCTTTCGATGCTATCTATGGTGAGGATAACTATAACTACCATTACAACTCAGAAGCTACAGGAGCAATGAGAGGAATTATTTATATAACAACGAAAAACTAAAAAATGTTAATATTTAGCGGAGATTGGCATGGCGAGTTTAAAGAAGTAATTAAAGAAATCAAGAGGTTAGATTTAAGAGATTGTACTATATTTCAAGTTGGTGATTTTGGTATTGGGTTTGAAACAAAAAGAAAGGAAATTAAAACATTAGAATATTTCGATAACACATTAAAAGTAAGAAATATTAAAGTATATGCAACAAGAGGAAACCATGATGATAAATCTTATTTTAATAATGATTCTTACGGTAATATAGTTATTAAATTTGTATAATTTGTAAATTATGATTATTTTTCTCATATAAAATGTAAATACGATATTAAAAAATGATTAACAACAATTGGAGTTAGAATAATGCAG
>Ga0209324_10002794_pt1 | contig 11991 bp, 18 predicted proteins | sample Rifsed19ft3_FD_184015 | JGI IMG/M metagenome (GOLD analysis project Ga0209324, IMG submission 184015) | Soil microbial communities from Rifle, Colorado, USA - sediment 19ft 3 (version 2) | ecosystem: Environmental > Terrestrial > Deep subsurface > Rock core/Sediment | place: Rifle, Colorado...
CTATAGACATTCCCAGGACAGCATTCTCAAAACCCTTTATGAGTTGTCCTTTGCCAACGGTAAATTCAAGAGGGTCACGGTCTTTTGAGGAATCAAATACCGTCCCGTCTTCCAGTGTACCTGTGTAGTGAACCTTTACGGTATCACCATCTTTTGCATTTGACATTCTTTCCTCCTTTAATTTTTAGCTTTAAGAGCCTCAACCATAAAAAAAATCGAACTGCAAAAGGTTTATTTTTCGGCAGTTAGATCTTTTTTTTAAAAGTCCCGCCGTTTTCAGAACCCTTCTTAAGAAGTCCTTAGCTTACTTAGCTTAGAACTTTTATCTTTTTTAGATTAATGGAAAATTGTTCACCTGTCAAGAAAAAGAAATGTATACTGTAGGATATTTTACTACGGAGATGAATGCTAAAATCTTACAAAAATATCAGATAAATACCGATATATATTCTCCTTCTTGTGTATATAATAATAAATGTGTTAAAAGATTTTAGAAAAACGGTCTGAAACATTAATTATAAACTTGCAACTTTCTTAAAAGGATACTTAACTATCATAGCAAATGCACCTGTCAAGAAAGCGAGGATATGTATCTTTCTTGCTTTATCATTCTTTACTCTCCTCGGTTGTAAAGAAAAAATGATTACCCAGCAGGGAGGAAAAAGTACTATGGTATCTGAAAATGTTACAACCAAGATTGCTACCTTTGCAGGCGGATGTTTCTGGTGCACAGAGGCAGACTTTGAAAAACTACCCGGCGTAGTAAAAGTTATCTCCGGTTACACAGGTGGTCACAAGGAAAACCCATCCTATGAAGAGGTCTCCTCCGGCACAACAGGACATATCGAAGCATTTCAGGTCTATTATGACCCGAAGAAAATTACCTATGATGAACTGCTCAATTACTTCTGGAGGCACATTGACCCAACAGATGCAGGAGGGCAGTTTGTTGACCGCGGTGCACAGTATCGCAGTGTCATCTTTTATCAAAATGAAGAAGAGAAAAGGCTTGCTGAAGAATCCAAAGAAAAACTGGGAAAGTCAGGACGGTTCAGGAAACAGATTGTCACTGAGATTCTTCCTTTTAAGAAATTCTATGATGCAGAGGATTATCACCAGGATTACAATAAAAAACATTCTTTTAAATACAAGTTCTACAGGAATCGTTCAGGACGTGATAAATATTTAAAAGAAGTCTGGGGGAAAGAAATGGAAAACAAAAATGAATCACCTCAAAAGAAACATACAAAATTAGATGATACAACCCTGAGAAAAATACTTACACCTCTTCAGTATGAGGTCACACAGAAAGAAGGGACAGAACCGCCATTTCAGAATGAATACTGGGATAATAAAAGAGAAGGAATCTATGTAGATATCGTTTCAGGAGAGCCTTTGTTCAGTTCACTTGACAAATATGATTCTGGTACAGGTTGGCCAAGCTTCACAAAACCCCTTGAACCTGACAATATAGTCGAAAGGGAAGACAGAAAACTTTTCAGCAAACGCATAGAGACAAGGAGCAAACAAGGCGATTCCCATCTCGGCCATGTTTTCAATGACGGACCTCCTCCCACAGGACTGAGGTATTGCATGAATTCTGCTGCATTGAGGTTTATTCCAAAAGAAGACCTTGAAAAAGAAGGATATGGAGAATACCTTAAGTTATTTAAAAAATAACAGCGAACCCGCCTAGGTGCGGGGTCGACTCGCTGAGGCGAGCATCTAAAGAACTTAAAGAGTTAGGAGACCCTGAACTTGATTCAGGGCTGGGTTCAGGGTGACATTTATTATTGACTTATGATTGTTTCTTGTGTCGTATCCCCTGAATGCTCTATTTCAGCATCTTGTGCCGGGGCTGTATCCTTTTTGAAGCGTCTTAGTCTTTTCTCTTCCTGTTTTTTCTGACGTAATACTTCTTTTTTTCTTTTATCACTTTTAAATGTACGGGACTGTTTTGCCAAATTATCCTCCTTATTTTGATTGACAAAATTATAACACATAAGGGAACAATAGTTGACTTTTTATTATTAAAGATGTCATCATATTAATGAAGTTTTAGAAGTTTTTGTAACTGACAGGGCCACAAAGACTTTTAGCTTTGTGGCCCTGTTTTTTGTTAGTCAAAAAATTTCTGAAACTTTAGTACATAAGGAAGGAGGTAAACCAAATGGCTACTGGAAAAGTAAAGTGGTTTAACGAAGCCAAGGGTTTTGGTTTTATCACAACTGACGAAGGTAGTGATGTATTTGTACATTATTCTTCGATTCAGGGAAATGGGTTTAAATCCCTTGCCGAAGGTGATTCGGTCAGTTTTGAAATAGAAAAAAGCCCCAAAGGTCCCAAGGCAATCAATGTAGTAAAAAACTAATTATTTAAGAGTCCTCCCGTACCCGGGAGGACTCTTATCTCAAGAAAAAGGAAAAATGTTACACAGACAAAATTATTTAGCAAGGATGGAACAGAAAAAAGAAGACAAGATTGCTGCCGGTCTGGTTTCAGAACACTATCCTAAAGTTATCGGTATGGTTATTCACATGACATATTATCAGAAGGCAGCAAATCCGGTTCTCATGGTACGCACTGTTAATTTCTTCCCAACCAGTTACGCCTACTTTAATATGGAGTGTATGATAAAGGGCTGCGTTGACGGCGGTTTTAACTTAACTTCTATTATAGCCAATCTGATTAAAACTCATAAGAAGTCGGCAAAGGGAAAGATGGTTTGTTCTGGTCAAGGCGATTCTCTTAGCCCCGACCACGCCAATATCTCTTACGAAATAACTATCCAGTATAAATAACCTCAATAGCTTCTGGAATAAAAAGTTATCTTTCATACTTCAAACTTGTTCAATGTATGGACAAAGAATTGTTTCGTTTATTGACAAGCAAGGTTAATTCCCATATACTCCATTCGATAATACAATAATATAAAAAGAATGTTGGGCCCAGCCACCGGGGCTGTAGTAGCGGCGATGTGGAAATATGTCTTAGCATGGATACCAATGGTCCTGATTGCGATTGCCAATGGCGCGCTTCGGGAAGAGTCGTATGGAAAACGCATGAGCGAATTACAGGCTCATCAGATCTCGACTTTGTCCGGTCTTCTGCTGTTCAGCGCTTACATCTGGGTAGTCATTCGCATCTGGCGGCCTGATACATCTAAGCAAGCCATCACCATTGGGCTAATCTGGCTTGTACTAACAGTCGCTTTTGAGTTCCTGTTTGGGCATTATGTTGTGGGTCAGCCTTGGAGCAAACTTCTTTATGACTACAACATCTTCGCCGGACGCGTGTGGGTGGTTGTTCTGATCTGGGTCACGCTTGCGCCGTATGTCTTCTACCGTTTGCAGAAATAGCCGAACAAGATTCACGGGTTCAGGCTCATGTCTTTAATTTTGAAACTATATTAACTGTATGGTACCGGCGAAAAAGAATAAGATAAAATTGCCAAAATAATTCTTGCTATATTTTCTAATTTCTGATATTCTGAAATCAGAATTATAAAATTATGGAGGTATACAATAATGGAGTCTTCCAAAGTATCAGTTGCGGAAATAAAATCTCGCGGTCAATTAACCATACCTAAAAAGATAAGGGAGATGGGCCATCTTGAAGAAGGACAGGTGGTTACCATCATCCCTGTTGGAGATTCTCTTATTATCACTCCAAAAAGACTTGAACTTGATGAAGCAAGAAGGCAGATAAAGAAGGTGCTCAAGGCATCAGGCATTTCTCTTGAAAAGTTGTTGGCAGGACTTAAAGAAGAGAGGGAAACCCTTTATAAAGAAACATATGCCAAAAAAAGAGGTTAAGGTTTTCCTCGATTCAAATGTTATTCTATCGGGTCTTTTTTCTGACAGAGGTGCGCCCCGTATTATTCTTGACCTCCTTTCTCTTCATCTCCCTATTCTCATCGGAGTAACAGGCCAATATAACATGATTGAAATAGAGCGGAATATAAAGAAGAAAATGCCAGATATCCTTCCCTTATACAAGGATTTTCTTCCCAAACTTAACCTCACAATAATTCCGCTGCCATCTCTGGAAGATATAAAAAGCCTCTCAGGGAATATTTCTGATAAAGATGTACCTGTTCTTGCTTCCGCTATAACAGGGAAAGCGGATTTTCTTGTTACAGGAGACAAAAAGGATTTTTTGAAACCTCAGACAAAAGGAAAATATCCTCTCAAAATTGTATCACCCTCAGAATTTCTTGAAATTGTTCTCCCAGAGATTCTTAAAGATATATAATCGGTGCCCTTAGCCCCGCCCTCGCCCATATCTCTTACGAGATAAGTATCCAGTATAAATAGCCTCTTTGAATATTAAGAGATAAAATCTTGACAGCCCATCTATATCTATCTATAATGCTATCAATTGTAGAATAAGTTTAAAAATAAATGTTCTGCAAATAAAGAAATAGATAATGCCAACTTCGCTTGAAATTGAATTCCATCGTGCAATGATTGATATTTTCACGAGGGCGAAAATTGAAGCCGATTATCTCGCTACGAGGTATATTCAGATGGTGACGGAACTGGGCGGCGTTAAAGCGGCAAAGAAACTAATCAATTCAGACAAACCATCAGAAGGCTACACGGCTTTATGGGAAAGGAAACTACTTGACATAACTGTTGAAGCCCTCGTTCAAAATCCTAAATGGGCACCTCTCTTCGTTCCAGCCGAAATCGAAAGAGCAAAACAAAGACTTAAAGAATACGGCTATGAAATATCATAAATGCAGAACGAATCACTCCACGAGACGGGCGTTTGCCCGCCCGTAATTTCAGGCGTTAGCAACAAAAGATAACATACATGTGGACTGAAATTCTAAGAGACATATCGCTAATTCTAGCCTCATGGACGGCAATTTATGGAATCGATTCGTGGCGAAGAGAATATCGCGGAAAAAGAAAAATGGAACTCGCAGAAGAGTCTTTATGTCTATTTTATGAAACAAGAGATGCTATTCGTTCCATAAGAAGCCCACTTGGGTATGGAGGAGAAGGGGAAAGCAGAAAAGCATCTGGCCCGGAAACTCTGGAGCAAAAGAAGGCTAGAGACCAAGCATTCGTTGTTTTTGAGCGGTATCAGCGACATCAAGAATTATTTAACAAATTGTATGCGATAAGATACAGATTTATAGCCAATTTCGGAATGCATGACGCAGAGCCATTTGATATTATTAACAAGATCATAAATGACATTTTTATTTCAGCAAGAATGTTATCGGAAATGTGGCCTAAAAACTCTGAATACTGGGATGAGGAGCGCACTAAAAAGCATTCAGAACAAGTTCAAAAGCATGAAAGTATATTCTGGTGGTCGGGGTCAGAAGATCCCATTGATAAAAGAATTGATGAAGCAGTATCAAGAATTGAACAAACAACAAAAGCTATCATAGAATCCAAGGGAACGCTTTATAAAATATTGAATTGGGAAATTACTTCATTTTTCAAGAGGAGCGGGAAAAATAAATCCAACTGCTAACACTTATAATGCCTCCCTCTGTTAAGAAAAAAAACATATCGGTATAAAGCCTCAATGAATATTAATAGTCAAAATCTTGACAGCCCATTTTTATCTATCTATAATGCTATCAATTGTAAAATAAGTTTAAAAAAGAATGTTAGGTTGAAGATAATAAAAGATTATGAATACAACTGAGAAAATCGTGGAATCGTATTACCGCTTATGTCTTGGCTGCTTCACAATGGCCGACATGAAAGTAATTAATGGTAATAACCGCCAGATAGATTTACTCGCCGTTAATCTCAACACAAATAAACAATATCACGTTGAAGTTAGCGTCACTCATCAAGAAAACTGGTGTCCGACACCGGACGAACTATTTGCAGAATTTGAGAAGAAATATTTTGGTGCCCCTACGAAACGTGAGGGTAAGAATACGGATTACGCATTAGGAAAGACCTATGAGAAACAGATTTACAAAACATATGAATCAGTTGGTCTAAATCCCCAAAGTATCAAACGTGTTTGGGTCTGCTGGACAGTTGTAGATGCTGACGACATAGAACATCAAATGGAACAATACTGCAAGAAGAAAGGTCTCAAGAAAGACGACATCGAAATTCTCAGCTTTCGTGATGTTATTATCCCGTCTCTTTTGAAAAAGGTGGCAACATCAAACTATGAGGACGACGTGCTTCGGACTTTGAGCTTACTCCAGCAATTTGAGAAACAACAAATCAAAAATATGAAAGGTATAAAGGCCACATAACACCGCCTTCAGCAAGACGCCGGCATAAATGAGCCACGTTTTTTCGCAAAAGTTATTCGCTGCGCTGGTTAAGGCCATCATTATGTTTAGAATTGTAGGTTCGTAAAATGACTCAAGAAACAAAATATAAATTAAAATCAGGACAAGAAGTTACACTTCTATTGCATTACAAAAACTGGAAGTGGATGATGGCAACTTTTACTGTTCCAGCAAAACAAGTGCAAAAGTTATTACCTCCAAAACTAAAACCAATTCTTGCATCACCTGATAAAGCTCTAATTTCATTTGGAGCCTTAGAATACCCGAAAGTAAGCGACCTTGATCCCTATAATGAATTTCTTATTCCAATTCCGGTTCAATATGATCCACCTGTAAATATTCCATGTTTACCACTGTTTTTTGATCCGCTTTTCCCGCAAATTGTGTACAAAAAAGGAGCAAGCTATATTTATTATTTACCGGTTACAACCGAAGAAGCTTATAATGCGGGTTGTGAGATTTGGGGATTTCCTAAAGTGGTAAGAGAAATGAAATTTGAAGAAAACGAAAAATCGAAATCATGTCGGCTAATCGATGGAGGAAAAGAAGTTTTAATTTTAGATATTGAAAAAATCCCTCTTAGCAAAATCAAAAAAGATTTTGTTTATTGTTCTTATACGGAAAAGGACGGCCGGCTTTTAAGAACTTGCATTCATGCAAACGGAAATTATGGCATTAAAAAAATTACTGGCAAAGCATCTGTAAAATTTGGCACAGGAACAATTGCTGAAGAAATGAAAAAATTACATATCAGCAAAAGACCTATTCACATCTTTTTTGCAGAAAATTTAGAAAGCGCTTTGCCTTTAGCTGACGAAAGTCTTCCGAGTTGATTTACATTCGGGAAGAATAAACAAACCACACAGGGGAGGAGTTATGGAAAAGGCAGAATTAAAGAGTTTTGAGACTCCGGACGAAGTCCGAGAGTTTCCAAAGGGACGTCTCGAATTGATCAAAATCGGCGGCGCCACCATTGGCCGCGCCATTTTCAATCCGGGATGGCGGTGGTCCACCTCAGTCCAACCGCTGGCCAAGACCAAGAGCTGTGAAGCCCCTCATTTCCAGTACCACGTTTCCGGAGTGCTTCACATCATGATGGATGATGGCACTGAACTGGACTGCAAACCCGGGGACGTTTCACTGCTGCCATCTGGTCACGATGCTTGGGTCGTCGGAAATGAGCCCGCGGTGGTCGTAGATTTTCAAGGCATGATAGACTACGCAAAGTCAAAATAGGTTGGGCATAGTATTAAGAAAGGTAGAATAGAAGGAGGAGTAGAATGAACAGGGTAATGCACATCGGGTTTTTTTGTTTCGTATGCCTTATGGTTTTAGGAGCGTTTTCCATAACTGGGGCACAATCTGAATTTAAAGACACACCGTATTTTACCGGGATGCCGAGCTATAAGATTGTTGATGCATCAGATCAGGAGTTCTCTGATTACCATTTTTATAACGGCAAGAATTGCACTACGATAGAGGGGAAAAAATTTTTCAGGGCGTATACCTTGAAAGAAGACGCAAAACAGTCCAGCGATCTTCAGATCTCCCGTAACTACTCGAATTCCGTCAAGAGTATGGGGGGCACTATTGTATTTGAAGGTCAGTGTTCGGGATCTGACTGTGCGGAAAACTGCGGCTACCGTATGATGGTTGGAAAGGTCATGAAGGGAGGCAATGAGCTTTGGATAGAGGTAGTGCCTTTCAATGACGGGAATGATTACTACCTTACGCTCGTGGTAAAAGAAGCAATGAAGCAGGATGTCACAGCAAGCGACATGTTCGATACTCTTAACCGTGAGGGGCATATTGCCCTTTACATAAACTTTGATACTGGCAAGTCAACCATTAAACCTGAGTCAAAGCAGATCATTAATCAGATTGTAGAGATGATGAAGGCAAATCCCGGTTTGAAAATAGGCGTGGAGGGCCACACAGACAACGTGGGCAACCCGAAATCGAACAAGACCCTCTCTGATGAGCGGGCAAAGTCGGTTGTTGCAGCAATTGTCGCGCAGGGTATTGACACGAAACGCCTGAGCACTGCAGGCTATGGCCAGGATAAACCTATTGCTGATAACAAGACAGAAGAAGGCAGGGCCAAGAACCGCAGAGTCGAGCTGGTAAAGAAATAAGGCCGACAATGGATATTGTGTCTAATAAACAAGACTATCCAACAAGGAGGGATGTATGAATTACAGGAGAATTATCATAGTAGTTGCAGCCATTTTTCTGCTCAGCGTAATAACAGCAGGCGCTGAGGAAAAGTTTGGCGTAAAAGTATACGGCGGTGCAAAATATGATGCAGCCATATCAAAAAACGTTTCTGAAACCATTTCTATTAATGCGGCTTGCTACCGCACGAATGACAGCGTAGCGAAAGTTAGTGAGTTTTACAAGAAACAGCCTGGCATGAAATACACAGGCGGAGAAAAAGTAAGCTCCGCATTCAGCAATGGTACTGTTGATGTCACCATTCAGAACCCCTGGATAAATATGATGACCGGAAAGATGATGACTGATACGCTTATAACGATCGTGAAGCAAGAATGACAAACAAGAAAAGCCCAACAAAAACACTAACGCGGACGTCGAATAGCCGTCGCACAGTTTAAGCGTTTTGCTCACGCTAAATTTATAACAGAATTCAACAAATCACAATGGGCAAAGCCTAAGTTTACACAAGAATACAGAGACAGTGCAGATGTTTATGTTGTTGAGCGGAGGAAACTGCTTGATATTTTGAAGTCTTTCTATGGGCATTTCATCGGTAATAAAACAAACAACAATGTTCTCGACCTTGGATGCGGAGACGGTATTATTACCTATGAGCTTTTGAGAATTGGTGATTCGATAGTGGCAACCCTTATTGATGGTTCAGAAGATATGCTGAATAAAGCAGCAGAACGTTTAAAGGGTTTTAAGAATATTAACTTTATAAAAGCGAGTTTTCAGGAGCTTCTTGATAAGAAAATTGCACTCCAGAACTTCGATTTTATAGTTTCTTCTTTGGCGATACATCATTTGACCATGAAGGAAAAGAAAGCCTTATTCAAGACTATTTATTCCCATTTGAATGTTAGAGGCTATTTTCTGAATATTGATGTTATCCTTGCCCCATCAGATGCACTTGAGCAGTGGTATCTTTCGCTTTGGAGGGAATGGATTTCTGAAAGAAAGATAACTATGGGAATAGAAGGTAATTCTTATGATGATATTATCCAGAGATACAAAGACAACAGAGACAACAAACCAGATACCCTGGACAAACAGCTAAAAGCTCTAAAATCCATTGGCTTCAAGGATGTTGATTGCTACTATAAATATGGAATATTCACAATGTATGGAGGAAGGAAATAATAGGCTAACAAATCAGTACTTATAGACGTTAGGGCACAGCGGGAAACGCTCTTTAATGGAGTCCGGAACTAAAAGGTGAGTTAATGTCTCCTTTCCTTAAGCAAAACAACCTTAATTTCCTCCACTTTCTTTAACTGCTCATCATTGGTTATGAATACAGAAGCTCTTTCTGTAATTGCCGTTGCTATTTGTATAGCATCAGGCGTACTTATTGAATATTTTGCTCTTAATGTTGATGCCAGATCTGAAACCGCGAGGTCAACAGGGAAAAATTTAAGATTTGGAAATGTCAGGAGTAGATCCCTGTAATCAGTGACAACCTTTGTTAGTCCTTCTCTCTTCGGCTTTACAAGAATCTCGAGCAAGGTGAGAAAAGAAGTTGCTGCATGATATTTCCCTTTTTCAATATCGTCAAACAGCATTTCTGTAATATTTGAAAATTCCGGATGGTCTTCAAGATGATAAATGAAGACCATTGTATCGATACCGATAATCTGTCCCTCAGAGACCCCTTTCACCAAGACTCCCTCTCCTTCTTTACATATTTAAGGGGATCAATTCCTCTCCACACATCTTTATGCAGTCCTTTAAGTTTTTTTGAATAACTCTTAGGTTTCTGTTTAATAACAATCTTGTCTTCCACTACATCAATAATTAGCTCATCACCTTCTGTTATTCCAACAGCATTTCTGACCTCTTTTGGTATGACCACCTGACTCTTTTTCCCCAATTTTATTGTAATAGGCATATAATCCCTCCTATTTCATATTAGTATGAATTATATAATATTGGTATGAAATTAGCAATATTAGTAGGATAATGATTTTCTGAAACCAAGTCCAGAATGACGACAGTCTTAAAATAATGAAGAGATGCTGAAATGAATTCCCTTTGGGTCATAGACAGCATAACACATGAAGAGTTATCAAACAGGGATAAGAAAAGCTATAATACTGCATGCTAACTAAACCCATTAAAAATATTCTTTTCTGGTATATACGGGACCGGGCATCAAAATGCTATTTAAAAAAATGAGGAGGTAATTAGATATTGAAAGTACATTTTAGAGATAGGATTCGAAACTTCAGAGCAAATTATATGAAACTTCTTTCGGTTATCATAATTATTCTTATCACTGCCTGTCAGACAGTCCCTATTACAGGCAGGCAGCAACTTAACATCATACCCTCAGAAACTGTCCTCAGCATGAGTTATACCAATTACCGTGAATTTCTTTCATCTCACACTGTAATTAAGGATACACAGGATGCACAGATGGTAAAAAGAGTAGGTCAGAGGATTCGTCATGCAGTAGAAACATACTTTTCTCAGAACAATCTATCTGATAGGCTGAATGGTTACCGGTGGGCATTCAATCTTGTTGAAGATAAAGCTATCAATGCATGGTGTATGCCGGGAGGGAAAGTCGTGGTATATACAGGAATCCTGCCAGTAACAAAAGATGAAACGGGTCTGGCTGTTGTCATGGGGCATGAGATAGCTCATGCCGTAGCACAACACGGTGATGAGCGAATGAGCCAGGGACTTCTTGCACAGATGGGTGGTGTTGCACTCTCAACAGCACTTTCTGAGAAACCGAAAGAGACAACAGCTTTGTTTATGACAGCCTATGGCCTTGGTACACAAGTGGGGGTATTACTTCCCTATAGCAGGCTTCAGGAATCTGAAGCAGACCGCCTGGGTCTGGTCTTCATGGCTATGGCAGGATATGATCCGCACAATGCAATTGATTTCTGGAAAAGGATGGCATCGGCAAAACAGGGTGCATCTCCTCCGGAATTCTTGAGCACCCATCCAGCAGATGATACCAGGATAAGGAACATGGAGAAATTAATCCCCGAGGCAATGCGGTATTACAGAGAGTAAACCCCATACACCATGCCTGATAAGCCATTAAAGATATTCTTTTCTGGAATCGGTGGCAGCGGGGTGTCAGCAATAGCCTGTTTTATGGCTGATCGAGGGCATATTGTTACAGGATCGGACAGGTCTTTTGAAGCCAACCCAAAGCATCCCTTGTACCAAATACTAAAATCTGATGGAATCACTATTTCACCTCAGGACGGGAGTGGTATTGACAGCTCATTTGACTTTGTAGTCTTTAGCACAGCCGTGGAGCATGACAGTCCGGAATTCATAAAGGCAAAAACCCTGGGATTACCAATAAAGACAAGACCTGAATACCTCGCAGAACTCACATCAGAATTTAAGACTATTGCTGTCTCAGGGACAAGCGGAAAGTCAACAACTGCAGGAATGCTCGCTTTCCTGATGCAAAGACTTGGAATGAAGCCTAATTTTATCGGCGGATGCAGGGTAAAGCAGTT
>Ga0209324_10002795_pt1 | contig 11990 bp, 9 predicted proteins | sample Rifsed19ft3_FD_184015 | JGI IMG/M metagenome (GOLD analysis project Ga0209324, IMG submission 184015) | Soil microbial communities from Rifle, Colorado, USA - sediment 19ft 3 (version 2) | ecosystem: Environmental > Terrestrial > Deep subsurface > Rock core/Sediment | place: Rifle, Colorado...
CGTCCTTTAGTCAGGGACGCCCTAGCGGAAAAAGTCCGAGGCTCAAATGCATCGTGCTTACCCCCAGTGTGTGCGAGTACGCACACACTTTACCCCCCCATGCGCGCACGGGAATCACTCCCTATTTTTAAATTTTGGAATACGAAGTTGCTTGTCCTTTTTTTGTATTTTGTTTTATCTTTCCTTCTTTTTCGAGAGCTGCAAGATAGCGGGTAGCGGTGGAGTCTGATATATGTAAAAGTTTCTCAACTTCGTTGTTGGTGATACTTGTTTGCTTCGCAAACAATGAGAGGATGCGATCAAGTTTCTTTCTCTTTTTGTTTTGCCTTGCGTTCAGTGCTTTCGTAAAAAGTTCGCGCATTGATTTTGTGAATGCTTGAGTGATAGTGGTGGCGATGACGGGAGCGACAATGGTTGCTACAACTTGTGCGGGAGTTGATGCTTGAATAACTGGTTCAGGAAGTGGAGCAGGTGCTGGGACTTGAGCAACGACGGGCTCAGGAATTTGTGTAGGTGCAGGAGTTAAAGTTTCCACAGCGATTGGCTCGAGCACAGTTTCAATCACCTGCTCAATTGGGGTTGGTTGAGTTGTTTCTGCTGGTGTGGGTTCTGGCGTGATAGTTTCAGTGGGCACTGATTCAGTAATAGCCACAGGAGTTTCAGTAGTGGTTTCAATGATTAGAGCAGGTGGAATACTATCCGCTGGCACAGGCTCGATCGGGTCATTTCCGACCAAATGACCCGATGAGGGTTCTGGGATTGGCTCGGGTGGAGTTGGAGCAATCACCGACTCGGAGGGCGTAGGATTAAGGGTTTCTGGCGCTTGGGGCGTTTGGGGGATTGCAGTATCTACGGGCGCTGGGTTTGAGGTTGTTTCGTCTGGCATATAGAGATTATATCAAACAGGGTTTAAATATTGAGCTTTTTAGCCATTGTATTTTATGTGTATATGTGGTATAATTTATACAAATTTTAAAGTCTCTATTTTTGGGGAATTAGTTTTCCACAACAAACTGTTGCTTAATACCAGATATTTAGTATTATATAAATAAGGCCTATCGCGGTTACGCGGTAGGGTCCCCAGAATTACTGAGATTGCTTCAGGTTATTTAAAAGCTCGGTAAATTTGGAAACCCTATCACCTGCAACGTTTTTTAGTTTAGTATTACTAATATCTTCAACCTTATTTTTCATTAAGGTTTCCTTCATTATTTCGTTTACTTTGTGTAGCCTTGAATCGATTCTTCTGTTCTTCGCAACAGACTTAAAAGGTCTTTCCTTTCCATAATGAGTATTGAAGTGCGCCCAAGCAAAAAGATCAGCTATTTCAAGACCAAAGCTTAAACCTTTCTTATTTTGAAAGACTAAACTGTAAATTCTTTTAAAACTTTGTTTTGACCAAAGGTGATATGTCGTCCCGTCCTTAAATTTTGAAGTTTGTGTACTATCTATAAATGCGCGAAGGACTGCATCGTCATCCTGCCGTCGAGATTCAGCAACAACCTCACCATGCGCATCCTCCTGCTCAAGGAAATGACCGAACTCAAGAATCAACTTTCTGGCAAGTGCTTCGTACAAAAAATCATGAAGATCATTTTTCTTTAGAATATTTGTTATCGCCCGCTCTGACATTTTCAACTTCTTTGCTTTCTTCGTGATTAATTTCTTGTAATCATCTTTATTAATTCTCACAATGATACATTTGAGATCGGCTCCTTGCACCAACATGCGCAAACGCTTTAAAAAAGTATCAATGTGGACATGCTTGTGGTGATTCCCTTTTACTTTCTCATTTTCAAACAAGTCGAACGCATGAATATTTTCGTCCGTTGGAATATCGCTCTTATTTTTTAACGAAACCATATAGCTAGAAAGAGCAGAGTGTAAATCTTTATTGATTTTTAAACCACAAAGTAAAAAGTGATCCCCTTGATCAGAGAGTTTTGATTTTCCAGATTCATCAATAAATAGAATGTAGTTATCTGACTTTGCCATGGCTTTTATTCTACCACATTTCAACCGATAAACGCTCCGTGGATAGTTAGCTGTTATCTTCTAAAATGCGAGAAGCAATGGGTCCATTTTCACCCAAAAAATCATTTTGAGGAGCCGTGCGGAGTGCCATCATTGTTTGGTCGTGTGCCAACTCAAGTCCCTTTGTCGCTACTTCCTCCCATTGCTTAGAATCTAGGCGATCTGCTCTAAGTAAATTTCCGATAACATCACCAAAATCTCTCGGACTAAATTGTGAAATTAAAAATCTTTCTTGAAAAAATTCTGTTAGCGGGTACTCGTCTTCTTCAATCTCATCGGCCCAGCTTTGCACACTGTTGTTCATCTCAATCATACATAATTGGACGGCCCTCAATATTTCAAGATATTCATTTATCCTAACCTCAATATCTTCTTCAATATTTCCGTTTGCATGAGCGTATGTTCCACGAATTTCAACTAACTGCTTTGCTTTTTCAATAGTTATATCATCGCAATTTATAATTCTCAAAAAATCAAAAATGCGATTTTCAGGAAGGAAGCTCAAATTTCTTGCCGAACAAGAACTTGCGATGTTCCCATTTTTATCGGCAACAGGGGAGTTAATTTTTAACACCTCCTTTTGTCCAGAATCGTAAAAACGACATGTCCCTAGTTTCTCTAAATAGTCTTCCTTTTTATATGCACTTATTCTATAAACTTTATATTGAACAGCAAACATAAAAAGAAGGTGGAATGGAAGAATTGAAAATGCACGAATCGGCTCTTCTTGTTCAATTAAAGCTTCGAAGGCTCCCCACAAATGTCGGATGTAAAGACTTTCTGCTCCAGGCTCTATTGGCAAATAGTCAAAAATTTCTCGAGCGTCTTCAAGCATGTTTAACTAAAAATCTGGATAAGTACGACAATCGTTTGTATAAAAGCCAGGGCTGTTGTAACAACGGTAAGCCATAACAGTCGCCTTTGAAGAACAGAATTCTGCTTACTCAACTCATCCAACTTTTCGGTCAATTTTCTTACTTCTTGCCTAACCAGTATTGCTCCTACTAATTCATCAGTCATAGTGTAATCATTAATTTATTCATTCCAAAGTTTGGCCAAAGTGTCTTTGGTTTTTTGTTCGTAAATGGCGATGAGTTTTTTGGAGGATTCCACCAAGGTGCGCTCGGCTTCTATTTTTTCTACGATTTGCTTTTGGATGGCAAGAGGCGGGAGTGGAATAACAAATTGTTTTATTTGGTCAGTTGTCAAATTTTTAAATACCGCTCCAGCTGATTGTAAATTGTTTGATTCTTTTTGGTGAAGAAATACGAAGTAAAGAAACTCTGGTAATAAATTAGGAGACAGTTCTCTAAACCCAACAAATCCATCATGAATACAAGCATCAACGGAAAGTATCGACGGCAAACCAGGGTTTCCACTTACGGCCATTACCACATCTCCTTTTTTCATTGGTCTACTTAATTTCGCTCCCTCGTCTGTTAAGAAATCAATTTGAGGAGTTACATACATTCCGTCACGAGTAACATCTGAAACCATAAGCCGTGGAATAGTACCACCGTAATAACGCTCATCACCTTGTGGTCTAGGAGAACTGCCACGAACTAAGGTGGTTATACTTTCTATTTTTACTTTCTCCCACTCGGGGGCGATGTCGATTTTGGGTTTCCAGTTTTGGGTGATTTGTTTGGCACCGGCGATGATGCCTGCGTAGCCGTCCAGCTCTGCCACAATTTGCTCTTGGATTTCGAGAGGAGGGAGCGGAATTTTAATTTTTTTTATTTCTAAACTAATTCCTCCGATAATCCCTTTTATGTATGGCTTTAATTCATCCTGAAAAGAGGCGGACATTAAACTACCGTAAAGATACTTTGGTAATATTTGTTCTTTTGCTCTAAAAATAAATACATGTTCATTGACCGCAGCCCTGTGATCAAAATCCCAATATCCCATTTTCCCAGTCGTCGCTCCGTCTTTAACCATCAATACATCGCCTTTAGATAAGATGCCCTTCCTCATTTCTGAAAAATGAGCCTCTGTGATATATTTCATTTTTTCAAAACGAATTGCATTATCAGCACTTATCTGTTCGCCACCAATACTATAAACACCATTATCGACTGCTCCGCCTTTATCTCTCGAACCACTTTGTAAATCACAAATCTCTCCCAATTCAACCATTGGCCATTTAGCATTAGAAAAATCAGTTGCTACACGGTAGCGGTCACCAGAAAGATTATAATCACCATTTTCTGCAATTTTGGATTTCTCTACATGCACCGCAAGTTTACTCTCAATTTTATCGCCTTTCTTCCATTTGCTTAAAATCTCAAGTGCTTCTGGTAAATCGTTTTTGTTACTTGGTCGCTTGGTAGCACCCAAATCAAAACCGTCGTTCTCTATTTTTACAAACAAAATCTCCTTGGATTTTTTCGCTACTTCATTATCAAAAAGTAAAATACTTGTCTTTACTCCACTATAGGGTTGAAATACCCCAGACGGCAAAGACACTACAGCACAAAGCCCATCCTCTACGAGATTTTTACGGAGTTGTGTATGGCCCTTTCCAGATTGGAAAATAATTCCTTCTGGCACAATGATGCCTGCTCGCCCTTGAGGGCGGAGGTGATTCATAATGTAGTCTACAAAAAGAACTTCTGAACGGGTGGACTGAATACTAAACTTGCTATGAGTGCTCACGCCACCTTTTGGTGACATAAAAGGTGGATTTGCTAAAATTACCGAAAACTTATCGCCCCAGCGCTCCTCCATAGAGAGCGTGTCATACTGAACAATTTTTGGATTTTTGAACTGGTGTAAATACATGTTTACCTGTGCGATACGAACCATGCCAGGGTCTACATCATACCCCTCAAAGTTGCCCATCAAGTTTTTCCGTTGATCGGGAGTCAGAGGCTTTTCATTATTCTTTGTGCCATTGGGATTTTTGCCGTCGTGCTGTTCCATTATATGGTTGTAGGCACTCACAAGGAAGCCACCTGTGCCACAAGCAGGGTCAAGCACTTTGTCCTCCATTGTTGGATTTACGACAGCCACCATAAAATCAATGATGTGGCGTGGAGTGCGGAACTGCCCCGCATCACCCTGGCTCGACATAATAGAAAGCAGGTACTCATAAGCATTGCCCAATTCTTCGGGGTGGGAGTAATCAAAGTAGCTAATTTCTTTCAAAAATAGGCCAAGGACTTCGGGGCTACGATATGGCAAAAATGCAGATTTAAAAATCTCACGAAAAAGAGTTGGGAGTTGTTTTGATTCTGAAAACTTTACCAATGCTTCACTGTAGATATTCATTCGCTCCTGATTGCCGATGCGAGTATCCATAAGGCGAGTCCATGCGTAATCCTTTAACTCTTTTACAAAAAATGAAGGCTCTCCTCCCTGCTTGATAGCGGACTGATCCATGTCGTCCATGAACTTGTAGATGAGGGCGTTTGTGATCTGGTCTATTTGCGAGGTAGGGTTTGGTACAACACCAACAAGAACTTGGCGGGCGGCGTCTATGTGGCGTTTTATTTCAGTGTTCATATTTTTAATTCATAAAAGTATTAAGGGATACATAATCTTTTATGTATGTCGGAACCATTGCTTTGAAGCCGTTGAGTCTTTGATATTCTTCGAAATCAAATGAAGCGCAAAAGTTGAGCTGGGCGAGTTGTTTCGTATCTATAATTTCGCGTACTTGTGGGTCTACGATGTACGCTTTAAAGAAACTTTTTACGGGTGCGTAGTGTTCTTGGTCTACGGGATTTATTTCGGCAAACTTACTCCACTCTGATTCAAGTAATTCATCTTTTGATTCAAAGCCCGATTTCTGACCAAAAGCAACTTGCAAGAATTCACGGACAGTAATGCGACGATCAACATTAAAAGTTTTTCTGATTCCTTGAAGATTGAGATAGTGGCTCGGTTTATCAAAAATATTGGTCTTGGTGTAGTCTTCTGCACCTGCAATGTCGCCATTGTTCCATAGGCTCGTCAGTGTTTCATTGGCGAGGATGTCTTCCTCCACGGCACGCCTGAAGCCCTCACGGTCAATACGCATACCCTCTACGCCGATATGCGATTCCTTCACGGAGGCAATCATATCCTCTGTTGCCAAATCTATTGGCCCCTTAAAAATCTTTGTGCCGTTTTCATCCACGAACTCTCCTTGTGTGCCTGTTGAATCTTTCGTGCCTGTTGTGCTGTCCACTGCCTCAACTTTTTTAATTTTTGGAATCTTTATTTTTTCGTCATACTTGAAATCATTTTCAAAATACTCGCAGGTTGCGAAAAAGTCGAAGAATTTGAAATGCTCTTTTGACTCTGTAATCGTCTCCTTTGTTGCATAGTCTGTATACTCAAAACGATATTTTCTGGTGCCTCTTCCTTTGATCTGCACAAATTCCGCAGGGCTAAATACGGGGCGCATCAAGGCGAGGTTTAGAATATCTTGGCAGTCATAACCTGTGGTCATCATTCCTACGGTAACCGCTACGCGGGTTTTGCTTGAGTCATAGCCCTCTGGATTTTTAACTTTTCCATTGAGCATATTATTGGAGAAGTTAATCGTCATCTGTTGAGCGCTTGGCACAAGAGAAGTAACCTGCACCGCAAAATTTGATTCACTGTATTGCTCTGGCCATTTTTCAAATGCGAGCTTGTTCAAGATGTTAGTTACCCGAGAAGCGTGCTTTTGTGACACACAAAAAACAATTGATTTACCAAATAAATCTGAGCCGTATTTTTTAGCAATCGGATCAAAAAATCCGTTATCCATAAATGCCTTACACATAGCGATATTTGTTTCCTCATTGAAAAACTTTCGCTCGTAGTGGCGTTCGTTAAATATTTCGTTGATTGTTTCGCCCTCATCTGTAGTAGAGTGAACGGCGAAACCATCGTCTGAAAGTAACTCTGTGGTGATTTCGGTGCGAGCGTCTACTACAATAGGATTGATTAAGAAGCCGTCTTTAACGCCCGCAAGTAAGTCATAACTAAATGTCGGCTTGTTTGATTCGCATCCAAAAGTTTTATAGGTATCAAGAAGTTGTCTGCGTTCAAATTCTCTTTGAGTATCTGCCCCTTCGCCATCAAATCCTTTAAGGTAGTCTTTTGGTGTTGCGGTTAGTCCGAGCTTGTAGCCGACAAAGTATTCAAACACCGCACGACTGTTGCCACCGATAGAACGATGGGCTTCGTCTGAGATAACCATTTCAAAATCTGTAGGAGAAAATTCTTTTTTGTATCTATCTCCTGCAAGAAATGTCTGAATAGTAGAAACAACAATCTGAGCGTTACGCCATGAATCACGGCTGTCTTTATAAATAACGGTGGTGTAGTCTTTGCCTAAATATTGCTTGAAGGCTTTGTGTGCTTGATCTTCGAGCTCTAGACGGTCAACAAGGAAAAGTACTCGGCGTGCGTTGCCTGACTTTAAGAACAATTTAATAATCGCAGCTGAAGTGAGGGTTTTACCCGTACCCGTAGCCATTTCAAAAAGGAATCTATTTTTATTTTCAAGCGTAGAAGATTGCAGGGCTTTGATTGCGTTCACTTGGTATGGGCGCATCTGCTTGAGGCTGTTGTTGCGGAGGAATTCTCCCCTCTTTGATTCGTCTTGAAAATCAGGGTCATTGGCAAAGTTTGGCATTTGCGATTCGATGATGTAGTTCTCATCCACTTTTGTATTCGCAAGCTCTATCGGGTTCGGAATATATTTTTCATATTGAGTGATTGAGTCCTGTGTTGGGAAGCGTGAAATAGTATCAGGGTTGCCGTGCTTTGTGTCCCAAAAATAGTGAATGTTGCCGTTTGAAAGAATGATAAAGCGAGCATTTATATTGCGAGCATAATTTCTCGCCTGCTCCTTTGCTGAAAGTGGGTCAATGGATTCTTTTTTTGCTTCTACTACCACAAGCGCACGGCCGTCTTTATCGAGTAAAAGAAAATCAATGTAGCCTTTTGTCTCATTTTCAAAATCGTCGCCAAGTTCAGCAATTTTAACCCCAGGCTCAAGTTGAATATTTGCGGAGCCGTTTTTATCGGCTTCAAAACGCCACCCCGATTCTTCAAGGAGTTTGTTAATTTTGATGCGTGCTGAGGCTTCTTTTTGCATGATTATTTTGTTCCGTTTATTTTCCCATGTACTTTTTGAATCGCTTCACGCGCTCGAATCGCTTTATCAGCTTTCTCTTTTTGAATAATCTTTTCATCAAGAATTTGTTCAATTCCGATTTTCACTGTGTCAAAGTATTCCAAACATTCATTTTCAGTTAGACTATGGATGCCTTTGCTTAATATTGCATATATCCCACGGTTATCTACTAAAAATTCAGGTAGGTAGTCTTTTACTATTTTTATCTTTTCATCCATCCTCGCATTAAAATACTCCTCGTTTGAAAAATTTTTATCACCCGCCAGTGCCTTCGCGCGCGCTTCTTCAATAAGATTTTCAAAAACGCGACGCAAATAAACAAACGACCCAATCCCGACACCGTGAGCAGAGAGACTAATACCCCGTACAAGTTCTTTATATTGTTCCTCACCGAGAGCTTTTCGGTATATCTCTGACTGTGGAATTTGAAAATCAGCTACTGACGGAAATTGCCCAACTTTCGAAAAGAAATTTCCCTTTTTGAAATAATAAGAATGATAGACATGTGATGTGTCTCGCGTGCAACAATATGCAATCTCAGTCAGGCCGTTATGTCTTGTCGTCCAGCGAGGGATCGAGATATTATCTGACATATACTCATGTGCTGTGAAAACACCTTCTTTCCCGCACCAAATACAGGGAGCGTCGATTGTTTTTCTATTTGATAGTAATTCAAAAATTTTTTCTTCCACCATACCGAGAGCGAGATCAAAGTCGTGATATAGTGGCATTTCAAAGTGAAACGCCTTTGGTGACTCAAGATACGGGTCAATCTGAAAACCAATAGTTTGTTTTTTAGAGTTTGCCATAATTTTATTTCAAAAGTTCATCAACAGAAACATTCAGGGCTTTTGCAATATTGGTAATGGTCGAAAGTGTCGGGTTTTTCTTTCCGCTCTCTATATTGCTCATATAGGCGCGGTCAACCTCCAACTTTCGGCACAAATCGCCTTGCGTCATGTCCTTCGCAAGGCGAATTCTCTTTATATTGTCACCTAGTTTCTTTGCTGAGTTATCCACACAAGAAGTATAACGCTGATTGTTTTCTTAAACAATATTGTTATATAATACAATAGAGGCACGGAATGAATTCCTCGCCCGTAGCTCCATCGCCAATACCTTTTCAAAAAAATCCCCCCGCCAAACAAAGAAAGAATGGAAAGCGATGCGGGCGAAGGGCGGAACGCCGAGGTACTCCGAGGCGTTAGACGGAATTACCAGAGTCACCTCATTGTCCGAGCGTACGCATTAGTACCGAATTACCACTTCCTGCGCCGAGCGTCATTCTGCTGAATGAGGGGCGGGCGTTAGTCCACATTGCCCCCATTCTGTTCAAAAAAGGTTCGCGCAAACCATAGCAATACAGCACAATTCGGAACTTCTTCGGAAAATTCCCGCGCGCGCTGGCGCGCTAAAGATAATAATGGGTGGGCAAAATCGGTTTTGGTGTTGCGGGCGCGGGCGAATTCGGTGGGCGGGCAACGGGTGCAAAAATGAGACAGACACGGACTTTTCTTTTTTCATATCTAAAAACAAATCATGACCAAACCAAAATATTTTCTTTATGCGCGCAAATCCACAGAGGATGATGATAAACAGATTATGAGTATTGAAGCTCAACTCTTTGAGCTTCGTGAATTTGCGCGCAAAGAAAATCTGCAAATTCTTGAGGAATTTACAGAGTCGAAAAGCGCAAAGAAACCAGGTCGTGAGAAATTCGGCGTGATGATGTCGCGCATTGAATCAATGGACGGGGTGGGCATTCTCGCATGGCATCCAGATCGTTTGGCAAGGAACTCCATTGATGGCGGACGCGTCATCTACGCCGTGGACACGACCAAGATTGTTTCTTTGCGATTTCCGACATTTTGGTTTGAACCCACCCCGCAAGGTCTCTTCATGCTTCAAGTGGCGTTCGGTCAATCGAAATATTATTCCGATAACCTTAAACAAAATGTTGACCGCGGTATCCGCCAAAAACTGCGCCGTGGCGAATGGCTCACAAAAGCGCCGTTTGGATATGTGAACAATGTAAAGACGAAAAGAATTGAGCCAGACAAAGTGAGGTCTCGTCTTGTGGTGAGCGCTTTCAAAGAATTCGCCACGGGTAAACATTGTTTTGGAACAATTTCTCAGTTTTTAGCTGAACATGGGGTTACCACGCGCAACGGAACGCCACTTAGCAAAAGTGCCATCTCCATTATGCTTTCCAGTCGAGCATATCTCGGCTTCGTAAAGTACAAAAATGAATATTACGATGGCACTTTTGAGCCAATTATTTCTCCTGATTTGTTTGAAGCCGTACAGAAGAGATTGAAGACACGAGCGCATCCTCGCAAATCAAAAAAGTCTCACGATTTTCCATTCACCGGTCTTTTTCGTTGTGGAGAGTGTGGAGGAATGATAACCGCACAATGGACAAAAGGTCATGGTGGTTTGTATCGGTATTATCGATGCACGAAAAAGAATGGAAAATGTGAACAAGGATATTTGCGAGAAGAAAAGCTCGTGTCTCAACTCAAGGAACGGCTTCAAAAAATCACACTTCCCGACGACATGATCGAGTACATGATGAGAATGACAGACTCATGGGAAAAAGAAGAATATTTGTCGTCGGGAAGTGCTGTCGAGCAGGTGCGGACTCGTGAGCGAGAGACGCAAGAGAAGCTCGATAACTTGGTCACATTGTATCTTGATGGCGATATTCCAAAGACAAACTATCTCGCCAAAAAGAACGAGCTTCTCTTGCAAAAAGTCTCTCTTGCTCACAAATTGGACTCTGCTCGACAGGAGAGAAAGAATTGGGTCGAACCTTTGCGGGGATGGATTTTAGATATGAAAAAAGCCACGCAATTGGTTTCGAGCGATGATTTTTTTGAAATTCGTGACTATTTCAAAAAAATTGGAACGAACCCTCTTTTGCGTGATAAGTCCGTCTCCGTCTCATTTGGCCCGCCCACCGAATTCGCCCGCGCCCGCAACACCAAAACCGATTTTGCCCACCCATTATTATCTTTAGCGCGCCAGCGCGCGCGGGAATTTTCCGAAGAAGTTCCGAATTGTGCGGGCGCAAGGAATCTAACCCCTCTCGGTCACACTAGCGGGATATTCCCACAGAACCCTTGTTTCAGTTGGCTATTTCTAAAAAAGCACAATTGGACCACAACCAACTTCCTACAGCCCCCTTGCACTAAAAACCCTAATCTAATATAATCTCATATATCTAATACATTAGATTCCATATGAACCACTTCAACAAACGCATCGCAAATATCCCCCAAAATCTCTGGGTACTCATCAACCAAATTGATGAGCTAAAAGGTCAGTGGGTTGGTGGAGCAAAAATAAACCCACAAGCGCTCGGGCGACTTAGACGTTCTGTTTTGGTGACCTCGACGGGAGCGTCAACGCGTATTGAAGGGGCAAAACTTTCTGATGAGGATATCGAGAAAATGATGCGCGGTCTGTCTATGCAAAAATTTGCTGACCGAGACATTCAGGAAGTGCAGGGATACTATGAGCTACTCGAAAATGTATTCAATGCGTGGAATAGTATCCCCCTCTCGGAAAGTACGATTAAACATCTGCATCGTGAGCTCTTGAAATATGTTGAGAAAGATAAACTCCATCGCGGGGAATATAAGAAGATTGAAAATAAAGTTGAGATGGTTAATGAAGCTGGGCAATCCATTGGTACACTCTTTGATACAACACCCGCATACCTCACGCCGAAAGAAATGCAGGAGATCGTGGAATGGGCTCGGGAAGCTATTATTCTAAAAGAAATTCACCCGTTCCTTATCATCGGAAACTTTCTCGTTGAGTTTTTAAATATCCA
>Ga0209324_10002799_pt1 | contig 11981 bp, 11 predicted proteins | sample Rifsed19ft3_FD_184015 | JGI IMG/M metagenome (GOLD analysis project Ga0209324, IMG submission 184015) | Soil microbial communities from Rifle, Colorado, USA - sediment 19ft 3 (version 2) | ecosystem: Environmental > Terrestrial > Deep subsurface > Rock core/Sediment | place: Rifle, Colorado...
TTAACGAGCCTCTCCTGTATCTCGGCTATCTCGAGCACAGGATCCACCTCTGCCTTTATACGTTTAAGGAGGCCGCGTCTTTCAAGCTCAGTCAGGAATTCCCTCAGGTCGTTGTATGGCATCTTTTCAGTCTCACAGGTTAAGATCGATTGAGATAAAGAGGAGGAGTATGCCTCCCAATAGCGCGTTTGCCTCAAACCCCTTGAAGGCCGTCTGCCTTGTGGGATTTTTCTTCACCATGGCCACGACGGCAAGGAGGAGCCCCAGCGTCAGGACAAGCCCTGCCCAGAAGACGGGCCCCATGGCCATGAGCGAGGCGGCCCCTCCAAGCAGGAGCGCGAAGCATATGTAGCAGACAACGAGGGCCTTGTATACGGAGCCGCCGAAGAATATGGCCGTCGATTTGACGCCTATACGGATATCGTCGTCCTTGTCCATGAGCGCGTATATGGTGTCATAGGCCGTCGCCCAGAATACGTTCGCGAGGAATATGAGTACTGGCACGAGGCTTATTTCATCGCGCACCGCGCTCCAGGCCATGACAGCGCCCCAGCCAAAGGCCATGCCGAGTACGACCTGGGGGAAGTGGCTGAAGCGTTTTACAAAGGGATAGAGAGCCGCGAGCGCGAGGCCGACGAAGGAGAGCATTACGGTCAACCTGTTCAACTGCAGCACCAGCGCGAAGGCCGCAATCGACAGGGCCGTCATCACAATGACCGCCTCCGTGACAGAGAGCCTCTTGTTCGCCAGCGGCCTGTCCTTTGTCCTCTCGACATGCGGGTCAAAACCCCGGTCAGCGATGTCGTTCATGGTGCAGCCAGCGCTCCGCATGAGAAAGGTGCCCGCTATGAAGATGGCGAGGAGATCTAAGCCGGGCCTGCCGTCGGCCGCTATGAAAAGGGACCAGAGCGTGGGCCAGAGCAGAAGGAGCGTGCCCTGCTGACTCGGGAGCCTCACGAGGTCCGAGATCGCCCGGAGCTTGTCTATCGGGAGCGCCGCGGCCATCTCAGTTGCTGAGCCCCGCGCCAATGAGCCCGGGGCTGAATATCTCAGTCACAGCGGCCTTTATTATCCAGCCTTGAGAGCCCCTGTTGAAGAGGATATACCTCCGGGCGAAAAGGGGCGTCCCTTCCGGCAGGTCCAGGTCTCTGGAGGCGACCGGGCAGCGCACAACGCCTATCTCGAGCCGCTCCTTGGCGAAGAGTATCCCGTTGGAGGCGAGGACGCGGCCCAACGGCTCTGAGCCCTTTTCGTCGAGGGCCGCCTTTACGTCCCGGTCTATCATCGCGAGCGGGATGAGGGTGCGCGCGTACAGGAGCCTCTTTTCTCCGGCATTGAGCCAGACCTCCCTCTCGATGGCGGCATCATTGGGAAGGGCGCCGAGGAAGTCCGCTTCCGCCCTGGATAAGGCAGCGGGTCCGTTGAAGCGTATCTCGGCCTCGACCCGCTCATTCGACAGGAGCTCGAGCTCCGTCGTCATCGAGCCCTCTGAGAACAGGAGCAGGAGCTGATGGGGCAGCAGACCCTCGACAACGGGGATATGGCGGGCCTCGAGGCCGCCGGTCCAGTCACTGATGAGCGTGTATGAGAAGTCTGCGGCCATAAGGGGTAAAATTACCATACAGAGGGCCTTTTGGTCAATAGAACGGGGGTATCGGCGCTTGGAGCGGACTGAAATAAAAAAGCCGCGTCCCCATGAGGGACGCGGCTTTTTGTCATTGGACACAGGGGCCCTTAGCGGCCTTTTCCAGCGGCTTCCTTCTCCGCGTCGTACTGCTCGACAGGTATCTCTGACGCCTTCAAGAAGGCGTCGACGCTGTACTTGATGGCGGCCGCCGTGCTCTTGTTCTGGCTTCTCAGGATCTTCAGGAGCTTTCCGACGTAGATTATCTCGTCGGGGCTCAAGGAGCTGAAGTCCGTGGGCCTGGTGAACTCCTTGCCGTAGGAGGAGGTCCCTTCAGCGGCCATCATGTAGCCCTTCCTCTCGAACTCGCCGCCCTTGCCGGGCCTGTACATCTCGCCTTCGCCGGAGATGAGCCAGTCCACTGAAAGGCCGTAGATGTTCGCGAAGCGGAGCACCAGGTCAGTGGGCATCTCGCCCCTTTTCTTATAGTTAGAAAGCGCCTGAGGCGTCACGCCAAGAACGCGCGCAACGGCGGAATCGTTCTTGAGTTTGCCGGCCCACCTCATCCTCTCGATGATATCGGAATAACTGACTCCCATTTATTTCCCCTTTCTTTTTACTTTCTTCTTTGAAGCGTAATTCCAAGATGCAAACGATTGAGTGGAACCGAGGGAGAAACAGGAAGAATTCGCGCTGGAGGAGAGCGGCGTAAACTCTGGATAGCGATTAGGACTGCTGCTTGAGGCGTTCTCACCCGGTGTTAAGCTATCTTAGCGACGCAATTGATATTTCAACTGATTATAGACCTTTTGAAAAATCCTGTCAACAGGTTTGATAAATATTATTCTCTTGAAATTATTCTAAACCAGGAGCGCTCCTGAGACCGGGCCTTTCTATAAAAATCCATAGAATACGTGGTGTTATAAAAGATGGTGGGCGGTACAGGATTTGAACCTGTGACTTCCACCGTGTGAAGGTGGCACTCTGCCGCTGAGTTAACCGCCCGGCTCGAAATGAACATATATTCTACAGGCATAGGCCTGCGGTAGTCAAGAATTACCTTGAAGAAACGGTCCTATAAAGGTTATATTTCTTAAGTAATAGGATGAGGGTAATGGGCCTTGACATAGGGAGAAAGACCATCGGGGTGGCATTGAGCGACCCCGATGGGCTTATCGCGCAGCCCGTCTCCACTATAAAGAGAACGCAACTGGCCAAAGACATCGAAGGCGTACTCGATATCGCCAGAGAGAATTCGGTTGGAAAGATAGTCGCCGGGCTGCCCCTCAAGATGGACGGGAGCTCGAGCGCACAGACCGAGTTTGTATTGAAGTTCGTCGACTGGTTGAGGGAGGCAGCGGAAGTCCCGGTCGAGACCTGGGACGAGAGGCTCTCCACGGCCGCGGTCGAAAGGCTCCTCATAGAGAATGATACGTCGAGGGCCCGGAGAAAAGAGGTCGTCGACAAGCTCGCGGCCGCGTATATACTGCAGGGCTATCTGGATAAATTTAGAAAGAAAACGGAGTAATGCCCTATAGCTTTCCAAAACTCTGAATTTGTTCAGGCTGCTCAAAAAGCTCCATATGCGAGGCGTCGAGGAGCGAGGAATGAGGCGTACTCTTCATGTACGCTGCAGTGACGAGCGACGATGACAACAAAGCAGATGGACTTTTTCAGCAGCCTGCAATCCCATGCGTAAACACATCGAGACAATAATAATCGTTCTTGCCGTCGGCGTCCTCCTCGCGGCCACGCACCTCTATATAACTTTCTATACGCCTCCTTCGGATGAAAGCGTAGCAAAGATCGTCTCCATCGAGCGCGGCATGAGCTTCCGGGTCATAGCCGAGAACCTGGAGAAGGCGGGAGTTGTGCGCGACGCGGATAGCTTCAGCTTCGCGGCGCGCATCCTCGGCGCGTACAAGAAGGTAAAGGCCGGGGAGTACGAGTTCACCACGAATATGACGCCCATCGAGGTATTGGAGCAGCTCGTTAAGGGGAAGATAAAGAGGTACTTCGTCACCATACCCGAGGGCTACAACGTCCGCGAGATAGCCGCGGCGCTGAAATCCGCCGGGCTTGTAGAGCCGGATGTCTTTGTTGCGAGGGCCCTTGACCCTGAGCTCGCCGAGTCCCTGGGCGTAGAGGGGCCCACGCTCGAAGGCTATCTCTTCCCGGATACCTACGAGTTCACCAGGGGCACGGCGCCGGACGAGATGATAGCCCGGATGGTCGAGAACTTCAAAAAGGTCTACTCCGAATACGAGGGCGAGGCCAGGGCCAGGAGAATGTCCATGCGCAAGGTAGTGACACTCGCCTCGATTATAGAGAAGGAGACCGGCGCGCCAGCCGAGCGCGAGATAATATCGTCCGTATTCCACAACAGGCTCAGGAAGGGGATAAAGCTCCAGAGCGACCCGACGGTCATCTACGGCATAGCCGGTTTTGACGGCAATATCACCAGGAGGCACCTCTCTATAAGGTCGCCCTATAATACATACGTGATCTACGGCCTGCCGCCCGGGCCCATAGCCAACCCCGGGAAAGAGTCGATAGGCGCGGCGCTGAGGCCCGCCAAGGCGGACTATATCTACTTTGTTTCCCGGAACGACGGCACGCACCAGTTCTCAAGGACCCTAAAGGAGCATAACGAGGCTGTCGAGGAGTTCCAGAGGCAGGCAAAGGCCGTGAAGGCGGAGGCGAAGGTGCAGGAGGTAGCCCAGGAAAAGACGCCGGAAGGAAGTAAGTAAGTAAGGGAGGCACTTCTCAGAATCATTTTTTTCTGTCATTGCGAGGAGCGAAGCGGCGCGCAATCTGAAAAGATGAGATTGCTTCGCCTGCGGCTCGCGATGACAGACGGAATGGCTGCTTACTACACCGGCCCGTCAGTATATCTTCCCCTCGAACCCGCTTGAGACTTTAACATTCCCGTCCCCGTCCACTATGACGCCTTCGACCCCTTCGAGCCTTTCTACGAGCTCCATCCCCTTCACCGGCCCCATCACGAATACGGCTGTAGAGAGCGCGTCGGCCATGGCCGGGTCCTGGGCCACAAGGGTGACGCTCTGAGTCCCTTGAGCCGGAAAGCCGGTCTTCGGGTCGAGTATATGGTGGTATCTGACGCCGTCCTTTTCAAAGTACCTCTCGTAATCGCCCGAGGTCGGGACAGCGCCGTTATATACGTATGCCTCTCCGAGCAGCCCCCCTTTTTTTCTCGGGTGCTGGATGCCTATGGTAAAGGGCTCCTCGCGGCCCTCCTGGAATACGAACATATCGCCACCGGCATGCACTATGCCGCGCCTTACGCCGTGCGCCTTCAGTACCTCAGCAGCCCTGCCTGCTATGTAGCCTTTGGCCACGCCGCCCAGGTTTAACGCCATGCCGCGCTTGGCGAGGCCGGCCTTGCCCGCTGCCTCGTCCACGACGACGCCCCTGTAATCGACAAGGGGCAGTAGCCTTTGCAGATCATCCTGTGAAGGCACTATCCCTTTTTCGCCTGAGGGGCCCCAGACGCCTGCGAGCACGCCGACGGTCGGGTCAAACGCGCCGCTTGAGAGTAGAGAGACCTTGAGCCCTGCCTTTACGGCAGCTATGACCTCAGGCGCTACCTCGACCGTCGCCTCTCCGGCGCTCCGGTTTATCCTCGAGAGGTCGCTCTCCGGCCTGTACGAGCTCAAGAGCGCTTCGAGCCTCTCTATCTCGGCAAAGGCGGCCTCGGCAGCCTCGTCGTACCTGGTCTGGTCGCCTTTCATGAGCGTAAGCTCGACGACAGTGCCCATCGCTGATCTGGTGTAGTTGACGCTTTCCGTTGGCTTGCGCGAGTTGATGAAGTACGCGGCCGCGAGGAGGGTGATGACCGAGGCGGAGATAATTATGTAGGTAGAGAACCGTTGTTTAGGCATTGTGTTTTAGCTTGCAGATATTATGGGCAATTCAGGCCGCTCAAAAACAAAGAGCCGGGCCTCAGGCCCGGCTCTTGGATGATTCAGTCTGGAAGCCGCGTTAGAATTCCTCTTCCTCGGACTCTGTGCGCTCAAGGATACCCAGGCCGGTATCTTCCTCGAACCTGCCCTTGATCTTGAGCTCCTTTTCCATCTTGGACATGCACTCCACGCAGACCCTCGTCGCGGGAAGGGCGCGGAGCCTGTCCTCTGCTATGGGCTCTCCGCACTCCTCGCAGGTGCCGTAGGAGCTGTCGCGGAGCCTCTCGATGGCGTCCTCGATCTCCGAGAGCTTTTCCCTGTCGCGGTCGCCGAGCATGAGCGTGAGCTCCCTTTCCCGCTCGTTGCTGGCGATGTCGTATATGTCGCCTATCTCGTACTTGAGGACGTTGCTCTCGCTCCTGACCTTCTGAGAGACCTCCTGGAGTATCTTGTTCTTGGCGTCATGGAGCTTCTGGGTTATCTCCTTCTTGAAAGTCGTCTTGCCGGTCTTGGGCTTCTCTTCCTTTTTCGCTGCTGCTTTGGTGTTTATCTTGGGCATTTGTTTCTCTTCTTTAGTGGTTTTAGTGGTGTTTTTCTTTGCTGCCTTGCTCGCGCGCGAGATCGGCTGGGCGGCCGGCGCCGCCTTCTTTGGAGCTGCCTTTACGGGCTTTTTGTTTTTATCGGCTGTTTTTGGCATAAGGAGGAAGTATACATTTTTTTTAGATGTTGTCAATTGAAATTGGATTCCGGAGAGCCCTGAGGCGCTTCCTTATCCGGCGCAAAATCGCGTAGTTAAGCGCCCATGGCCTTATTCCTTCTTTGCCTCTCCCCGCCGATCGGCCGCTCAACGTATGATTTTAATTATAGCCAAAAACGTGGGTCAAGGCAAAACCTACTTTCTTTTTTTGAAAAAAAAGATAATGAGCATAGAAAAAACAGATCCCGGAAACCTTCGCAGAGCCGAAGGTTGCGATTGACAGGGCTTTTGCCGCTAATCTACAATAAAGGATTCGAATTGAAAGGGCTGAGATGAAGCAAAGCGCATTCGATATCATAGTTGTCGGCGCGGGCCATGCGGGGTGCGAGGCGGCCCTCGCTGGCGCGCGCATGGGCCTCTCTACAATGGTCCTTACCATGAACCTCGACACCATCGGCCAGATGTCCTGCAACCCGGCGATAGGCGGCATTGCCAAGGGGCATCTTGTAAGGGAGATAGACGCGCTCGGCGGCGAGATGGCCAGGGCCATCGACGAGACCGCCATACAGATGAGGACCCTGAACGACAGCAAGGGCCCTGCCGTGCGCGCTACCAGGGCGCAGGCCGACAGGCTGCTCTACAGGCTCCGCATGAAGAGGGCCCTCGAAGAGAGCCCGAACATCTCCATACGCCAGGGCACGGCGGATGCCGTTTTGACCAGTGGCTACGCGGCAATCGGCGTCAGGCTATCTACGGGAGAGGAGCTTTTCTCAAAGGCAGTCATCATCACGGCGGGCACGTTTTTAAAGGGCCTCATGCATATCGGGCTGGAGAGCTTTCCCGGCGGCAGGGCAGGGGACTTGCCAAGTGTCGGCCTCTCCGATTCTCTCGCATCTCTCGGCTTAAAGCTCGGCAGGCTCAAGACAGGCACCTGCCCGAGGCTTGACAGCAGGAGCATCGATTACTCGAGGACGACCCTGCAGGAGCTTCAGTCTCCCTCTGAGTTCAAGCCATTCTCATTTACCTCCCCCCCGTTCGCAAGAAGGCAGCTGCCCTGCCATATAACTTATACTAATGACGATACGCACAGGGTGATTCGCGAGAACCTCGGAAGGTCTCCATTATATAGCGGCGTAATCGAGGGCATCGGGCCCCGCTACTGCCCTTCGATAGAGGACAAGATAGTAAAGTTCCCCCAGAGGATAAGGCACCAGGTCTTCCTTGAGCCGGAGGGCTATGATACCGTCGAGGTATATCCGAACGGCCTGTCGACCTCGTTCCCGGTTGACGTGCAGCAGAAATTCTTACGGACCATACCCGGGCTTGAGGAGGCAGAGATACTGAGGCCCGGCTATGCCATAGAGTACGACTATGTCGAGCCGACGCAACTCAAGCAAACGCTCGAGACAAAGGCAGTTACGGGGCTATTCCTCGCAGGCCAGATAAACGGGACATCCGGTTATGAGGAGGCTGCTGCCCAGGGGCTCATGGCTGGCATGAACGCGGCCCTGAAGATCAAGGGGAGGCCGCCCATTGTCCTCGACAGGACCGAAGCCTATATAGGCGTAATGATAGACGACCTGGTAACGCTTGGCACGAAAGAGCCCTACAGGATGTTCACATCGAGGGCAGAGTACAGGCTGATACTTAGAGAGGACAACGCTGACCTGAGGCTCCGTGAAAAGGGCTATGCTGCCGGGCTGGTAACCCGGGAGGCATACGAGGCGTTTACAGAAAAGAAGAATAAAATCAAAGAGTTAGACGATATATTGGATTCCGTAAGGCTCAACCCTACTCAAGAGGCCTGCCGGGCGCTCCAGGCTATCGGCGGCGGGGAGCTCAAAAAATCGGCCACTTTGAGGGAAGTTCTGAGGAGGCCGGGCCTGAAATTAAGAGACGTGCTCTCGCTCGCTGGAATCTCAATATCCGTTTCTGACGAGATAGCCGAGGCAGTCGAGATAGAGACAAGGTACGAGGGATATATAAAGAGGCAGGTCGAAGAGGCTGGCCGCTTCAGGAAACTGGAGGGCATCAGCATCCCTGAAATAGCCTATTCAGCGGTCCAGGGCCTCTCTTCCGAAATCAGGGAGAAGCTCGATAAAGCCAGGCCAGCCTCCATAGGCCAGGCCAGCCGCATCTCAGGGGTAACCCCGGCAGCCATATCCATGCTGATGATCCACTTGAAGAAGATCGGGGCGTACAGGTAATGTTCCACGTGGAACATCGCTATATTTCTGTCATTCTGAGCGAAGCGACAATTTTTGCAGGATAGCAAAAATTGAATGCTGCGCCGAAGGCGCGGCAGCCCGCAGGGTCGAGCCCCAAGGATGGGGCGAGATAAGGATCTCTCTCCTTTATTTTTGCTCTGAGATTCTTCGGTCGCTGCGCTCCCTCAGAATGACATAAAGTCCCTTACCCGAAATCGCACGGCAGTGCGAAAAAAGGTTTTTACTGAATGGAAGAGAGAGAAAAAATAGATCTGCTCCAAAAAGGCGCCCTTGAGCTTGGCGTAGCCCTTGATGAAGGCCAGGCAGCAGCCTTCCTTGTCTATTTAAGGGAGCTCAAGGCCTGGAATAAAAAGATAAACCTCACGGCCATAGAGGACGAAAAAGATATAATTATCAAGCACTTCCTTGATTCCATCACCCCCTTTCGCCTCCTTTCCGGGGTAACTTCCATCCTCGATATGGGCGCTGGTGGCGGCTTTCCGGGCCTGCCGCTCAAGATAGTAAGGCCGGATCTCGAGCTCACCCTCCTTGATTCTGTTGAAAAGAAGGTCAACTTCATAAGGCATATTGCCCGGACCCTCGGCCTTACCGGCGTTGAGGCCATTGCCAGCAGGGCAGAGGCCCCGGACCTCGTCTACAGGCTCTCCAACAGCTTCGACTGCGTCATATCCCGCGCCTTTGCCGAGATGGAGGTCTTCGCGGCCATCGCGTTCCCCTACATCAGGCCCGGCGGCATGCTTTTGGCCATGAAAGGCCCGGGCGTGGCCGACGAGCTCAAGGGCCTTGAGGCAAAGGGCCTTTCCCGGCCCGAGATAGTCGAGGTCAGGGTGCCATTCTCAGACAGGATAACCAGCCTGGTCACAATGAAGAAGCTCTAAATGTTCCACGTGGAACATTTTCACAAGGAGCCCCCTTTTCTATAGAGGGAGCGGATTAAGCTTTGTCATTGCGAGCGAAGCGAAGCAATCTCAGGTCTTCAGGTTATGAGATTGTTTCGTCGCCTTCGGCTCCTCGCAATGACAGGCATAAGCGACATTGTTCCACGTGGAACAATCTTCGCTTTTTTTGGCCTTTTTCAGGCCTGAGATGTTCCACGTGGAACATCTTCACTCTTTTTCCTTGAAACGCCTGCCCCGATGTTTTAAACTCAGACAACGAAAAAGCCGGGAGCCGGGATGGGAAGGGTAATAACAGTCGCAAACCAGAAGGGAGGGGTGGGAAAGACCACTACCTCCGTAAACCTTGCCGCAACCTTAGCTGTTGCCGAAAAGAAGGTATTGCTCGTCGATTTCGACCCCCAGGGCAACGCCACCAGCGGCCTGGGCCTCGATAAGAGGGGCTCCACCGGCATCTACCACGCCATGATAGGCCAGGAGGACATACGGGCCCTCCTCAAGGACACAGAGCTCAGGTATCTGAAGGTAGTCCCGTCCTCTATAGACCTCACCGGCGCGGAGGTAGAGCTAATAGACGACCCTGCCCGCGAATACAGGCTGAAGAACTGCATAAACACCGTAAAAGACCTCTTCGATTATATAATTATAGATTGCCCGCCTTCCTTGAGCCTCCTTACGGTAAACGCCCTCGTGGCAGCCGACGCCGTGCTCATACCCCTCCAGTGCGAGTACTATGCCCTTGAGGGCATAAGCGATATCCTCCGCACAATAGACCTCATACGGGCCAAGCTAAACCCCGGCCTTGAGATAGAGGGCATACTCCTTACCATGTTCGACTCCCGGAACAACCTGGCCCGCCAGGTCGAGGAGGACATAAGGGCGCACTTCGGGGCAAAGGCCTTCAAGACCATGATCCCGAGGAACGTGAAGCTCTCTGAGAGCCCCTCCTTTGGCAAGCCGGTTATCCTCTACGACATAGAGTCAAAGGGCGCGCAGAGCTATATGGAGCTTGCCAAAGAGCTGGTGACGGATGCCGATATCAGAAAATCAGCAGTAAAATCAACTACTTAGAATAAAAGAGGGCAATTATGATAAACAAGAAGAAGGTCCTTGGCAGGGGTCTTGGCGCCCTTATCGGCGAGGCCTCGGTCGAAAGGTCTGTGCCCGCGGCTGCAACCGCCGTTAACGAAAAGTTTTTTCTCTGCGCGACAGAGGACATAAGCCCGAACAAGAGCCAGCCGAGAAAGCACTTTGAAGAAAAGGCGCTCGGTGAGCTTGCCGACTCGATAAAAGAGAAGGGCATAATAGAGCCGCTGGTCGTGCGGCGCGCTCCGGGCGGGTTTGAGCTTATAGCCGGCGAGAGAAGGTGGCGTGCCTCGCGCATGGCGGGCCTTAGCCAGGTGCCGGTCGTGGTGGTCGAGGCCAACGAGGAAGAGAGCCTGGAGCTCGCCATCATAGAGAACATCCAGAGGGAGGGGCTGAACCCAATAGAAGAGGCCGACTCGTACAGGAGCCTTATGGCCTTCGGCCTTACTCAGGAAGATGTCGCGAGGAAGGTCGGCAGGGAGAGGGCGACTGTCGCGAACTACCTGCGCCTGTTGAAGCTCCCGCACGAGGTGCGCGACGAGATAGTAAAGGGCAACATCACCATGGGCCACGCGAGGGCGCTCTTGTCGATTGAAGGCCACGCCGCGCAGGCAGAGCTCTGCAGGCAGATAATCACGAAAGGCCTCTCAGTGAGAGAGGCAGAGGCGCTCTCGTCCTCGGCGGGCAAGTCGAAGGCAAAACCGCCCAGGCCGGGCGAGACTCTGAAGAGCCCGATTGAGGACGAGCTAAGGGGCATCTTCGGCACCAAGGTGGCATTGAAGGACAGGAAGGGCAAGGGCAGGGTGGAGATAAGCTACTTCTCTGTGGAAGAGAGGGAGAGGATACTGGAGCTGTTGAGGTCGGTGGAGGGGTGAGTTTTTATAGGTTGGGTTAGCGAAGCGTAACCCAACCCGCCATGGCTGGAAGAATTGACTTCCCCTCCCTTGACGGGAGGGGATTGAGGGGAGGGTGAAAGGGTCACCCCTCACCCCGCCCTTTCCCGCAAGGGGAGAAGGAGATTGGCGCCAGGCCGTATTGTTTTGTTAAATAACGGAAAATTTGTAGGTTGGGTTAGCGAAGCGTAACCCGACAAAATGTAGGGTGCGCCATGCGCACCATTCTATTTGTTGATGGATCGAGAGGCCCACAATTGATAACTACATGAGATGGTTTTTATTTGCAATCTTGTTTTCTCTCGCATTAATCCCAGCGTGCTCCAAGAACAAGGCCCTTCCCGAAGGCTGGAGGGCGCCAACCAAGGACGAACTCAAGGCCGCGTGGCGCTTTGATAGCAAGGACCGCTACACGATAGTAAACGGCGACTTCAACGCAGACGGCATCCAGGACCAGGCAAGACTCCTCGTGCGCGAGGATGAAAAAGGCTTCGGGCTCTTTGCCTTTGTCTCGCAGCCGGACGGCACGAAAAAGGCCCTCTTACTCGATGAGACGAATGAAAAGAGCCTCCTGCCGTACATAGGGATAAAGAAGGCCGGGCCGGGCAAATACACGACAGCGTGCGGCAAGGGC
>Ga0209324_10002807_pt1 | contig 11969 bp, 12 predicted proteins | sample Rifsed19ft3_FD_184015 | JGI IMG/M metagenome (GOLD analysis project Ga0209324, IMG submission 184015) | Soil microbial communities from Rifle, Colorado, USA - sediment 19ft 3 (version 2) | ecosystem: Environmental > Terrestrial > Deep subsurface > Rock core/Sediment | place: Rifle, Colorado...
TCATTTTTATCAGCCTCTAATGAATCTGCTCATAGAGAATATGTTTGATCTATTATTTAGTTAATTAAGATTTGGTGTTAGAATAAGTCGTTCAGCAGATACATCTACTTCTAAGATATATGCTTTTTCAACTGTTACTTCATTGCCAAGAATACCCCTTAAGACTATTGATGAACCTTTAACCTTCGCATAGATTATATCGTCAGACACCATTTCTTCTCCATTCTTCTTCTTTAGAAAAACTCGAAATTCACACATTTATTTTCACCTTGTATTATTTCTAAATGTTGAAGTATTTATAGATGAGTGGTATTTAATCATAGTAGGAACTAATTAATGAATAATAAGCTTTTGCCGTATTTATTTATTGTCCCCACGCTTCTTGTATTGGTTATTGTAGAGGGTTATCCATTATTCTACTCTATTTTTATGAGTATTACACAGTTTGATCCATCTGCACCTGAACCGGTGTATGTAGGTTTAAGTAATTATATTAGAATGGTATCAGATAATAGTTTCTGGATCTCTCTCAGAGTGACAGCACTTTACGTATTTGGGACTGTGAGCATTGCTTTTTTGATTGGACTATTATTCACATTATTGATATTTAGAAACACGGAATATAGACGACTTCAGACTATCATCATACTACCTTTAGCGGTTTCACCTCTAATTGCTGGAATCTTTTTCTCACCAGCCGCGATTTGGGATGATGTCAACGTAGTTCTAAAATATGTTTTAGGACTTCCAATGATAAACGTGTTCGATCCAAACTTCGCCTTTGTGATGATATTGATATCTGATGCTTGGCTTTGGACGCCTCTCTTCTTCTTAGTATTTCTAAGTGTTTTACAATCAGTTCCCAAAGAGATATATGAAGCTGCAGACAGTTACGGAGCATCATTCTGGCAAACGTTTACTCGCATTAAACTACCCATAATACTTCATTCACCTATCACTTTGATAATGATTATGATTAGGTCTATTGACGCTTTCAGAACTTTTGAAATATCTTTCACTTGGGTGGGATGGATTGGACAAGAGAAGCTGGGGTCACCTATTGATACTCTAAGTCTTATGATGTATAAATTGCTGATATTTCCAGTTTACGATGCACCTTATTCATATATTGCAACTATAGCGCTGACAATGACTTTGATAAGCCTAGCTGCAACAGCATTTCTAATGTTGATAGGCAGAAGAATTTGGGAGTAAGATTACTAAGATGAAATTTTCCAACAACAAAACACGTAAAATATTGAAATACATAATTTATGTATTAGTTTTACTTTGGATTCTATGGCCAATTGGAATCATGTTCTTAGAAAGCTTCCGAATTGATTTAAGTCCTCTGTTGGCAGGAAGGGGAATAAGCTTTATTGGCGGTGTACCGTTCTACAGTGGAGGTTTCCGTCCAAGTATACAAAATTACATTAACGCCTTTTCATTTGTATCATATCCACATTTAGTCATTAATACAGTTATAATAGCTCTTTCAAGCGTTCTGTCATGTGTGATAATCGGAACGCCTACAGCTTACGCTTTGGCGAGATACAAGTTTAGAAGTAAAGGATTTGTCGAGTTTTTAATATTAACTCTCAGAACAATATCACCTTTCGCAGTCCTTATACCATTCTACACAATATATGGCCATTATGGACTTTGGGATACTTACTTAGGAATGATGGTCGTATATTGGGTCATAAATCTGCCTGTAATTGTTTGGATGTTAAGGGGGTTCTTTAGTGATATACCCAAAGACATCTGGGAAGCTGCAACTGTATACGGAGCTACTGATTTCACTATTCTAAGAAGAATAGCTATACCTATGATAATACCTGGTCTAATGGCAACAATTATATTTACCTTCGTACTTGGATGGAACGAATTTCTATACTCATCTATTCTGACAGGTCCGGCTACTAAGACAGTGACTAAAGGAATATGGTTTGGAATGGGTGAAGGAGCAGGGTACAGACAGGTTGAGTGGGATGCAATAAACACTGGTGGAGTATTAGCCTTTGTTCCGGCACTTATACTAGTGCTATTAATACGAAGATATCTTATACGTGGCTTTACAATGGGCTCCTCGCTGAAAACCTGAATTATAATGTATTGCATTCTAGAAAATAATAAGCGTGTCTAATTATGCATTAAATAACGGATAACTCAATAATTTTTTATATTTTGTTTGTGGTTCTGTTAGCTATCTCAAAGGATCATTTCAGCTGATAAATGAAACAAATAGCATTTTCAGATTAAGAATGATATGAGCGTCTTTTTTAAGAGATTTTATAAACTCTTTTGAGCAGAATCTTATTAATCGCCAATAAATTTTAAGATATAACCACTACCTTCTTCAACGAGGAAAGTCCTCCAGTCTTTTCCAGTTTTTTTTATGAATCTTTCATTAGCTTTTGTGAACTGAGTTTTCTTTCGTTCTATTGCGGCTCTCTGCTGGTCCAGCGCTTGGCTTGCATTTAGATATTCCACCACCTCTCTGTACTTATGCTCATTGTAGAGATTATGGATGATTTCATTCTCAAGTTTCATAGTACTTAACTCTACGTAACTCCCAGCTATATTTCGCGCCTCTAGGCCTGGGTCATATCGTTCTATTGATGTAATATTGAGCTGGGGCACAGCTTTTCTAGCTGCTCTTCCAACGAAACCAGTTCTATAAGCGCCTCCTATGATTGACGTAGACATTCTTACCTGTTGGTTTAAAACCTTCTCCCATCCATGCTGGCTTAGCTGATAGTGATAGATTCTTCCTTGTCTAGTCCGTTTAACAATTCCTTTCTTAACCATTCTAAGAAGGGTCATTGAATTAGCCTTCTCTCCTGACTTCCCTTTGCTCCCAGCTAGTATCGACTTCACCTTAACATGCTCAAGCTGATGGCCGCTGAGTTTCGACGACAATTCACCGAATGTGATGTCATTGAATTGTTTGGCGGTGAACCATTTACCATTGTCTGCAAACAACATTTCTTCAAAGTAACAATGGCAAAAGTAACAATTTAAGCGTTACTAATGCCACTTTTTACCGTATTGTTACTGTTACCGTGTTACCAAACCACCTCTGCTTAAACACCTTGAACAAAGGTCGGAAGTCAACTTGAACATTACATGATATAGCTAGACGTAAAAGATGTTAGAATTACCTCATCTTCAAGCTGATGTTGGTCTTAATTACAATATCAATGTCTATCGTGATACTTTCTTATGTGAATTATGAGGAGGCTTTGTGGTTTGATTCTGCACCCATTTTAGTTCTTAGGGTAGCAATTGACTTCACATCGATGCTAAAGATGACCACAAAAACGCCGTGTCAATGCATTCAAAGCGGTAATACTGACAGTCAATCGATAGTCTTCAGCAATCGATGGAAAAGGCGGCCAAGAGCTTTGGATTGCTGAAAGTCACCATCAAACCAGATGAACTGATAAACGAGGACGGCCACAGATCGCTGTACACAATCCTTCTTCACTTGCCATGATTTTATCTCGGTTTTATTCTCTTACTGATTGGAGGTGTCAAGTGTGTCTAACAGATTAGTCGCCAATCTTCTTCTGGTTGATCCCTGAATCCCATCTGTTCATTATCCTTCAAAGTGCTATGAACACAATCGCAGCAGCAGGCACATGAAGATGATTTCTGAACCAAAATGTCTAGTAATAAAAGAATCAATACCTGCACACATTGATGTTAGATGGAAACACTGCATTCCCAGTGTGTTTAGAGATGGTGGTTGACGCTTGCGTTCATGATTCTCACGTAGAATAGGTTTTTTATTTTTCCCTAAGATAGCTGTTTTCCTAGAGTAATCAGGCTTGTCTTAACCGCAAGAGTAAAATGAACCCGTTTTTTTAAGGTTTACATGAACATTATCGGTTTTGACGTACTTCTCTCTACGACGTGAATGCTAAGGAGACTCTTGTGAACGTTGAGTTGTAGCTCAAATATATCACTCTGCTATATGCTTACTCACCACTGGAGCAATACTGCCTATCAAGATAATTCGTTAACCGTAAACAAATTTATTGGAAGAAAAAACGAAAACTAATACCAGAAAGAAAAACACTATCACAAGACAAAGCCATAAATATATACCTATCACACCACGCCAAACCAGATGGAACAATAAGCAAAAGCACAAAACGCGCAGCGATAGCATCAGCACACAAGATACTAACATTCTTAGAAAAGCCAATAACAAACCACACAATAAGTGACCTAATAGTAGCTAAGAAAGCTAATCCATCAGATACAACACTAGAATAAAATCTGTCAATATACAAAACAATCCAGACAGAAAAATCAAGACTAATGTACATATCATATTTCCTAGGCATATTCAGAAAAAACTATGCGCCGCTACAAATGACTATTCACATATTAAGCAACCACCGAACACAACCAATAAGCGAACCCATACTTTTAGCCATACGCAATGACCAAGAATTAACACAAATGCATCAAGACATAATCGACCTAATGTGCCACGGAGCAGAACGAATATCTGCACTTACAAAACTACCAATCAAAAACGTTAGATTAATAGAAAACACCAACTACACTATCCTAGACATTCCGACAAACTTAAGCAAAACAGGTATACCACACCCATCAATAATACCCAAGAAACTTGCGGAAAAACTGCTTGAAAGAGCCATAAGCAACAATTATCAAGTATTAATACCCAACTCAGAATCACTCTTTAAAACAATAACAAAACTCGCAGAAAGAAAATACCATGTCAAACTAACCAGCCACTACTTCCGAAAAAGGTTTCAAACCAAAGCAGAAAGAATCCCTTCAGACAAAATGAGTCCAAACCATTGGACATACTTGATGGGCAGCCAACAACGAGTCGGACACCTAGCAGATATATACAGCCTCAAAGACGAGCAAGAACTAATCAAAGAATATGATACATATCTGAGCCATGTCTTATCTCTGAACAACGACCAGACAAATAACACGCCCTATCACCGTGCCACTAACGCCACCTCCTCAACACCACGCCCCAATTCGAGTAATGAGATAAATGTCGATAAATACACACAACTTTTAGAGACAATACTCCAAGAACTCCAAGAAATCAAAAGCCAAATACCCTGCATCAAAACAACATAACTTGCCTCCTCGGGCATTGGGGGCTACGCCCCCAATCAAAGCACGAAGCCCCACTATTAACGACCAAATCCCCTAAGTTCCAAACAAATATTTCAAATCTAAGTCAGACTTCTGAAATCGCATTTCCGTCGAAGTCCAACGATCAAAATACAATTTGTACCCTAATCGGTTAGAAACTGTTATCATAATGTTTAAATTATGAAATACCCAAATGTTCAACGACGATATAAATGAGCCATAGCGACGGAGACCCAGATAAAACTCAAGAAGAATACGACAGAGACAACCATGCGGATCAGGAAAATCCAAACAACGATGAATATGACAAATGATTTACTACAATAAAATGAGACCACATACAACGCTTGAAGGCAAAACGCCTGCTTAAGTATCTGGATTATACAATACGTAGTTTATTAAGTGTGAATTTACCGATAACGCAACACTTAGGCGTTGCGAAATGGAAAAGGGTATTTTTTATGCGTAAGCTTGTAAAATGCTTGCAAATGTTGGCAAATGCTGGCATCAAATCTATAATCCATCCGCAGATGTTTCTACATATCCACATCTTCAACACATGATATTCTACATTCTGCTTTTTGATTTCCATCGTAACAAATCATTTCTTGGATTATTTGGATTGCATCCTGATATTTCAACACATATTTCATTGAAAATAAATAACAGATTAATAAGGCACCAATCTCTCACCTCCAGACACAATTGCCAATCACGAAGATTAAATGCTGTAATTTTAAGAGCTTTAAAGACTTGGATGTTTCATTTGGAGATTTTAATGTATTAATTGGTCCAAATGCTTCAGGAAAATCAAATCTAGTTCAGGTTTTTAAGTTTCTGAGAGATATCGGTGAGTATGGACTGGATAATGCGATATCAATGCAGGGTGGTGCTGAGTACCTCAGAAATGCTGGAACTAAATCTAATATAAAACTCTCTTTAGACGTGGAAGGGAAACCACATAATGGAAATAATATACGTCATCTTCCGTTCTTAAACCCGATAAAGATATCCTATAGATTCAATTTGAATTTTGAAGATAACAAAGTTAGTATTGATTATGATGAACTTATTGTAGACTTCAGCATTAGGAAAAGAAGAACCAAAAAAACCAAATCAGAATCTCCAGATAAAGGAAGAATCGTTATGTCAAATGTTAAAGGTAAATTGTCAGTAAAAGTTGAACCAGATGATGAAAGAATAAAGGAAATTAAGTCATTCTTAAAGTATGTGATAAAAAACGAATCAAAAGAAATGTCTAACAAACTTATGCTAGAAGTAAATGTTATATTTAGAATACTAGCCGGAAATTTTCTTAGAGGTATTGCACTATATGATTTTGATCCAAAATTACCAAAGAGATCAGTCGCTTTCGGTGGAAAGGTTCAACTCGAAGAGAATTCGACGAATTTATCAATTGTCTTGAAGAGAATAATAGAAAACGATAAAGAAAAAAGGAAATTATCTAATCTTGTTAGAGACATTCTGCCTTTTGTATCTGATTTAGGGATAAATAAACTCGCAGACAAATCATTACTCTTCAATTTGAAGGAGAACTATTATAAGGACAGTTTACCATCATCATTACTTTCAGATGGAACGGTAAACATAATGTCGCTAATAGTAGCAATATTTTTCGAAAATAATGAAATGGTTATTATTGAAGAACCGGAGAAAAATATCCATCCATATCTCATTTCTAAGATAATGGACATGGCAAAAGAGGCGTCCAGTAAAAAACAGATAATCTTAACCACTCATAGCCCGCAAATTGTCCAGAACGCCGGTTTGGAGAATCTCTTACTGGTCAGTAGGGATGAAAATGGCTTTTCGTCTGTTACTAGACCTTTCAAGAAAAAAGAGGTGAAGGACTTTCTTAAAAACGAATTAGGTGTAGAAGACCTCTTCATAAATAATTATCTATAAGGGCGACGGATTTGGGCCTTCAAAAATTCTACATTTATGTCGAAGGTAATGACGATATGCGATTCTTCAATAATATAGTTAGAAATGAATTAGTCAAGAGAAGATACAATGTGGAGGTAAGAGCTTTTATACCGTATAAGAAAGAAACATTCAGAAAGTACATATCTGCTCATAATCTAAGTAAATCCAAATACCTTTGTATTGTAGATTATGACTGTTCTATCTGTATAACTGATAAGAAAAATAAAATACGCGCTTCATACAACTTTATTGACCCTAATAGGCTTATTGTAGTTGTAAGAGAAATAGAAAGTTGGTTCATTGCAGGAGTGGATAATTCTAATTGCGCCAAAATGGGTATTCCTATAGGAATATGTACTGAATCTGTTACAAAAGGAAAATTCAAAAAATTTATGTTGAAAAGATATGACGATAAGGTGGATTTCATGATGGAGATATTGAAATGTTTCTCAATCCAAACTGCAAGGAAACAAAATAGATCCTTCAATTATTTTTATAAAAAGCATCTATGTTAACCTTTTTTTTCAAATATTTACAACAACCAGTGAATTAACAAAACCTGAGCTCGAATTACAATACCATTTGAAACACACTAAATGAACTCCCCAAGAAGCACCAGAGTACAATACCAAACATAAACACGCAAATACAATTATTAACAAATATTAACAAATCAATACAAACTAGGAGTTACGCGGTTGACCGTCTAAACATATAAGCGTTACACAACTCTTATAGGCGAGGAGCAGAGGAAACACTCCCAACCGCGTAACTCCTAACAAACATTAACAAACATTAAATCATGGCTATTTGGATAGTGTTGCTATATGTTAATTAATTTACGTGAAACGTTAACGAACTATCAAGAAAGTTTGTTTTGTTAATGTATCGTCAATTTCTAGCTTAATTATCCCTTTACATATATCTATATAGCTTTACCTGAGCTGTTTAGGAATAAATGTGCTCTATTCCAATCGAATGTTATATACACATGTTCCCCTACATATGCTTTGAAACCGGGGTTTGTCCTAGCCTTCATTGAAGTGTCTCCAACTTTCAGAGATACTATCAAGCTATCACCGAGCGGTTCAAGCAGATGAATTTCAGCTTCACACGTCGTATCTTCATTTCTTACAGCTGTTATCCTAATGTCTTCAGGTCTAACTCCAAGCTTAAAATCAGTCCCACCTTCAACATTTTCAAGATTCTTCATGACTTGATCAGGTGATTTAAATGTAAAACAAGAGCCTCCTATCGCTCTTATTCCAGCCTTATCTATGAGTGAACATTCAAAGAAATTCATAGGAAGATTACCGATGAAACTTGCGACCCATGTGTCACTTGGATGTTCATATATCTCTTCAGGTGTTCCCAGTTGAAAGAGCTTTCCTTGATTTATGACTGCAATTCTATTAGACATAGTCATTGCTTCAGTCTGATCGTGAGTCACATAGAGAAGTGTTGTCTTAATATCTCTCTGAAGCTCCTTCAGTTCAGACCTTAGATAAGCCCGAGTTTTAGCATCTACGTTTGAAAGAGGCTCATCCATTATTAGAATATCAGGTTTTCTGATTATTGCCCTTCCTAAAGCAACTCTTTGTTGCTCCCCACCACTCAGCTCTCTAGGCTTACGTTCCAATAGGCTACTTATCTTTAAAAGATCTGTAATTTCTCTAACTCTTTTCGTGATTTCATCTTTTGATATTTGTCTAATGGATAATGGGAAACCTATATTGTCAGCCACAGTCATATGTGGAAATAGGGCATAACTCTGGAAGACCATTGATACATTTCTATCTCTTGGAGGTAAATCATTCATTACGCGGTCCCCGAATATTATTTTTCCAGACGTAGGTGTTTCTAGTCCTGCTATCAGTCTTAGGAGAGTAGTTTTGCCACAACCTGACGGACCCAGGATAGATACAAATTCTTCATCTTCAACTGTTAGATTGAAGTTATCTACAGCTTTAATTTTGCCAAAATATTTGCTGACAGAATCAAGAATTAGCTTCATTTATACTAGACAACACCTTGTTATCATTTCTCTTAATATATTATTTTAGCTAAGTATTATTAGATTTTGTTTTTCATCAGGGTTTAACTTCGATTGTGCCTACTTCTACTGAATGGGTAACAACTTGATGAACCTCTACTCCACGGTAATCAGTGAAGGTGTAAGTTTCTTCAGATCCATGGTCTATGAATTTGAAAGTGCCAACTTTTGAAGGTGTGAATTCCAAGGTTGCTTGTTCAAAGGGTTTGATACGTGTTGTTTCAATTCCTAATTCTGGTATAGAGAGTCCATGGCTTTCAATATCGTCGTTATTTACAACAATAATTGTTATAGGTACACCTACACTAAGTATTATAGTATCTGGGTCCCAGTTTCGCTTCTCGTTCTGCCACAGAATTATACCTCCTTCAACAGGAGGGTTTGTGGTAACCAATCTGATTATAATAACAGAAGAATTGTTCGAAGCTTGAAAATACATTAAGCCAGCAAATACTACTACAATTACAATTATCCCAATCAACAAGAATTTTCTATTCAATTCTTATGAAAGAATACAGAAATATGTAAGTAGATAATTCTTTCGCTCTTTATTTACTGTTTTACTGAATAGATTAAGATAATCTTGTTTTCTTTATGAAGTTAGTGATTTATTTGATGAATTTTTTAAATCATAGAAATAATTGATTAGATATTAGGGCTCTACTATTATTTTCCCAGGGGGTATACAAATCTTCTCAGGATCTGGATTGCAATCAGGTGATTCCCAAGCAGGTACTGAGGGATCTATGAATTTGAAGATTCCAGTTTTATCAGCATTAAATTGCATCGTTATTCTTCCATTGACTGGAGGAATAGAAACGGATTCTAAACCGAGATCAGGTACTGCAAACATATGTTCAACATCGTCATCTCCGTTTACTATCGTCAGCTGCACTGAATCACCTTTCTTCAAGGTTATATTAGATGGCACCCAATTCTTTGCTTCGTCCGCGACTTCAGTTAATTTTAAAGTTATAGTTTTTTTTCCACCAGATAAGCTGTTTGTATCTGTTTGAGGTTCATTATACATTATCATGTATACCGCTAACACTGCAAAGATAAGTGTCATAATTCCACCAACTATAATTATTTTCTTGTCCATATTTATCTAGGGTTACTGTATTGTATAAGTATACTTAACTTTTTTGCTGGTAATATATTTAATGGGATATTGTGTTGCATCATTCATGGAAGCAGTAACAACAATTTATGAAATACTGTTGTTATTATTAGCCTAAATAATGGAAAAGGTTCAGCTAAGAAAAATAAATTTGTTCATACTAAAACCCTCTTTAATTAGTTTTAGGATAAAGTTTAATTCATATGTATATTTAGCGTTTATTGGAATGGCAACTGTTTCTATTAAAGATATTTCGAAACAATATGGTGATATTCAAGCTATTGAAGGCATAACATTTGATGTCCAGAATAAGGAATTTCTAACGATTCTGGGTCCATCGGGTTGTGGTAAAACTACTCTCCTAAGACTGATAGCAGGGCTAGAGACACCTACTCTTGGTGACATTCTAATAGATAATGTGTCAGTTATAGATGTTCCTGTAAGTGAAAGGGATATAGCTTTGATCTTTCAGACTTATGCGCTCTATAATCACATGACGGTTTATGATAATATTGCGTTTCCTTTGAAAATGCGTGGTCTCTCCAAGAAAGACATTGATAGCAAAGTAAAGGAAACAGCTGAAATGCTTGGAATAAGGGAGCTTCTAGATAGGAAACCATCTAAGCTTAGTGGTGGAGAGCAACAGAGAGTGGCTATTGGCAGAGCCATCATAAGAGAACCTAAAGTCTTCTTAATGGATGAACCGCTAACATTCTTAGACCCAAAGCTAAGAACTCAAATGAGGATAGAGATAAAGACACTCCAGAGAAGAGTGGGTATTACCACGATATACGTAACTCATGATCAAGCTGAAGCTATGACAATGTCGGATAAGATTGCAGTCATAAACAAGGGGGTTCTTCAGCAATTGGGTACCCCAATAGAGATATACAATAAACCTGTAAACACTTTCGTGGCTAGTTTTCTTGGTTCGCCTTCGATGAACCTCCTAAACTGTTCTTGTATAGAGAATAATGGAAAAATGTTCCTTGATTTGGTATCATTTCAACTTGATGTGACAGATTTGAAAAGCGTACTTGATAAAAGAAAGAATAATGACATTGTGCTCGGTATCAGGCCTGAAGATATTACAGTATCTAAGAAAAAATCATCAGCAACAGTTGAATCAGAAGTCTTTATTGTTGAACCTCTTGGATATGAAGTTGTATTAGTATTGAAAACTGGAGGTAACATCTTGAACGTTAAAGCTGATGCAGAAATAGATATCAGACCCGGTGAAAAAGTTTGGTTAACATTTAACAAAAATAAGATACATATCTTCAATAGAAGTGGAGAGACTTTAACTTAGATAAGATTATTATTGCAAGTTATCATCTAAGTATCTGAGTAAATCACCAAAGGCTCTAAGATCTCTGTGCAAAAGAGCAATACCAGATGCCATTACCGCTGGGCTTTCAGGTCTGTAGATTCTAATTTCTTTGGGTTCTCCAGATATATCTATGAGTGGCTGGATAGATGTACGCTCAGTATCGAGGAATTGGAAGAGAATAGAATGAGGGTTGAAATCAGATTGTTCATGCCCTAGTATTAAGTTACCTACATTTGCAGATGGTGATATTGCCACTGCCAGACTTATATTACTAAAATATGCTGAAGACGCATACGCAATAGTTCCTCCAAGCTGAGCACCGACTACACCGATTTTACCTGGAATAACGTTAGGATTCTTAT
>Ga0209324_10002810_pt1 | contig 11963 bp, 10 predicted proteins | sample Rifsed19ft3_FD_184015 | JGI IMG/M metagenome (GOLD analysis project Ga0209324, IMG submission 184015) | Soil microbial communities from Rifle, Colorado, USA - sediment 19ft 3 (version 2) | ecosystem: Environmental > Terrestrial > Deep subsurface > Rock core/Sediment | place: Rifle, Colorado...
ACCGTGAAGGCGCAGACCGAACGCGTAGCGGGCGACGCCGGGGCGGCGGTGGAGCCCGGGGCCGCCGTGACCGGCACGGTGGGCCCCGGCGCCCACCACGAGCACGAGGTGTGGCGCCACCGCCACATCCTCGACGTCGACGACTTCACGATCGATGAGATCGAGCTCGTGATGGCCACGGCGGCCGAGATGAAGGAGATCCTCTCGCGCCCGATCAAGAAGGTCCCGACCCTCCGCGGCACGAGCGTCACGATCATCTTCTGGGAGGCCTCGACGCGCACCCGGGTGAGCTTCGAGGTGGCGGCCAAGAACCTCTCCGCCGACGTCGTCAACATCGCCGCCCAGGCGAGCTCGGTGACCAAGGGCGAGAGCCTGGTGGATACGATCCGCACCATCGAGGCGCTGGGCGCGGACATGATCGTGATGCGCCACGGGACGTCGGGCGCGCCGTACCTCGCGGCCGAGCACTTCAGCGGCCACGTCCTCAACGGCGGGGACGGCTGGCACGCTCACCCTACGCAAGCGCTCCTCGACCTCTACACGATGCGCGAGCACCTCCCCGAGGGCACGGTCGCGGGACGCAAGGTGGTCATCCTCGGTGACGTCCTCCACTCCCGGGTCGCGCGCTCGAACATCTGGACGCTCACCAAGTCGGGTGTGGACCTCTGGCTGTGCGGACCGGCGACGCTCCTGCGTGGCTTCGAGCGGTGGGCCGGCGCGACGATCCCGGGGAGCGCGACGTTCACGGTCACGAGCGACATCGAGCGCGCCCTCGAGGGCGCCGACGTGGTCATGGCCCTGCGCATCCAGAAGGAGCGCCAGGAGAGCGGCCTCCTTCCGCCGCTGCGCGAGTACACGGCCCGCTTCGCCCTCACGCGCGAGCGCCTCGCGCTCGCCAGCCCGGACGCCCTGGTCATGCACCCCGGGCCGATGAACGAGGGGCTCGAGATCATGCCCGACGTGGCCACCGGGACCCAGAGCGTCATCACCGACCAGGTCACCAACGGCGTGGCCGTGCGCATGGCGCTCCTCTTCCTCGTCTCCGGGGTTCGAGATGTCGAGTAGGGCGCTCGCGGGCGCCGACCTGGCCATCGGTGCGCCGGTCGCGCACCTCGAGCTCGACGGCGTCTGGGCGGTCGACCCGGCGGCGGGGCGGGAGGGCCCGGCCGACCTGGTGGTCGAGGAGGGCGTGCTCGCCGACCTCGAATGGCACGAGTCCTCGGGCGCGCGCCGCGGTCGCGGCCGGGCGACCTCGGGCGGGCAGCGGCACGGTCCCGTCGTCGCACCAGGCTTCGTCGACCTCCACGCGCACTTCAGGGAGCCCGGCTTCGAGGACGCGGAGACGATCGTGACGGGGCAGGCCGCCGCGGCCCACGGCGGCTTCACGACGGTCTGCCTGATGCCCAACACCGAGCCGCCGATCGACGAGGCGCCAACCCTGCGCACCGTCCTTGCACGGGCGGCCGAGTCGGGCATCCCCGTCCGGGTGCTCGCGTGGGGGGCGGCAACGAGACGGCGCGAGGGCAAGGGAATGGCCGAGCTCGGCGATCTTGCCGAGGCCGGCGCGATCGGCTACTCGGACGACGGCGCGCCCATCCCCGTGGGCCTGCTGCGCAACGTGCTCGCTTACGCGGGGATGCTCGGCCGGGTCGTCGCCGACCACGCCGAAGACCGCGAGCTGACGAGCGGCGCGGAGGCGAACGAGGGCCTCATCGGCACCATCCTCGGGCTCAAGGGGTGGCCCCGCTCCGCCGAGGAGTCGGTCATCGCCCGCGACATCGCCATCCTCGTCGACGTGCTCGGGTCCGACTCCTCGGCCGCCCGGCTCCACCTCACCCACGTCTCGACCGCGGGCGGGATCGACCTGGTCCGACGCGCCAAGGCGGCCGGGCTGCCCGTCACCTGCGACGTCACGCCGCACCACCTCGCCCTGACCGATGAATGGCTCGCCGGAGCGCGGCGCTGGTCGTGGCAGGCCTGGCAGGACGGCCCTGACCGCGACGGGTCAGGCGCTCCGACGGCCAACCCGTGGGCCGGCGATGCGCTCGCCGGCCCGCCGTACGACCCCGCTCTCAAGGTCAATCCGCCGCTGCGCACGCCGAGCGACGCCATCGCCCTCCTTGCCGGCCTGCGCGACGGGACCGTCGATGCCATCGCCACCGACCATGCTCCCCACACCCTGGTCGACAAGGAGGTCGAGTTCGGACTGGCGGCCAACGGGATCAGCGGCATCGAGACCGCGCTCGGCATCGTCCTGGTGGCGGTCGAGGCGGGCAAGGTGAGCCTGCTGCGCGCGGTCGAGGCGCTGACCGTAGGCCCGGCGCGGGTCCTCGGCCCGGCTGGGGTCCCCGCACCGGCCCTGGAGGTCGGCCGGCTCGCCGATCTCGTCCTCTTCGACCCGGCGGACGGCTGGCTGGTGAGCGAGTCGGCCCTGAGCTCCCGCGGGAAGAACTCGCCGTTGCTCGGGCGAAGCCTGCCGGGGCGCGTGCTGCTGACCGTGGGCGCAGGTCGCCTGGCCTACCGCGACCCCGACCTGGCCTGAGCGCACCGTGGGATCGCACCGCGTCGCGCCGGCCCGTTCCCGGTGAGCACCAATCCGCCCGCGCCCCAGTACAAGGGCGCTGACCTCGACCCCGCCCGCGGCCCGGGCCTCGGATGCTTCTGGCTGCAGGTCGCGATCCTGACCCTCTTCGTCGTGCTGACCCCGGTCGGTGTCCTGAGCGGCTGGCCCCAGTGGCTGACGGCGGCCATGCTCATCGTCGTGATCGTGCTGCTCTTCTTCGTCGGCCAGACCGCGATCTTCCTGCTTCGCCTCGTGACCGCGGAGCGCCGCGGGCGGCGTCGGCCGCTGGCTTCGCGGACGCCGACCGTAGGGGAGCTGGAGGCGGGCGAGTCGGGCGAGTCGGGTGAGTCGGGCGTGCGAGAATAGCGGCCCCGTGCGAGGCAAGCGTGCGTGAAGCGAGCGTGGAGGATCGGATAGCGTGCCCGTCCTGGCGACCTTCTTCTCGGTCAGGCGCGGTCGCGATCCGTTCTTCAAGTTCTTCATGCGCACCGTCTTCCCGCGCCAGATCCGCGACTACGAGAAGAAGTTCGGGATCCGCTTCATGGGCTGGTACAACCTCGCCTTCGGGTGGGACTTCGACAACGTGATCCTGCTCGACCTGCCGGACTACGCCACGGTCGACCGCCTGGAACAGGACGCCGACACGGCCGCCATCGGCCACCGCGCCGGGGAGTGGATGTTCGAGCGCCACCACTCGATGTTCCTGCGCGAGCGGATGGGCCCCGACCTCGAGTACCACGCCTACAAGGGCGGTCCGCAGGAATGAGCCGGGCGTGAGCCGCAACGACCTGCTCGGCGAGATCGCCAGCGACGCGGGCCTCGAGCGCACCGACTTCCTGGCTACCGCCGCGGCCCAGCTTCGTGGCTTTCTCGAGGCCAACGAGGAGCGCCTTCGCCAGCTCGGCGGGCTCGTCCTGATCGACGAGGAGCCCGACTACCTCTCGGTCGCCCCGGACGGTACGTTCCGCTCGCGCACGCGCTACCAGGACGCGCAAGGCCGGTGGCACTCGGAGACCGAGGTGGTGGAGTCGGCGTCGGACCTGGTCGAGCTCTACAACCCGGCCGACATCTACGCCGCGTTCGTCGAGGCGGCCAAGGAAGGGGCCGGCATGGAGGCCGAGCCGACCGGGGCGGAGGACCTGCCGCGCACCGCGGGGTTCTCGCCGACGGACACCGTCGTGTTCGACGAGGGACGCGTCTATGCCGAAGCGGCCGACCGCTGGGCGGAGGGCCGCGAGGCGGAGCCGCGCGACGCCGAGGACGCGGCGCGCCGCCTGTACGACCTCGCCCTCGAGTTCCAGGAGGAGAGCCAGGAGAGCGAGGCCGACCTGCTGTCCCGCTTCGAGGCTGCGGCCGCGCGCCTGGCGCCGGCGCTCGGCGACCTGACCATCGTCGATGACGACGACGAGCGCCTGACCCTCCTGTCCACCGGCGAGCTGCTCGCCGAGGTCGTCCCCGAAGGGTCCGAGGGGACCTGGCGCAAGCTCACCTCGCCCGACGAGCTCGTCGAGTACTACGACCCGACGGACGTGTTCGGGGACCTGGCCGACGCGCTCGCGGAGGCCTACCCGGGCGTCGCGCCGCCCGACGCCGCTGAGGGCAGCGAGGAGTCCGCGGACGGCGGGGACACCTGACCTGGCGCTGGCGCCACTCAACGTCTCGCCGCGGGTAGGACAGCCGGCGGAGACGGGGATGCACCTTCTGTCCGCCGAGCTGGTCGAGTCCCGCGAGATCCTTCCCGGTCAGCACCTCCAGACCTACCTCGCCCCCGACCTGGCGCTCGGTGCGAAGGCCGGTCAATTCGTGCACATGCGCACGCCCGACTACTCGGGCCTCGTGCTCCGCCGCCCGTTCAGCGTCAATACGGCCGACCGCGAACGCGGGCTCATCACGATCCACTTCCGCATCACCGGGAAAGGCAGCGAGTGGATCGCCCGCTCGCGTCCGGGCGAGCGCCTCGAGATGCTCGGCCCGCTCGGCCGGCCGTTCGAGGTCGATCCGAGGAGCCGGCACATGTTGCTGGTGGCCGGCGGGCTCGGCATCGCCGGCCTGCGGATGCTCGCCGACGAGGCGGTCGAGAAGGGCCGCCGGGTCGTGCTGTTGTTCGGCGCCGCACGGGCGGCGGAGGTGTACCCCTCCGCGTTGCTTCCCGACGAGGTCGAGTACGTCGTCGCCTCGGACGATGGGTCCGTGGGGCACCACGGTTTCGTGACGGACCTCGTCGCGGAGTACGAGGCGTGGGCCGACCAGGCGTTCGCGTGCGGGCCGTTCGCGATGCTCAAGGCACTCGCCGGCCAGGCCGCCGGACGGGACGCGCGGTTGGGCGTGGCGCGCCTCGGCGGCAAGCGGCGCACCCGCGGCCGCGCCCCAGCGCTCGGCTCGCCGCTGGCCCGCCGCCGCGCGTTCCTGCAGGTCTCCATGGAGCAGCACATGGGCTGTGCCGTCGGGGCGTGCCTCGGCTGCGTCGTCATGGGCGCCCGGGGCGCGCCGCAGCGCGTCTGCCGCGAGGGCCCGGTCTTCGCCTCCGACGAGATCGACTGGGAGATCGGCTGGTGATGCGCCGCACGCCGGCGAAACGGCGGCCGACCGTCCGGCGCATCAAGCCGGCGATCGTGTCGGACCCCTCGCGAGCACCTGCCCCCGCGCGGATCGAGTCGGTTCCGTCGAGCCGGTTGGCGGGATTCCGCTCGGCAGCGGCCGTCGACTTATCGGTCGATCTCGGACGCGGGCTCGTGCTCGAGAACCCGGTCCTCGTCGCGTCGGGAACCTTCGGCTACGGGGTCGAGTACGGCGACGTCGTCGACGTGCAGGCGCTCGGGGCGATCTGCTGCAAGGGGACGACGCTGCGCCCGCGCATCGGCAACCAGCCGCCCCGCGTGACCGAGACGCCGGCCGGGATGCTCAACTCGATCGGCCTCCAGAACCCGGGCGTGGACGGGGTGATCGAGAAGTACGCGCCGCTGTGGGCGACCTGGCGGGTGCCCGTCATCGTCAACGTGGCGGGCGAGTCGATCGAGGATTACGTCGGCGTCGTGCGCAAGCTCGAGGGCGTCCCCGGCATCGCCGGGATCGAGCTCAACATCTCGTGCCCGAACGTCGGCAAGGGCGGCCTCCAGTTCGCCGTCGACGCCGAGGCGGCGCACGCGGTCACGGCCGCGGTCCGCGCGGAGACGGCGCTGCCGCTCATGGTCAAGCTCTCGCCCAACGTCGCCGACGTGCGCGCCATCGCCCGGGCGATCGAGGAGGGCGGCGCGGACTCGATCAGCGCCATCAACACGTTGAGCGGGATCGCCGTCGACCTGCACGCGCGGCGGCCGCTCCTCGGCAACGTCTACGGCGGCGTCTCGGGGCCGGCCATCAAGCCGATCGCCCTGCGCGTCGTCTACGAGGTCGCCCAGGTGGTCGACATCCCGGTCGTCGGTATCGGCGGGATCGGCTCGACGGAGGACGCGCTGGAGTTCTTCCTCGTGGGCGCGAGCGCGGTGCAGGTCGGGACGGCCATCTTCGCCGACCCGACCGTGCCGGCGCGCATCGTCGAGGGGCTGGCGCGCTACTGCGCAGAACATGGTCATGGCGCCGTGAGCGAGCTGGTGGGGCTGGCCCTGCCGAAGGGGCCGCGGGCGCGGGCCGTGCCGCCGTCGGTGAAGGGGGTCGAGTACCGCCCGTGACGACGACCCGCAGCGCCGCTTCGGTCGCGGCACGCACCGCGGTCGCGGCGCGGACCGAGGAGCTGTTCCGGCGGGCGGGCGCGTTGCGCGAGGGCCATTTCCGTCTCAAGAGCGGCCGTCACAGCGATCGCTACCTGGAGAAGTTCCAGGTCCTCCAGTTCCCCGACATCACGTCCGAGCTGTGCGCCATGCTGGCCGGCTTCGGTCGCGGCGCCGACGGGGGCACCAGCGTGGAACTCGTGGCCGGTCCGACCACGGGCGGCGTGATCCTCGCCTTCGAGACGGCTCGACAGCTCGGGGTGCGCAGCCTCTTCGCCGAGGAGGTCCGCCGTGCCGGCGAGTCGCACCGCGAGTTCCGGCGCGGCTTCGCGATCCGGCCCGGCGAGCGCGCCCTGCTCGTGGACGACATCCTCACCACGGGAGGGTCGCTGGCCGCCATGCTGCCCGCCGTCGAGCGGCTCGGCGGCGAAGTCGTGCGGGCGGCCGTCCTGGTCGACCGATCGGGCGGGCAGGACAGCCTCGTGTCGCCCGACTCGGGACGGACCTATCCGCTCGAGGCCCTCTGGCGGCTCGAGCTGGCGACGTGGGAGGCCGGCGAAGGTTGCGCCGGGTGCGCGGCCGGCCTGCCTCTCGAGGAACCGGGGAGCGGCGGTGCCGCGGGTGGCGCGGGGACCGCGTAGGCGCTCGCGACCGCCCCTACCCGGCCAACAGGGCGTCGATCGCCTCGCGTAGCTCGGTCGGGTCGATCGCGCCTTCGAACCTGGCCGCGACCCTGCCGCCGGCATCGACGAGGAACGTGTAGGGCTCGCTGACGAGGCCCCACGTCCGCACCGCGGGGATCGGCTGGGGGTTCCCGGCCGCGTCAAAGACCCGCTGGAGCGCCCCGTCACGTTCCGCCAGCTCGTACGGCTCGACGTGGATCGCGCTGAGCGTGGGGTAGTCGGCCAGGACCTGCTTGACGACGTCGAGGGTCGGTCCGCAGGTCGCGGTCTGGCAGAAAGCGGGCGTGGCGAAGGAGAGGAGGAACGGTCTCCCGGACTCGAGCGCCTGGCGAATCGAGAGCTCGTAGAAGCGTAGGTCCGGGTCGGGGTCCGTTGAGATCCGGCGTGGGTCGCCGCCAGCCGTCTCGAGGGTCGGTGTGTCAGCCGGGGGCGCGGTGTCGCCGACGGCCGGCGTCGAGGGGTGCTCGCGCACGCTGAAGACGATCCGGACGGTGACCGGCGATGCGAGCGGGTCGCTGCTCCCGGCCGGGCCGGCGTCAGGGGGAGGGGAACCCGATGCTTCGCTCCGGCTGATCACCAGCTCGGCGCCCCACTGTCCTGCCGCGGGAAAGTCGACCGCGGCCCGGTAGAGCCCGCGCTGGCCCTCGATGATCCAGAAGAAGACGGCGTCCGATTGCGAGGCGGGCCGATCGGGATCGCTGGCCAGATCGAAGAAGCGCAGGTGGACGGCGACCGCAGGGTCCGCGACGACGTGGTTCGCCTGGTCGATCACGGTGAAGAGGAAGCGCTCTTCGCCCTTCGCCAGCTCACTCGACGCGATGAGCGGGATGACCGCGGAGGAACCGATAGGGCTCGCCCAGCCGCCCGGCGAAGGCGAGGGGGTCGGGGGAGCGCTCGGCCCCGCGGCACAGGCGGCCAGCCAGAACGCGGCGAGCAAGGCCATGCTCGAGCGGAAGGAGCGTTGGGGCAGGCTCACCGCCCCCCAACGGTACAGTCCGCGACCGGGGGCTGCAGGACCGCGGGTGGCAGGTTGTACGATTCGGCCTCGTCCCGCCGGCCTCAAGCCGAGCGTTCCCGCGATCTCAGGGGACCCAGTGACCGGCTTCCGCAGACTCGTCCTCGCCTCGATCATCACGACGTACCTGCTCGTCATCGTGGGGGCCGTCGTGCGCGCCTTCGGCGCCGGCCTCGGCTGTCCGGACTGGCCGCTGTGCCACGCTGCGCCGGTCCCGCCGGCGGGTGACTCACTGGCGCTCATCGAGTGGTCACACCGCGCCGTGGCGGGGCTCACCGGGCTGCTGATCCTCGCCGTCGCCGGCTGGGCGCTGTTGCGCTCCTCCCTACCCGGGATCGTTCGCGCCGGGGCCGTGCTCGCCCTCGGCGTGGTCGTGCTCCAGGCCCTGCTCGGCGCGGGCGCCGTCCTTACCGAGCTCGCCCAGGAGGTCGTCACGGCCCATCTCGCCACGGCGCTCGCCCTTCTCGCGCTCCTCGTCTTCGTGTGGATCCGCACGACGGTCGGGGAGCAGCGCCCGGCGCCGCCAGGGGGTCAGCGTTTCACCCTGCTGGCCGCGTTCACCGCCCTGACCCTGTTCGCGCTCCTCCTCTTCGGGGCACACGTCCGCGCCACGGGGTCGTCGCTCGTCTTCCTCGACTGGCCGCTCTTCGGCGGGGCGCTCATCCCCGACCTGGGCGACGCGGCCGCTGCGGCACAGTTCACTCACCGCGCCGTCGCCCTGCTCGTCCTCGGACTGGTCTTGCTCACCGCGTTCGCGGCCTACCGCCTTCGCGGCGAGCGGCCCGCAGCGTTCCGGCTGTCGGTCGCCGCGGTCGCCCTGTACCTCGTCCAGATCGTCGTCGGGGGCGCGCAGATCTGGACGCTCCTCAGCCCGTGGCCGGTGGTCGCCCACGTCGCACTCGGTGCGGCGATCTGGGGGCTCCTCGTGGCGCTCACGGTGGGCAGCTACTACGCGGCCCGGACGGAAGCCGTCACACCCGGCGAGGATGCCGCGGCACCGGTGCGCCATGGCGCCGGCCAGGCCGGTTCCGGCCTCTCGGGCGTCGCGCGGGTGGAGGCCGGCCGCAATCGTGCCGCGATCCTGGGCCGGGTGCGCGCATACGTCGCGCTGACCAAGCCGCGCATCATCGAGCTTCTGCTCGTGACGACGGTGCCGGCCATGGTCGTCGCCGCCCACGGCGTCCCCCCGCTCTGGCTCATCGGCGCCACCCTCGTCGGGGGAGCCATGGCGGCCGGGTCGGCCAACGCCATCAACTGCTACCTCGACCGCGACATCGACGAACTCATGGCGCGCACGCGCCGGCGGCCCCTGCCGACGCACGAAGTCGAGCCCGACCAGGCGCTCCTCTTCGGCTGCCTCCTCGGGGTCGCGGCCTTCGCCGAGCTGGCCGTCCTGGTCAACCTGCTGGCCGCCTTCCTGGCCCTCGTAGCGATCGGCTTCTACGTGGTCGTGTACACGCTATGGCTCAAACGCTCCACGCCCCAGAACATCGTCATCGGCGGGGCTGCGGGGGCGCTGCCGCCGGTCATCGGGTGGGTGGCCGTGACGGGCGACATCGGGCTGCCGGCGCTCCTCCTGTTCGTGCTCGTCTTCTACTGGACGCCACCGCACTTCTGGGCGCTCGCCATGCGCATCAAGAAGGACTACGCCGCGGCCGGCGTTCCGATGCTTCCGGTCGTGCGCGGCGATCGAGAGACGGGCCGCCAGATCGCCCTCTATTCCCTGATCCTCGTCGCCGTCACGCTTGCCTTCTTCTCGGTCGCGCGGATGGGCTTCGTCTACCTGGCCGTGGCGCTCGTCCTGGGCGCGCTCTTCGTGTACCACGCGATCGCGATCTGGCGCGACGGGACGCCGGCCCGGGCGTTGCGCCTGTACCGCTACTCGACGAGCTATCTCGCCCTTCTCTTCGGTGCGATGGTGGTCGACCAGCTCGTCTACGTCGTCTAGGGGTGATGGCTGGCGGGCCGGACACGATATGGCCAGCCCCGAGGCGCGGACCGACCGGATCGCCTTCCTCGAGGAGGCGCTGGGCCCCGACTGACGAACGCTCCTCGGCGCCCTTCGGTCGAGGCCGGCCAGTCTAACGAGCCTCGCGCGCCCGAGCGTCCATGCGCGCGTCGTAGAGACGGCCCTTGCGCTCCTCGTCGGAGAGCAACCCGGCCACGAGGAGCAGGAGCGCCGCCAGGAACGCCAGGTCGCCACCGACCCACATGATCGCCCCGGCTGCCTGCTGGTCAACGAGCGGCGTCGGCCCCCAGGCGCGGTCCACGGTCGCGTAGTGCGGGTAGAGCGCCTGGGGGGCGAAGGTGATGGCCACGCCGAGGAACGAATTCCACGGCAACGCCGCCCCCACGTACACGAGCCGGGCGGCCCAGCCGAGGCGGTGGCGGATCGGGTCGGCCGCCACGACCGGCCACCAGAAGAGCATCGCCGCCCCGAGATAGAGGGCGTGCTCGACGTGATGGGCGAGCGGATCCTCGAGCGCCGCGTCGAAGAGCGGCGAGAAGTGGGTCCCCCACATCACCCCGGCGAACAGGATCCAGGCGATGACCGGGTGCCCAACCGTCCCGACAAGGCGGGAATGGAGGATCGGCAGGACAAGCCAGCCGCGCGTCGCCGGCGGCGCAACGCGAAGGAGGAGCGTGACGGGCGCGGCCAGCGCGAAGAGCGGCGCGGCGACGGCCGTGAGGAGGAGGTGCTGGACCATGTGCGCACTGAAAAGGACTCCCGCGTAGACATCGGGCGAGCCCTCGAGGGCCAAGGCGACGACGACGAGGCCGCCGATCCACGCGGCCGACCGCCACGGACGAACGGGCGAGGCCGGGTGGCGCCGATTCACCGCACGCACGGCCAGGAGATACGTAGCGCCGAGACCGACCAGGGCGAGGGTGACGAGAGGGTCGAACGACCAGGCCGTCAGCGCAGTCTGCGGATCGAGCGGCGGCAGCTCGTCCGCCGTGCCGTGAGCGGAGGCCGGGACCGCACCGGCGAGCAGGATCGCCAGGGTCGCAAGGAACGGGCCGGCGCGGGAGGACCACCCGCCCACCCGGCCGACATCGCCCAAGCCGCCGGAACGGCCGGCCTCGGCCCGGGCGACGTGCTGTCCGTGCCACGAGCCGCGCACGGGCCGTATCATAGGTGCCTCGTCGGGGCCGCCCGGCGAGCCCGCCGACCCGGGTCGCTGAGCGTGCCCGAACAACCCCGTCCCTTCACGTGAGGTCGTTCGCCCACTGATGCCCCCGCGCCTCCAATGGCTCGCCGTGCCGTTCATCGCAGCCGTCCTCGCCGGCGGGTGCTCGTCCCTCTACCCGCCCGATCCGGTCACGGAACAGGGCCGCGACATCTTCGACCTGTACAACATCGTCTTCCTCTTCGCCGCAGCCATCTTCGTGGTCGTCGAGGCGGCCATCGTCTACATCGTCCTGCGCTACCGCCGCGGCGCAAGGGACGACCTCCTCCCCGAGCAGACCCACGGTCACACCGGGGTAGAGGTCCTATGGACGGTCATCCCCTTCGCCATCGTGGCGTTCCTCTTCCTCGTCTCGTGGCAGGCGCTCGGCGGAGTGCAAGCCGACCCGGCCCAGTCGGCCGGCGTGCGCGTCAAGGTGACGGGCTTCCAGTGGTGCTGGAAGTTCGAGTACGTCGACGAGGGGGTCACGGTCGAGGTCCCCGCTCGCAACTCCAGGGGCGAGAACTGCCGCGACGAGGCGGGTCTCCCGCCGACCCTCGTCGTGCCGGTTGGGCAGCGGATCCGGCTCCAGCTCCACTCGCCCGACGTGATCCACGCCTTCTACGTCCCGCAGTTCCTGTCCAAGCTCGACGTCGTCCCCCAGGTGGACGAGTCCCGCGACAACGTCTTCGACTTCACGCCCACCGCGGTCGGCGAGTACCGCGGCCAGTGCGCCGAGTTCTGCGGCCTCGCCCACGCCGAGATGCAGCTCGCGGTGAGCGTGCGCTCGCAGGCCGACTACGAGGCCTGGCTGACCGAGCAGAA
>Ga0209324_10002812_pt1 | contig 11957 bp, 9 predicted proteins | sample Rifsed19ft3_FD_184015 | JGI IMG/M metagenome (GOLD analysis project Ga0209324, IMG submission 184015) | Soil microbial communities from Rifle, Colorado, USA - sediment 19ft 3 (version 2) | ecosystem: Environmental > Terrestrial > Deep subsurface > Rock core/Sediment | place: Rifle, Colorado...
AATTCATGGGCAACATACATGATGAGTCCTTCGGGGGTTGCCCCTGCAACGGGGAAGCTGCTTAGTTTGTATCATGCCATGTATAATCCGCTCTGGATGCCGGTAAATATCCATCGTTTGATTGCAAATGTGTGCTTTGGCGGTTTTGTGGTAGGTGCATATGCCGCGGTAAAATTCTTAGGTTCGAAATCTGAAGAGGAAAAGGCGCATTACGATTGGATGGGTTATGTCGGAAACTTTATAGGAGTTGGAGCGCTGATCCCCTTACCATTTGCAGGATATTGGCTTGGACGTGAAGTGTATAGTTCCAGCCCTGTGATGGGTAATATCATGATGGGTGGCGCTTTCTCCTGGACATTTATTATCCAGGCTATCCTGATTGGTATGCTCTTTATCGGTGCAAATTATTATCTGTGGCTTGGAATGGGTAGGATTAGGGGGTCAGAGCGATACACAAAATTTTTCAAATACCTCATCTTTGTAATCTTTATGTGTTTTGCGGTCTGGTTGACACCGCATAATTTACCGCTGAGTGGAGAAGAAAGGGCGATGATTGGCGAACAGTATCACCCTTTCTCTAAATATTTTGGGGTTATGGCGGCGAAAAATGCCGTAGTCAATTTGATAATTCTTGCTACATTCTTTTCCTTCTTGATTTACCGGCGAAGTAACAAGGGAGAGATGGCGCCATTTTCGGAACAGGGGAGAACTGGTAAGATTGGAATATTTTCTGCTGTGATCTTCTGTTTGCTGATGCTGGTTTCATATGCGATTTCGCTTAATTTTGTGGAATTAGAGGCCAGCATAAAGGTTTTTGTGAAACCGCTCGTTCGTGCGCTTTATATTCAGTCATTTGCGATATGTTTAGCTGCCTTCTTGACCTTTAAAAATAAAGGAAAATTAGGGCAGGCTATACTGTTTGCAGTTACAGCGTGTATTGCGGTACTCTATTTCTGGTATTATGGTTACCAGGTCATGCAAAAGGCAAATTTGGTATTGAGATACTTATCAGTGACGCAGGTTTCGATCGTGATGAGTTGCCTGATTATGAATGCCATTATTGATATTTTCATGTTCCGTAAGGCAAAGCTTGTGGGAGGTATTGAGTGGGGGAAGATGCCTGTGCGGTCTCAGTATGCGTTGCTTCTGTTGTGTGTAGTTATTGTCATTCTGATGGGATTGATGGGTTTCATACGATCCGGACTGAGAATGGACTGGCATGTTTATGGCATTTTGCAAGATACTTCACAATGGGCGTACACCCCATCCCTTGCATACATGGGCAGGATAGTAGGCTTGATTGTGGCGCTCTTCCTGGGTCTGGTAGCTTTTGTGTTTTGGCTGGCTGGTCTCGGTGATAAGAAAGAAAACGCAAAAGAACATGAATATGGGGAAGTTTCTGCGGACTATGAGGACTAGCTGTTGAATCAAACTATGTCAGGAATTAAGTGCGGGCAATTGCAGAGATACGAATCAGGGAGAATGTTTAATCAGGCAGGAATTAAGTGCGGGCAATTGCAGAGATACGAATCAGGGAGAATGTTTAATCAGGTTAAAATCTCAAGATTAGTGAAATGAAGGCATAGAAAACTTATGAATAAAAGCATGCTAAAAATTACGGCATTTGGAATTGTAGTTATCGGATTCTATATCTATATTACGATGTATGTGTCCGGCCTTTCTGGTACGGGTGGCGGCGAGTCGGCTGGAGGAGTAAGTCCTGAATCTGGCGAAAAGATATTTTGGGGTGACGGACAGTGCAGCACCTGTCACAAGATAGGTTCGAGCGGAAGCGCTACAAGAGGCCCCGATCAGGAGGGCTTGTCTGGCAGGGCTGAAGAGCGGGCAAAAGAGGTGGGTTTACCTTCGGGATTGGATTATATGGTAGAATCCATAGTAGAGCCTGATAAATATGTAGTGAAAGGGTATGATAAAATTATGCCGAAGGTATTCGATCCCCCCATTATGTTGTCACGTGAGAAGATACTGGCTGTTTTGTCGTATCTTCAAACGCTGGGGGGAGAGCCTGATATTGGCGCTCTTATGAAGTATAAGGATAAAATACCTGAGGCATCAAAGAAAAAGGTAAAGCCGTGGGTGCCTCCAATGGTTGTTGATGCAAAAGAAGGTGAAAAGGTATTCTTTGATGAAACTCGCCCGGTTACCTGTGGAAAGTGTCACGTTGTGAATGGCAAAGGCAAGAAAGTGGGACCAGAGCTTACGGGGATTGGTGCTATTCAGACTCCTGAATATTTCCTGGAATCTATCCTGAAGCCAAGCGCCAAGATTATAAAAGGGTACGAAACGATGTATGTGATAACAACAGATGGGATACCCTATAATGGCTTAATTAAGAGTGAAACTGAGGAAGAGATTGTTTTGTTAAAAGAAGAGAGTGGTGAGATCGAAGAGGTGACTATTGCTAAAAGTGATATCGAGGAAATGAAAAAACAGGATGTTTCGATTATGCCGGGAAATATTGCTGAGCTGTTAAGTGTTCAGGATTTTTACGGGATTGTATCCTTTTTACAAAGCTTGAAATAGTTCAAAGACGATGTTGTATTTGCGAATGGATCAATAGTTAGGAGTGCGTTAATGGCTAAAAAAGGCAGTAAATTTTTAATGATATGGGTAATCACTGCAGTTGTCTGCTTGTTTTTGTTCCTTAAATATGCTTCCCCGAAGATTTTTCAGGTGTTAATGGCGAAAGATCATACTATGCCTACGCCAAGCACCCTGATGATGTGGTATATGATTATGGGAATTTTGGCGGGTCTGGTGTATGCAACCACCAGTAATCAAAAATTTGCCGATTTTCTGGGCTTTTTATTACCAGGTGATGGACCAATAATAAAAATTTTATTACAAAAGGTATTATTTGTTGGTTTTCCTGTTATCGTTGGGTGGTTTGTGTATTCATGGTCTATTCCAGGCGCTGCATCGCCGGTGGAATTAAGAATTCAGCATCCTACCCTTCCGCAAGAGTTTGAAAAGCTAGAGAATCCATTCCGTCAAACTGATGCTGAAATACAACGGAAATGCATCGAAGAAGGGAAAATTCTCTTTCAAACCTACTGTCGTCCCTGTCATGGCTCAAAAGCGGATGGCAACGGACCATTTTCAAATTCATTCCGTCTGAGACCGATTAATTTTCAGGATCCAGGAACGATTGCAACGGTAGTGGATAACTATCTCTTTTGGCGTATTAAAGAAGGTGGTCCAGGTCTTCCGTCGGAGTCTACCCCGTGGGATTCTGCAATGCCGTCATGGAAAGACGATTTGAAGGATGACGAAATCTGGAAGATTATTATGGGTGAATACGATACGGCTGGCGCTATGCCTCGGCAAAGGGAAAAGCTTGAATAATATCGCGCTTGTGTAAAAGAGCGGCTTGGTTCGTAACTGTTAAATTTAATTGTATAGGAATTTTCATTTTATTCATGCGGGTTAATAGGATGTATGGTATAGAGAAAGACGATTTGAAGGATGAGGAAATCTGGAAGATTATTATGGGTGAATACGATACGGCTGGCGCTATGCCTCGACAAAGGGAAAAGCTTGAATAATATCGCGCTTGTGTAAAAGAGCGGCTTGGTTCGTAACTGTTAAATTTAATTGTATAGGAATTTTCATTTTATTCATGCGGGTTAATAGGATGTATGGTATAGAGAATCCCCCTTAGAAAAGGGGGATAGGGGGTTGTAAAATAGCCCAGAAAAAACACAACCCCCTCAACCCCCTTTGTTAAGGGGGACTTAAACGGAATAATTTATCAACTGCAACGGATAGAAGAGCAAGTAAATACTATGATAAAAGCGTTTAAAAGTGTTTTGGTTAGTTTGGGGTTAATCGTAGTAACGACAGGTATTTTAACAGTACGTTCTGAGGTATCCGCGCAGACATCGCACTTGTTTAGAACTTATAAACATGAAGTGCCACAAAAGTTGTCTGAAACATCTGAAGCTATTGCAGAAGGGAAAAAGGTTTACGAAAAACGATGCTGGTATTGTCATGGAATTGAAGGCAAGGGTGATGGTCCTGCATCGAAGACGATGTTTCCGAAACCCAGGAATTTTACGAGAAATGAGTATAAGGTTCGTTCTACTGCGGCTGGTTCAGTTCCTACGGACGAAGACCTTTTTAGAATTATTACCAGCGGTATAGAAGGAACGGCCATGCCGTTCTGGAGCACGATTTCTGAAACGGAACGCTGGCAAGCAATTTATTATATCAAGACCTTTAACGAACAGTTTAAGAAAGACACTGCCCCCAAGGTAGTGCCCGTAGGGTCTGTTGCATCAACCCCAGACAGCATAAAAAGAGGGCAGGATCTATTTAAGGAGACGAAGTGTTATGAATGCCATGGCGAGGATGGAAGGGGAAATGGTCCTTTGACGGTGGCGTTGCAGACAGAATGGAATATGCCTTATCGCGCAAGGGATTTATCCAAGGCATGGAATTTTAAGGGTGGTAATGCGACCGAAGATATTTATCGTACGATTTCAACTGGATTTAATGAGACCCCGATGGGGTCTTATTTAGAAAAACTTTCTGATGAAGACCGCTGGCTTTATCGTACGATTTCAACTGGATTTAATGAGACCCCGATGGGGTCTTATTTAGAAAAACTTTCCGATGAAGACCGCTGGCATGTTGCTCACTATGTGAAAAGTTTATCGAAGGATATGGCATCTGATGTGGTGGTAAAGGTAAAGTTGTCTGAGAGTGAACAATTACCGATAGAACCATTAGATGAGAACTGGAGTAAAGCCACGCCAGTAGAGGTTCCATTGGCAGGGCAAATCCTCACCAGTCCCAGACATTGGGCGCCGTCAATTGATGCAGTTATGATCAGGGCTTTGTACAATAGGAATGAAATTGCCTTTTTGGTTGAATGGGACGATTCAACTAATAAACAAGAAGAAATCTTTATGATCAGGGCTTTGTACAATAGGGATGAAATTGCCTTTTTGGTTGAATGGGACGATTCAACTAATAAACAAGAAGAAATCTTTCGAGATGCCGTGTCCCTCCAATTTCCAACAAAGATTCCGGAATCGTTAAAGAAACCATATTTTGCAATGGGAGATTCGAGTGGAGCGGTAAATCTGTGGAGTTGGAAGGCACATTGGCGCGAAGGATTTGGTTCGATTGCCGAGGCGCCTGAAACAGAGCCTGGGAAAGTGATTGAAATGAATGCAAAGGGATTTAAAAATATTGTAACACAGCCACCGGAGACTCAGAATGTGACGGGGAAGGGGATCCAGAATGTGACGGGGAAGGGGATTTACCAAAATGGGCGGTGGAAGGTTGTTATGAAGAGAACTTTGAAGACGGAGGATGCAAAGGGAGATATTCAATTCGAAATTGGGAAGCTCATCCCTATTGCCTTTGCGATATGGGATGGCTCAAATAGCGATGTCGCCGGGCAAAAATCTGTGTCGTCATGGTATTACATATCGCTTGAAAAACCAGTACCCAAAACGGTTTTTGTTTATGTATTGATTGCAATTGTTATGGGTGCGAGTGTAGAGATGTGGTTTGTAGCAAGATTACGCAGGTTTCCACCGAAGTTAGAAGAAGGTCAGTAAAGGATTGGCAATAAATAATCTGAACAAGTTTGTTGTCCGATATACTTTGAAGATCAGGCACTGTCAGGGCTAAAGCCCAATTCAGACTTCGTCGTGAGCTCAGTCGAACGATAAGACCGTCACTAACCCCAGCCTTAAGGCTGGGGTTAGTGGGTACACGCCATACTGGGGCTTTAGCCCTGATGGCACAACAACACGAAGTTGTTCATGTTATTTATTGTCAATCCCTGATAAAAAAACAACATCTTGTTAAGGAGTTTTTAATGAGGTCAAGGTCTTTCGCTGGTTTAGAAAAAATTTCGATTTTAATTGCCATAATAGGAATACCATTGGTATCTTTAGCGAATGGTTCCTTCGGACAGGAAAGAAAAATAGATTCCATGTTTCTGGATTTAGACAAAAAATATCGTATTCCAGAGGGATGGTCTACGTTGCCATTCGAACTCGAAGACCCTTATAAGAGGGTTAAAAATGGTCCGCCGTTGGCGAATATTATCAATAAGGCTAATGTGGAGTGGATTTCCAGATGGATTGCCAATCCCAAAAAGGTTGTGCCAAATGCAAAGATGCCAAACCTCGGTTTGGATTTTGAAGAGATTAAAGCCGTTATAGTTTTTTTGAGTAGTCTTAAAGAAAAAGAATTACCACAGATTACATGGGACGCCTTTCTGCTGAAAAAAGAAGACGAACTTTCTGATGATGAATACGACAAGATGGATAAGGTCTATAATAATGGCAAAGGTGTATGGGGGCGTGCGCGTTGTACTATCTGTCATCCGATAAAAGGCGTTGGCGGAAACGTAGGCGTGGGGCCAGATCTGGGTGAAATTACAACAAAGATTAACAGGAACTGGTTGTATGACTGGCTTGGTAATACAAAGAATCATTTTCCCGATACAATGATGGCGCAATTCCGGTTTACTGATAGTGATTTGAGGGGTATTGTTGAGTTCGTCATGCGTGATACCCAGTTTATCCCAGAAGAAAAAGATGAGGAAGAGGGCGAGACTGCGGAAGCAAAACCTGCTGGACCTGAAGTTCAAATATTAACAGAAAAAGAATTTAACAATATCAGAAAAGATACCGCCCTTGTTGAAAAAGGTAAGGATATCGTTGAGAGGGCAAGGTGTTTTGTCTGTCATGATATAAAAGGAATCTCAGAGCTTATGCCTGTCGTAGAGAAAAAACACGATGGGTTGGCAGGGTTTGAAAAGCTTTTATACGAAATACGCTGCCTGAGCTGCCATCGAATACAAAATAAAGGCGGTGCCTATGCGCCTAATCTAACGATTGCTGGTAGTAAGATTCGTATGAACTGGGAGAAGGATTTTTTACAGTCACCTGATATCATCCGTCCGCTGAGCCAGCAAATGCCCAAGTTTAACTTAACAGAAGATGATGCAAAAGCGGCAATCGAGTATATTGAAAAGAATCTCCATACGAAACTGCCTCTTCCTAACCCATTCGAGGGTGGGGCGCCTTCAGCAGATGTTGTTGCTGCAGGAGAAAAACTTTTTTACGAAAAGGGATGTAATACCTGTCATGCGGAAGGTGCTAAGGGTGGCGGTGTTGTTGGTCCTAACCTTCAAACGGTAGGAGATCGATTACAGCCTGCGTACATACTCTATCATTTAAGAAATCCGCAACAGGTAAACCCTCAATTTGTAGAGCCAAATTTTGGCCTTTCGGATGACGAATTAAAGTCGCTGGTAGGTTTCCTGTCAGATCATGTGCAGAAGAAAGAGGGAAAAGAATAATGGGTTATTTTCCCACGGGTAAAAAAATGGTAATTTTAGGCTCATTTGTTTTATTGGGTGCCTTAGGCGGCATAGCTACGGCCGAAGACTTAGATTTTTCTCCGCGTGCGCAAGTTTTTTTACTGTCTCCCAAAAAAACGTTTGAATATTACTGCTCACCATGTCACGGGGCGAAAGGTAAAGGAGACGGGACGTTCTTTACGATTGATTTAAAGCCAAAGCCTCGAAATTTCCTTGACGTAGAATACATGAAGAAAAGGACGGACGATCAGTTGATAAAGTCCATTACGGATGGGTCGAAAGCAGTTGACAAATCTAATCTTTGCCCACCGTGGGGAAAAACACTTTCAGAAAAAAGGATCAAAGAACTGGTCGCATATATTCGCAGCCTTTCAGCGCAGAAAGCTGAAAAGCCTGTCGTTGCAGCAAAAGAAGCAGTTGCTGAAGTTAAGAAGTCCAGCGCATTTAAATCATCGGTACGGTGGTTATTTCTTATTGTGATTACCCTGGCTTTGGCAGTGGGCGCTATTGGTGAATGGAAGAAACTCAGGAAAGAATCGTTACAGCGGTAGAATATAACCATTCAAAAACATCTTTATGTATAAAAAGATATTCATTGCAATTGACAATTCACGCCATTCTGATTATTGCATTGATTTAGGAATAGAACTCTCCAGAAAATTCAATTCCCAAGTAGTGGGTTGCCATGTCTATGACGCATCACTGCATCAAAGACGGTTTCGGGATATGGAAAAAGGTTTGCCGCAGCAATACCAGGACGAAACGGTTCTCCAACAACAGCGAAACCTTCACACTTCCTTAATTAACCAGGGACTCAAGTTGATTTCTGAGTCGTATCTGGATGTGTTTGAAAAAAAATGCCGTGAGGCTGCTGTTCCGCACAAAGGTCTTTTGTTGGAAGGCAAGAATTATTTTGAAATTATTAAGGAAGTGCAGGGAAATCATTACGGCCTGGTGATTATGGGCGCTCAAGGATTGGCAGCCGTGGATAGTAGAACGCTTGGAAGCGTTTGTGAGCGTGTTGTCAGACGAATTAAGACAGACATCCTGGTGGTAAAAAATAATTGTTTTGAGGGAAAGGCAGTAGTTGCAGTTGATGGAAGCGCGCAGTCTGTTGCCGGTGTGAAGTCTGCTATATCGTTTACCCAGCGGTTTGATTTGAAACTTGATGCTGTTTCTGTATTCGACCCTCATTATCATAGAGTTGCCTTTGGGAGTATCGCAAAGGTGCTTTCAAAGGAAGCGGGGCAAATTTTCAGATTTAAGGAACAGGAAACGCTCCACGAAGAGATTATCGATAAAGGACTGGCAAAGATATATCAGGGACACCTGGATAGGGCTAATCACATGGCAAAAAATGCTGGTGTTGAGATTAACTCCATCTTGATGGACGGCAAGCCTTATGATCAAATACTCAAGTTTATTTTCAAAGAACAACCGTCTTTGTTAATTGTGGGTCGTACGGGAGTTCATAACACAAATGGGCTGGATATTGGCAGTACGACAGAAAATTTACTGAGGTTGTCACCTTGTAATATATTGCTTACCGGGGGAAATTTAGAGGCAGAGCGTAGAGATACTACTGTTGGTTCGGAATTTCAAAGAGTATCAATAAATAGAAAAGATTCTACGCTTAATAATTACAGTCATCTGCATAGCGAAAACGAATTCGAAGGGTTTGCTGAGAGTGTTCAGAAAGTTCACGAAAAACCCACCATAAAAGTACATGATCCTGTTATTTGGACGCAAGAAGCCCAAATTCAAACGGAACGCATTCCTTCATTCATTAGGAACATGATCAGGACAAAAATAGAAAAATATGCCCATGAGAATGGCTACAAAGAGATAACGACCAAGATTGTTGATGAGGCAAAAAGCAAGCTCATGAACGATACCTCATTTCACAAAATTTGACAAATCGCTTTTTGCAGGTAGAATTAATATTATTAGATTTGTTTAATTATAATTATCGGTCGCATTAAGACTGTTTCCGAGTTGCACTATGTATTTCAACAAAGAAAAGTCATACAAGAAATCCATAATAAAATTCAGCATTTCTAATTTCCATAGTATAGTGAAAATAAACAACTAAGGGATATATTTTATATATCATATATTGTTTTAAAATGAGGAACGAAATTTGCCAAATTATCTGTTGATATTCGAAATTTGCGATTGATATTTCTTGAAAATTTTAATAGATTTTATAAAAGGCACGAGATTATAAGGAGGGGAGTTTATGAAAAAAGGGTTTTCGCTGTTTAAATTATGTAGTGCAACCCTACTTGGCACTGTTTTTCTTAGTGCGGCGTTGTTTGCAGCTGAGGAAACAGCACCAGGGGTGAAGGGGATGAGTGACGAAGAATTTACCCCTACTAAAGAGGTTTTAAATGTTAAATATGTTCAAATGGATAAGCCTTACCACATGGATGTAGAATCATTAAAAGGTGCTTTTAAGGATGCAGGTGCAGTTAAGGTTGTTCTTCAGAAACAGGATAAGGCGTTTCCTAATGGCGGAGGTTCGGTGGCCGGTGCAGAAGTAAAGGCGATACATGATGGGATTACAATTTATTTCCAGATTACCTGGAGTGATCCAACAAAAAATGCTAGGACAATTGCCGTTCAGGAGTTCAGGGATGCTGCGGCTTTGATGTTTCCTTTAGGTGCGGTGGAAATAACGCCAGCGGAACATTTTAGTCCAAGGATGGGGGATAGAGAAAAACCAACAAACCTATGGCACTGGAAGGCGGACTGGGAGGCGGATTTGCTTGTTAAGGGTGAATTAGAAGATGTAGAAGTGCAATATCCGAATATGCATGATGATTTTAATTTCAACCCTTACAGTGCTTACTATCATAGAGAATTGATAACAAGTGTGGAAGTCTTATCAGGGGGAAGGGCCGCCAACAATTTGCTTTCCCAGCCAGGACGAGGTAGAACGGTAGAAGATTTAAATGCAGAGGGTTTTGGCACACTTACTACACAAGACCATCAGGATGTAAATGGATGCAGCCATTATGAGGATGGTGTGTGGACGGTAATTATGTATCGTTCATTGATTACACAGGATCCACATGATGTGCAGTTTGTTCCTGGTGGAAATGCATTTTTTAATATGGCGGTATGGAATGGCGGGGAGCAAGACAGAAACGGACAAAAGAACATATCTACTCAATGGCATCCTGCAACGCTAGAAAAGGTTGCCTGGCAGTAGTAGACTCTTTAGGATAAAGAATTTAAGGAGGATTGAAAAATGACGTTAGTACATAACTGGCATTTAGGGAGAAGGATGGAGTATCCCTATTTTGAATCCAGGCCGAAACGGCAATTTGCAGCCATATTCAACATTAACAGATGTATTGCCTGTCAGACATGTACCATGGCCTGTAAGAGTGCGTGGACCTATAATAAGGGTCAGGAGCATATGTGGTGGAATAATGTGGAAACCAAACCGTATGGTGGTTATCCGCAATCCTGGGATGTTAAGACGCTAAAGTTAATTGATAATGGTGAGAATACCTGGTACACGGATGAAAAAGATGAAAAATTATCACCCTATGGAGTATATGAGGGTGATACGATATTTGAAGCAGCCTCAAAGAAGAATATCAATCAGTGGGCTGTTGGATACATCCCTGAAGACAAGGAATGGAGATCTCCAAATTTTGGCGAAGACGTTGCGAAAAGTAATAAGCCGGATGAATACTCTTCGTTACCGGAACATAGCCGTTGGTTTTTCTATATACAGAGACTTTGCAATCATTGTACATATCCAGGTTGTTTGGCGGCATGTCCGAGGAAGGCTATTTACAAGAGGAAAGAAGATGGAATTGTTCTCATTGACCAGAAGAGGTGCAGGGGTTACAGAAAGTGCGTAGAGCAATGCCCATATAAGAAGCCCATGTACAGAGGTTTAACCAGGGTGAGCGAGAAGTGTATAGCCTGTTATCCGCGTGTTGAAGGAAAAGATCCTTTGACGAAGGGACGTCCAATGGAAACAAGGTGTATGGCGGCTTGTGTAGGTCAAATTCGTTTACAGGGGTTTTTGGATGATAATCCAAAAAATCCGGTTACATGGTTAATCAGGCATGACAAGTTAGCCTTGCCGCTCTATCCACAGTTTGGGACAGAACCTAACATATATTACATTCCTCCAAGATGGGCGCCAAGGGCATATTTAAGGCAGATGTTCGGCCCGGGTGTAGATGAAGCAATTGATAAATTTATGGTGCCTTCTCGTGAAAGACTTGCGGTTATGTCATTATTCAGGATGGCGCAATCCATTATATTCGAATACAAGATTGAGGAAGGACCAAAGGTTTTTGAAACGACGATTCACGGCAAGAAGTTTGAGATGTACAATGATACGGTTATTGGATTCGGTGAGGATGGACAAGAAATTGTGCGGACTACTATTGAAGAACCAATCCATATCAGAGACCCGAAACATTACAATTCAATTTAGAATTGAGGTTTATTATGGGAGTTGATAGTAGTAGTCTTTTGGATCAACAAGTTGCACCAAGCGTGACGAATTTGCTTACACGGAGCGCAATGTATCAGATTTTGTCTTCATGCTTTCTTTATC
>Ga0209324_10002813_pt1 | contig 11954 bp, 9 predicted proteins | sample Rifsed19ft3_FD_184015 | JGI IMG/M metagenome (GOLD analysis project Ga0209324, IMG submission 184015) | Soil microbial communities from Rifle, Colorado, USA - sediment 19ft 3 (version 2) | ecosystem: Environmental > Terrestrial > Deep subsurface > Rock core/Sediment | place: Rifle, Colorado...
ACGGGACATCTCCAAGAAGCCCAGCGGTCTCCTTCGCTAGACGGAGGTCCTTTTTCAACACTTCTTCCGAGTGCTTTTGTACCAGAAGAAGCTCATCAAGGGACTTCCTTAGCAAAAGGAGTTTCCTTTCAGCTTCCCGGCCAGCCTGTTCCCTCTCCAGCAGCCCTGTTAAGGCGGTTTCGAGAGAGGCCATCTCTTTCTTAAGGAGCTCGGCCTTGCATTGATACCGTTTCAGTTCCGCCGAAGCGTCCTTGACGGTCTGAGCCCTGGACAGAATACCCTTCATCTTGTCTATTTTCCCTGCAACCTCCCTGATCCTAGCTTCTACGGAGCCGCGTTCTTCAAGTGACCTGACATAAAGGGCTGCCTGAGCCTCTATATGCCTAAGCTCTACCTGTTTTTCCTCTATCCGGTCCTCAAACACGACCAGTTCCTTTTCTATATCTATATTCGCCGTCTTAAGCCTCTCAGCTTCAGCTCCGGCTTTTTTCGATTCGTCAATTACCGCCGCAAGCCTCTCCTTCTCGCGCCTCAGCCATTCGGCATCCTTCAGAAGACCTTCCTTTCTCTCCTTCGCCTTCTGCCCCTTGGCTTTCAGCGACTCTATACCGAGCAGTTCGACAAAGATGTCCTTTATCTCTCCTCTGGTGTAATCGCTCAGCCTCGGCGCGTCCTGACAGCGGAAAACGCTTGTGAAAAAGAGCTGCGGAGAACCAAGCAGGTTCTCTACCGTCTGATCGTAAGTATCGGTCTTGCCGTCACTGAGGGCCTTCCAGCCGCTCTCCGCCTCTTCGTACAGATATGCCTCCTGTTTCTTTCTTTCGGCGTCAATAAGCAAAAGGCTCCTGTATCTGCGTCCGTTCAGTTCGAAGACGAGCTCCTTGGAAGCGTCGCTCCCGTAACAGTCGTTATAATAGCTGAATGCCCTGGAAGAATAGTTCCCTGCGCGGTACGGCATGATGCGGTAAGGATGAAGGTTATCAAGCACCGTGGTCTTCCCTGAGCCGTTCGGACCTGCTACGCCCACGAGTCCCGTCCGTCCTGAAAAATCTATCTCCAGCTCATCTTTTCCCGAACCCGATCTCACGCCTTTAAATCCTTTGAGTTTCAAATACAACGGTTTCATCCATTACCTCCTCCTACGGATACAGTCAAAATGACAACCACGCAGCTCAAAAGCCGATCAGGGTGGCTATCACAAAACCCATAAACAGCAGATCTATTAGAATGCAGCCGGCTGCAAAAATTTCAAGAATTAGCAATGCCAAATGAATTACGACCTCCTTTCTTTCTATTCAAGTTACTTGCCGCCTTTTCTTTTCAGTTTTTCCACCTCCTTTTTGTTTTCTTGAAATAAAAAAAGCCACAGGAAAAGATTCCCGTGGCTTTATGTTCGTAAGACCTACTGAAAAAATTACATATCTATATATTACCTGCTTTTATACCGCCCAAGCTTCGGCCTGAGGTGTCTCTTCGCAAACTTCCTCCCCATGTTCAAGCAGAGCAAGCTTCTTGAAAACGCCTACCGAAAGGTCTTCCCCTACCGTCTTGGCCCACTTCCTCAACTTATCGTCGATTGAGGCAAGCCTTGAGATACCCTCGGCCCTAACCCTCTGCCTGGGAACCACCGTCTTTTCTATCTTAATTTCGGCGGCTCCCATGTCTGAAAGTTTTTCCTTTAGGTCCTTTTCATCCACCTTGTGCACATCCTCCTCAGATACCATGTACCTGAGCCGTACACAGGCTCCTTCCGGAACTCGCGGCAGGGCATCGGAAGAAGGAAGGGAGTCACAGTCCACCGTCACCATCTCTCTTGCGGGCGTTTTTATGAACTGGGAGGCTACATTCCCGGCCTCGAAACTATGTATCCAGAACCCCTTGTTCTCTGCCTCGCCGAAGTTCAGGCGTGTTATGGAGCCAGAGTAAAAGACCTCCCCCCAATTTTGAACCTTGTGAATATGACCGAGGCAGACAAGGTCAGCCGCTGCCATCCGCAGGTCCCCGACGCCGAGCTCCACTTCCCTGCCGACCATCTGCTGTCCGGTGGAAAGTATAGCTCCAGTCACGCTCAAATGACCGACAAGCACGGTCGGGACATTCATTCTCACCCATGTGTTGACCTCGCCCCAGCCCCTCAGGACATCGCGCATCAGCTCCACCGTGTTGAACGTGGTCTCGGAAAGGCTCCCTTTATAAAAAGCCGCAATGGAAGCCTTGGAAACCGACGGCAGACACGAAAAAAGAGCTTTAGCCTCCCCGGGAACAGTGCCGTTATACTTAATGAACCCCCTATCAGTCAAAAGAACCTGCTCGGGCGCCTCTGACACATAGACTCTCTCATTTTCAAAGAACTTGAGGGTCTGTCCGTCATGAGAAGGCGTGCCCTTTACTATAAGAACCGGAGCAGTCCTCGAGAGTCGGCGTATATACCGGTCCGCAGCGAGAAAGGCCGGACTGTCGTAGGTCTGCCTCTCATCGAAGACGTCCCCGGCTATTACGATCGCATCCGGCCTGACAGACGATTCAGCCCTTTTTGCCGCAAAATCGACGCATTTCTCTATCTCCGCAAGCAGGTCGTTCCTGAAGTGGATATCCCCTAAGTGTAAAATCAGCATTTCTTTGTCTCCCTCATAAGTTTTTCCCATGCCACCGCAAGCCTCTTGGAATGAACCGATGAGACCCAAAACCGTATAATACTGCGGTCTGCACCAGGATCTGAAAATCGGGATAGTACGCTCCTGAGTTTCTTTAGCATAACGGCTCCATACGTCAGGCCGCCGCGGTTGTCGAGTTACTACCGATAGAGACTGAAGGCTCCACTAACCCGATGAGCCTATCGGAAATCTTCCGCATCTTTTCCCCAGCCGAAAGAACCTCCTTCATCTCCCCTCTGGCCCAACTGGCGATGTATGGGACCGAATAGCCCGAAGAATTGAGGCCGAAATGGGCCGAGACAATATAGGCGGCTCCCTCGACGATCAGTTCTTCGCGGTTCCGGTCAATTCTGGCTTCCCCGATCTCCTCCAAAGACAAATGATGCGCAAGCTCGTGAAGAAGCGTCTTACATCTCTGCGCGGACGTAAGAGCATCGGATAGGACTATTTTCTTTTCTTTCGGCAGATAGTACCCGTTCGAATCTCCGATTATTTCTTCGTAATCAACCGGCACTGGCGAAGCCCCAAGAATCCTCTTGAAAAGATCCTCGGCATCGCCGATGTCCATGCAAGGCCTTCCGATCTCAAGCTCCGGAAGTGGTTTCCCTTCGGTCTGGGAAACGTCAAAGACGTAGACGCCCTTAAAGCCAGCCAAAGTCTGCATTTCCTTTCCCTGAGCCGATTCAGTCGCTTCAACCGATTCGGCCGTTACATCAGGGCCAGAGTTTTCATCCGACTTGACAGCCTTCTTTACTTTCTTGAGAAAAGGCGCGAAAATCATAATCCCTTTCTCTCCTTTCCTTACAGTCCTGCCCAACGAGTTCCAGAACCTCATACCGGCGACCCGTGTGGCATTGGGGCGTTGCGTCCAGATTAGCAGGACATTCCCGAAGCTGTACTTTCTGAACTTTGACGAAAAGCGTAGAAAGTCCGTGAAGCTTTTGGACTCGATGAGCTTTTTAACCCCTTCCAGGAGTTTTTCCTGATATTCCTTGACCTTAATTACCATCCTCTCCTCCTTTCAAAACAAAGCCCCGGAAACCATGAGGAACCAAAAGGTTCAAGGGTCTTCCAGGGCTGTAAGTTAAAAATCGGGTGATGCGTCCTTTACTCGTCGACCAGATGTATCGGCGCTCCTTCTGCAAGGGCTTTCTTCACCCTGTCGTCCGCCATTTTGTTTTCAGGCATGACATACTCGAAATGGGCAAAGGGCAGCCAGAGAAAAGTTCCAGCCGAATACTTGGGCCGGTAATTGTTCACCATCCGCGGCACGTTATAGGTGGTAGATCCGATTTTTCTAAAGTATTTTTCGTCCTGAAGTTCAGCATCGACAAAGAAGTAAAGGCTTCGTAAGCAGAACTCCCCACCCTTTTCGTGCGTGGGTATGTCTTTCGGACACCGGTCGACAGACTCCTTTGTTTCATCGACAAGAGCTTTTGGATGTATGAAAAACATCCTCGACTGAAACGGTGTCACTCCGGACCAGTCGAAATTGACAGGTACCCTTTTAGATACCCCGAGATACCTCGTCTCCTCGATGAAATCCGGACAGAAGGGATAGAACTCCTGCCCGACCCAGAATATGAGGTCCTTGACGCCGTTTCTCTCCTGCACCAGAGGGGCCCTGAAAGGGTCGCCGTTATACGGCAGCGGCGGGTCAATCAGAAAATGCTCGATAGGCTCGCCGTATGGAGAAGTGCCACAACAGGCATATAGACCTCCTTTTACCCTCTTTCCGCATCCTCTCGTCGTCATGAATATTGGACCTCCTTTTTCAAAAATCCCCTTATTACGTCCACGGCGTTCTTTACATCTTCCGACAGTGGATGACCGGTTGACATCTTCGCGACCACCAACTCAAAGTCCAAAACCAGCTGATCGCACCCTTCCTCAACCGGAATCAGCGAGAGTAACGATGAAAGATTATGCTTAACCTTCCTCTGGTGCACATCCTCTTTCGTAATCTCTCCACTTAAGACGAGCTCCTTCTGAGCCTCTTTCGACAAACGGGAAAGCTCAAAGGCGGTCGATGCGTTGACCTCCCCCGATTTGACCTTGTTGAGCGCCTCTTTGCAAAGGTTCAACAGCCTAAAGTGCTTCTTGAGCTGCGTCCTGGAAAGACACAGCCTCTCGGCTATCTCCTGCTGCGTATAGCCGGACTTGATACAGAGCCTGATCTTATCGACTTCGTAAGCTAGGTTCGGTGACCGTTGAAGGTTCAACATAACCCCGAGAAGATCGGAGTCATTCTCCCCTTCCTCCATGATTATCGCCGGGACCGTCTCAAGACCAAGATTCCTTGCAGCCTGGATCCTGCGGCGCCCATCGATAACCTCATACCCATGCCCGTTTTTGTTGATCATTATTGGAACCCTGATACCGACTTCCTTGATACTATCTACAAACTTCGTTCCGGGTAGACACGTCTCGGTTCTTATGTCCACGACGTTGACTTCCTTTATCTCCATACTCCTTACACCTCCTTTTTGTGGTTTTTAAAATAAAAAAAGCCACAAGAAATGAATTCTCGTGGCTTTTGTTCGTAAAGGTCTACTGAAAAAATTACATATTCATATATTACCCCTCCCACGGACTTTTACTGCCTGAACAACTCTTAACAAGCCAAGCTTAGGCGCCTGAGCTGGCTTCCTCTATCAACCTATCCTCATCGAAGAATAACATCCTTTTCCGTCTTTAGATGAAGAAATCTTAAACATTGACCCTCTCTACTATCCAGTGCTCTATTTTCAGAAACGACTCACTCGGGATCTTTTTTATTATTAGATGGGGTTTTCAAAAAAACAAGAGTGTATGAGAAGCACAGATAGGGGTTCACCCCAGGCGACTGTATTAATTCTGTAGTAATTTTTTCCAAAACAGGTTCAATACATGCATCCAGAACAACTTTTTCCTATTTAAAATTACTGGAGTTACATGTTTTACTCTCAACCCGGTTCTTTTCGCGCGGTTTTTTTTCGGGACTCACACAAAGAGCCATTTGCCTCCACATAAAACAAGGCATGCGGGATGCGCTTATCACTATGCCGCCTTTACGCTTGACTTCCCGCTCAGCCGATGTTAACTTTCACACGAATATAGGAGTGGCCTTTGGCCTTAATAGGGAAGACGGTGAAACTCCGTCGCGGTCCCGCCGCCGTAACCGGGGACGAAAGTCGCACTGAAACCACTGTCCGAAAGGACGGGAAGGCGCGGCAAGTAGACTGATCCGGAAGCCGGAAGACCTGCTCTAAAAAAATAACTCGTGCCCCTCGCGGACTGGGGGTCGTGATATTATGACCGTGGGTGAAAAACGGCATCCCCGGACCTATTAGTGTATCAATAGGTCCGGGGATTTTTTTTGGCCTGAAGAAAAAAACAAAGCGGCCAGTGAGTGCCTGCACCATGACACACATGGTGTCCAGATTGACAATTTTGAAAAAATTTGGTGCGTCAAAAGGCGTACTAAAGTACTACGTTGCGAAGATATGGTACGGCGTAGTAGTCCAACCATTCCTGCGAGGTTATTGCCGATGTCTAACGTTTCTGCTTGTTATGCCCCTGCACCAGGAGAGCATGGAGGTCTTGCCAGCCATCCTTTGATAATCCAGGGCGGCATGGGTGCGGGTGTCTCTGCCTGGCCCCTTGCAAAATCAGTATCAAGTGCAGGCCTTCTTGGCGTTGTCTCGGGTACCGCGCTCGATGTCATCATGACGCGCAGGCTTCAGGCCGGTGACCCAGATGGACACGTCCGCCGCGCCCTTGACCATTTCCAGTTCCCGGAGATGGCAAGGCGCGTAATCGAGAAATACTTCATAGATGGCGGCAAAAACGAGGACGCGCACTTCAGTACCGTCCCCATGTGCACCATGAACCTCTCCCGGCCGCATCTAGAATTGATAGTTGCGGCTAACTTTGTCGAGGTCTTCCTGGCCAAAGAGGGGCACAACGGGGTCGTTGGCATCAACTATCTTGAAAAGATACAGCTCACGCAGCTCGCCTCGATATACGGCGCAATACTGGCCGGGGTCGATTATGTGATAGTGGGCGCAGGCATCCCGCGCGAGATACCAGGCATACTGGACAGCTTTGCCGAAAACAGGAAGGCCTCTTTAAGGCTTAACGTGGCCGGAGCCGAGAAGGAGGACGACTTCAGGATCACCTTTGATCCGCTTAAGTTCTCCGGCAATGCCCGGCTCAAGCTAATGAAGCGGCCTTTCTTTTTTGCAATCACATCCTCTACGGTATTGGCCCAGACCCTTGTGAAAAAAGGCTCTGGTAAAGTCGATGGTCTTGTAATAGAAGGGCCCCTGGCAGGGGGGCACAACGCGCTCCCCAGAGGGGTTTTGAAGCTCGATACCTTCGGCGAGCCGCTCTACGGCCCAAAGGACGACGTGGACCTTGAGAGCATAAAGGCCCTTGGCGTGCCGTTCTGGCTCGCGGGGGCCTACGGGACACCTGCCGGGTTAAAAAAATCGCTCGCCCTTGGAGCAAGCGGCATACAGGCCGGCACTGTCTTCGCATTCTGCAACGAATCAGGCCTTACCAGAGAGATAAAGGAGAGCATAATAAGGAAGATAATGGCCGGCTCCGCCTCGGTCTTTACAGACCCCAAGGCCTCACCGACCGGATTCCCATTCAAGATATTGAGGCTCGAGGGCACCAATTCAGAAGACGATGTCTTTACGTTAAGGAAGAGGGTCTGCGACCTCGGTTATCTCAGGCACCTCTACCGGAAGGCGGACGGAAAAGCCGGATACCGCTGCCCGGCTGAGCCTGTCGATGAATACGTGAAAAAGGGCGGCGCAGCGGAAGAGACGGCAGGGTGCAAATGCCTCTGTAATGGCCTGCTGGCCAACATAGGTCTTTCCCAGAGGAGGGCTGACGGCTCCCTTGAAAGGCCTCTGCTTACAGCTGGCAAGGAACTGTCGATAATACCGGATATCTTGAATGAGACCGGCGGACGTCCTTACTCAGCAACGGACGTAATCGAACATATGCTGAAGGGGGCTGGGCCGAAGCGGCAAGTCTGACGTTATAAATAAGGGCATCCTGAACATGCACGATTTTTCAAAGCACCTGAACAAGCCAACCAGTTGCGGGTCGGCTATTATTTAGAAGGAGTTTAATGAAAACCTACGCTCTTATGGATTTCCGAGATCGGGCAACAATGGAGAGATGACCCCTTATGATCCCATGCTCAATACGACGATTTTGCGCTGTTTTTTCTCCTGAAGGTATAGACAACTACTATGCGCTCTGCAGGGGCGCCTCAGCATTGGAGATGACCAAGTGGTTCGATACGAACTATCTCTATTTGATTACGGACTTGAGTGGATCGCCGCACGTTCATTTCAGGTGCAATTTCAACCACCTTGCCTTGAAGATAAAAATGTAGAATTCCCATCGGTAGTCGAGCCTTATAGTTTCTTGAAACCATATTATCTAGCGGTAGATTCCCAGCGATGAGGACGCCAAAAATAACGCTTGTCGAGCTGCCTCCAACCGAATACGGGAGGCTTGATGATAAGCTGATAAGCACCCTTTTCATCAAATACCTGTCATTTGCGAGAGGGCTTCATCTCCTGGACGCTGGATTGCGGCAAGCCGGCTATACCGATGTAAAGGTAGTCTCCCCGGGGAATGCGCATTCCGGGATGCTGCATGAAAAGTACTGGGAGAGGCTCGTCTCTTCGGACATCGTCGCCCTTTCCACGATAACCTTGACAGCCCGACAGACTGAGGACCTGGGGGTCATGCTGAAAAAGGAAAATCCTGAGATTACCCTTATTGCCGGCGGCCCGCATGTAACCTACATGATAGAGGATACGCTCAGATGGGCTGACGTTGTCGTCAAGAGGGAGGGTGACAAGACCTTCCCGGAACTTATAGATAAGCTCTGGAAGAACGGTTCTCCGGAAGGGGTCCGCGGGACGAGCTATAAGAAGCATGGAATGGTCATACACGGGCCTGAAAGGCCAGCGTTGACGATCAAAGAACTGTCAATGCTTCCAACGCCCTATTACGACAAGGAAACCCTGGACCGGATGGAGGTGATACCCGTGAATACGGGAAGGGGCTGTCCTTTCCCATGCGACTTCTGCTCAGTCAACGACTATTACGGCAAGGTCACGAGGAGGCGCTCAAACGACTCCACGATAGAGGAGCTCAAGCAGGTCAACTCACTCCCTCAGAAGTTCATTTTCTTCACCGACGACAACTTCGCACCGGACTTGAAGGAAAAGCATGCCCAGACGAAAGACCTTCTGAGGCGGATGATACGCGAAGGGCTGACGGACAAGAAGCTCTCCGCCCAGGTGAGGGTCGAGGCGGCCTTTGACGACGAGCTACTCAGGCTTTTCAAGAAGGCTGACGGCGTAGGTGTGTATGTCGGGCTTGAATCAATGGACAAGGATTCGCTGAAGGAGATGAAGAAAGGCTCGACGCCGGAAAAGAACATGGAGGCCGTCCGGCGTTTCAGGAAGGCGGGCATCTGGGTCCACGGCATGTTCATATTCGGACTTGACTGGGACACGAAGGAAAGCCTGAACACTACCATGGACTGGGCGAAGCACAATATTGACAGCATGCAGATCTTCGCGCCTATTCCCCTGCCCGGAACGCCTTTCGCAAAACGGATGAGAAACGAAGGCAGGATATTGACGGAGCGGTACAACCTGTACGATGCGCAGCATGTGATACTTAAGCCAAAAAATTTCACACCCTATGACTTGCAGATAAGGATCCTTGATAGGTACGAGGAATTCTACTCTCACAAGTCCCGTTGGGGCACCAAGCTCTTAGACTTCTTTAAATCCCCGACAAAAGCGCTAATCGGGGGATTTGGGGTATATCCCTACGCGCTGAAGACACTGGAAGGTCTGCTGAGGAGCCCGCAGACAATAGAACACATCGAATACTTAAAAAGCTTAAACTGGCCCAAGGCGCATATTTTTCACGCGATATAGTTTCGCGTCGTTTTAGAGAATCCGCGTTTCTATGAGAGGTCAAGGCCCGCTACCGGAGTTAGCACGCCCGGCTTCCAGCCAACTGTCTTATATCCTCTTGACCCGGACTTGTGAAGAGTTTACGCAAACCTCCTGTTTCTCATCAGTCCTACTCTACCATTTTTCCGTGCTCAAGTTCATCCGCTGCAAGACCAACTCGCCACCCCACTCTTTGGCAACCATGCGTTTCATCGCATCCAAATACCCGGACTCCAGCAGAAAAGGATCGAGCGTGGTGCGGAACTGGTGCTGGATTCCGCTCCTCCGAAGCAGTTCCGCGCTCACACGAGACGCCGCTGCGCTGCCTGGGATGCCGGTAATCCGTTCATACTCCTCAAAGGGGGCCTTGATGTCCATGCCGACCCAGTCCAGCCACGGAAGGCAATCACTCAGCCGGTCCGGGTACGGCCCTGCGGTGTGGAGACCCACCTTGAAACCCATTTCCCTTACCATCAAGATCGCATCCGCCAGCCCCGGCTGCATGGTCGGCTCCCCTCCGCTGAAGACCACGGCGTCCAGCAGGCCGCGCCGCCTGCCCAGAAAGCGCATAACTTCATCCCAGCCAATGGCTCCAGGCGTACCTGCCTCCAGCAGGTGCCGGTTATGGCAGTAGCGGCAACGCCAGGGGCATCCCTGACAAAAGACCACAGCGGCCAGTTCGCCGGGGTAGTCTATAGTCGTGCAGGGGGTGAGGCCGCCGACCTTCAGCACGGGTCACTGGCCGGAGTTTCCAGGAAGAAACGGCGCTCGCGGTGCTCGGCCTTCTTCCCGATGTTGAAAGAGTCAACCGGCCTGTGATAGCCCATGACCCGCGTCCAGACCTCGCAGGGCTGGCGCTCCGCATCGTTGATCTCCGGTTCCAGTTTCCTTGCGCTCCTGTCAGACATGTGCATTTTCTCCTTTCGATTGGTGTGCTTTGCGAAGCAACTCCTCGTCACAGCGGGGACAGAATTTGTGCTCTCCCGGCAGATAGCCATGTTTTGGGCAGACGGAGAAGGTCGGCGTGATGGTCAGATAAGGGATGCGGTAACTCTCCAGCGCCCGCCGCACCAGCTTCCGGCAGACGGTCGCGCTGGACACCGGCTCCCCCATGTAGAGGTGGAAGACCGTGCCGCCGGTGTATTTGCGCTGCAGCTCCTCCTGGAGTTCCAGCGCCTCAAACGGGTCGTCGGTGTGGCCGACAGGCAGCTGAGACGAATTAGTGTAGTAGGGGGCGTCCGGCGTACCGGCCTGTATGATATCCGGGTAACGTTTGCGGTCCTCTTTGGCAAAGCGGTACGTGGTCCCTTCCGCCGGGGTGGCCTCCAGATTGTACATGTGGCCGGTCTGCTCCTGGAACTCCACCATCCTGGTGCGGATGTAGTCCAGGACGCGCCCTCCCAGCGCCTGCCCGTCGTAGACGGTTATGTCATGGACATCGGAGGTGAAGTTGCGGAGCATCTCGTTGATCCCGTTGACGCCGATGGTGGAAAAGTGGTTGCGCAGAGTGCCGAGGTATCGCTTGGTGTAGGGAAAAAGACCGCTGTCCATGTGGCGCTGTATCACCTTGCGCTTTATCTCCAAGCTCGTGCGGGCCAGATCCAGCAGACGATCCAGAGACTGGAAGAGCCCCGTTTCGTCCCCGCGGTGCAAATAGCCAAGCCGGGCGCAGTTGATGGTCACCACACCGATGGAGCCGGTCTGCTCGGCGGAGCCGAACAAGCCGTTGCCCCGCTTCAAAAGCTCCTTGAGGTCCAACTGCAAACGGCAGCACATGGAGCGCACCATGTTTGGGGTCAGCTCCGAATTGATGAAGTTCTGAAAGTAGGGCAGGCCGTACTTGGCGGTCATCTCGAACAGCCGTTCCGCGTTGGCACTCTCCCAGGGAAAATCGGCAGTCATGTTATAGGTGGGAATCGGAAATGTGAAGACCCGCCCCTTTTCGTCGCCTGTGGTCATCACCTCGATATAGGCCCGGTTGATCATATCCATCTCGTCCTGGAGCTCGCCGTAGGTGAACGGCATCTCCTCGCTGCCTATGACCGGGATCTGGGGGCGCAGATCTTCAGGGCAGGTCCAGTCAAAGGTCAGGTTGGTGAAGGGCGTCTGTGTTCCCCAGCGGGAAGGTACATTCAGGTTAAATACCAGTTCCTGGATGTGTTGCTTCACTTCCGCATAGGAAAGCCTGTCCTTGCGCACATAGGGGGCCATGTAGGTGTCGAAGGAACTGAAGGCCTGCGCACCGGCCCATTCGTTCTGAAGAGTGCCGAGGAAATTTACGATCTGGCCGACCGCACTGGACATGTGTCGGGGCGGG
>Ga0209324_10002816_pt1 | contig 11945 bp, 10 predicted proteins | sample Rifsed19ft3_FD_184015 | JGI IMG/M metagenome (GOLD analysis project Ga0209324, IMG submission 184015) | Soil microbial communities from Rifle, Colorado, USA - sediment 19ft 3 (version 2) | ecosystem: Environmental > Terrestrial > Deep subsurface > Rock core/Sediment | place: Rifle, Colorado...
GGGGGCGCGCAGGTCGGCGGCAAAGTCCGCCAGGGTAAAGTCGGTCTCGTGACCTACGCCGCAGATCACCGGCGCGTCAGAGGCGGCGATGGCGCGGGCCAATTTCTCGTTGTTGAACGCAGCTAGATCCTCCAGAGACCCTCCACCGCGCGCCAACAGGATCAGGTCGGGCTGGGCAAAACGGTTGAGCCGCTTGAGGGCGCTGACCAATTGAAAAGGCGCGTCTTCGCCTTGCACGGCTGAAGGCGCCAGGATGACCTCGGCCAGGGGATAGCGGCGCGCCAGGGTCTGCAGGATGTCGTGCAGTGCGGCGCCGCTGGGTGAGGTGACGAGTCCGATGCGCTTGGGCTGCGGGGGCAGCGGCCGCTTGCGTTCGGGGGCAAACAGGCCTTCGGCCTCCAACTTTTCTTTGAGGCGCAGGAATTGCTGAAACAAGGCGCCGTCCCCGCCGGCGCGGATCTCGTCCACGTAAAGCTGGTAACGGCCGCTGGCCGGGTACACGCCCATGCCGCCGTGCACTTCCACGGCGTCACCATCCTGGGGGATACGCACCTGCAGTTCGGCGGTGCTGCGCCACATCACACAGGGAAGTTGTGCGCTTTGGTCCTTGAGTGTGAAATACCAGTGGCCTGATTTGGGTCGCGAGAAGTTAGAGACTTCGCCGCGCACCCAGATGTTCTGCAGCAACGGCTCGGATTCGACCAAGGCGCGCAGGAAGCGAGACAGATCAGAAACCGTCCAGGGCAGTCGGGTTTCGGCGAACAGCGGCAGCTGGTCCATGCAAGGCAGGATACTCGGCAGTTTCAGGGCTGTCAAATCGGGGGCAAGTTGTATTGTTGGGGCAAGGGGGCGGGGGTCGATATACTTTGACAAAGCTCCGCGGTAAGCCGAGTGAGGTAAATGGTGGGACTCATAATTGGAGTATTTATGCATGAAACGGCGGGTTTGAAAAGGCGGATGGGCGGTCTGTCAAGCTGAATATGACCGCAACCCAAGTTGCGGGGCGTTGAGAGTGTTGGATAGGCGGTCTGCTACAATTACCGCCTGATCCGATGAAACGCCTTTTTTCTCCCTGGCGCATGCCCTACCTTGGCCGGGACAAAGCCGCCGAGAAGGCTAGGGGCTGCGTGTTCTGCCTTGCCCTCGAGCAAAACGACAGCGCCGCCAACCTCATCGTCCACCGCGGCCAGCGCGCCTTCGTCATCCTCAATCGCTTCCCCTATACCAGCGGGCACTTGATGGTGCTGCCCTTCACCCATGTAGAGCAACTCGATGGATTGGATGAAGCCACGCGCGCCGAGTTGATGGAGTTGATGACCACGGCTACTCAGGTACTTGGTACAGTCTATAAACCCCAAGGCTTTAATCTAGGCGCCAACCTGGGAGCGGCTGCTGGCGCCGGGATCGAGGAGCATTTGCACCTGCACATCCTGCCGCGCTGGGCCGGCGATACCAACTTCATTTCCACCGTGGGCGAAACCCGCGTGCTGCCAGAGACCCTGGAAGAAACCTGGCAGCGGATCAAAGCTGCCTGGTGACCCGGCTGGCTCACCCTTTATAATAGGCGCGTGCCAGCTTATGGCATTCCGTGACTATCGTTCCTCTTTCAACTGCGGCTTCAGTATTGCCGCGCTAACCCCAAGGAAGGTCCATGGCCACGAATAATTCGCAAAACCAGGCGGTCATCCTCAGTGCGGCGCGCACGCCCATCGGTAAGTTCCTCGGCGCGCTGAGCAGCCTCTCGGCCCCAGAACTGGGCGCGGTAGCCGTGCGCGCCGCGGTGCAGCGCGCCGGTTTGGATTGCAACGCCCCCTTCGACGAAGTGATCATGGGCAACGTGGTTTCTGCCGGGGTGGGGCAGGCGCCAGCCCGCCAGGCCGGCATATTCGCCGGGCTGGATGCGACTGTGGGAGCCACCACGGTCAACAAAGTGTGCGGCTCGGGCTTGAAGGCGGTGATGCTGGCCGCGCAGGCCATCAAGGCCGAAGACGGCCATCTTTATGTGGCCGGCGGCATGGAGAGCCTGAGCAAGGCGCCCTTCCTGGTGGATGGGCGCGGCGGCTTGCGTTACGGCTCTGCCCAACTCACAGATGCCATCCAAAAGGATGGGCTCATCGACCCCTTTGAAAAGTGGATGATGGGCGACGCGGCCGAGTTCATTGCCGAAGAATACGAAGTCTCGCGCTACGCCATGGATGAATACGCCCTGAAAAGCCATCAGAAGGCGTTAGCGGCAATGGAGACGGGCAAGTTCAAGCAGGAAATTGTGCCGGTGGAGGTCAAGGATAAAAAGGGGAAAGTGACCCTGGTTGAAAGCGATGAAGGGCCGCGCCGCGATACTTCCCTGGAGGCCTTGGCCAAGCTGCCGGCGGCTTTCAAGCCCGATGGCCGAGTGACAGCCGGCAATGCTCCCGGCCTGAACGACGGCGCCTCGGCAGTAGTGGTAGCCAGCCGCAAGAAGGCTACCGAACTGGGCAAAAAGTCCCTGGCCCGCGTGATCGGCTACGCCCAGGCAGCCGTGGATCCCAAGCACATTTTTATTGCCCCCGCGCGGGCTATACCCCTGCTGCTGGAAAAAATTGGCTGGTCCCTGAAGGATGTCGACCTGATCGAACTGAACGAAGCCTACGCCGCCCAGGTGCTGGCCGATGGCTACGCGCTGGCCGACCAGGGTTGGGATTGGGACAAGGTCAATGTACACGGCGGCGCCATTGCCCTGGGGCACCCGCTGGGCGCCAGCGGCGCCCGCGTGCTCACCACGTTGATCTACGCGCTCAAGGATCGCGGCCTCAAACGCGGCATAGCCTCACTGTGTCTCGGTGGAGCCGAGGCGGTTGCCATGGCCATCGAAATCGAGGATTAAATGGACAAGACCGAGCGGGCAGCGCTTATCGAAAGTTATGGCAGTGCCTTTGACGACTTTGTTGCAGCGCTGAAAGCTATCCCCAAGGAAGCCTGGCTGTTTAAACCCGCCCCCAAGGAATGGAGCGTACACCAGGTGATCGTGCATCTGGCTGACTCGGAGACTAATGCCTATCTGCGCGCCCGTCGCCTGATTGCGGAACCCGGCGGCCCGCTGATGGCCTACGACCAGGATGTATGGGCGGATCAGCTTGACTACTACGGCACCAACATAGATGAAGCTCTCGAGGTGACGCGCCTGGTGCGCAAGCTGACGTACGACTTGCTCAAGCGCCTGCCTGAAGGAGTTTGGGAGCATTCTGTGGTGCACCCCGAATCGTCCGAACCTTATACCTTCGAGAAGTGGCTGCGCATCTATGCCAAGCACCCGCGGGTGCATGCGGGCCAGATCAGCGAAAATTACCGCTTGTGGAAAGAAGCGGTGAAGTAGGCAATTCGACAAGCTAGCAGGTTCGAGGAGCGCAATTGGCGATCAAGCAGATCCTTGTTGTGGGCGCAGGCACCATGGGAAACGGCATAGCCCAGACCGCGGCCGTCTCCGGCTTCCAGGTCAGCATGATGGATGTAGCTCCCCAGTTCATCGAACGGGGCAAAGCCACCATCCAAAAGTCCGTTGAAAAGCTGGCTGAAAAAGGCAAGATCACGCCAGAACAAAAAGCCGCGGCGCTGGCCATCGCGGGCACCAGCGATCTATCGCAGGCGGCTACAGCGGACCTGATTATCGAAGCAGCTACCGAGAACCCTGAACTGAAATTGAAATTATTCAAAGACCTGGACGGCATTGCCAAACCCAATGCCATATTAGCTTCCAACACTTCTTCGATCAGCATTAACAAGCTGGCGGCGGCCACCCAGCGGCCTGCTCAGGTGATCGGCATGCATTTCTTTAACCCAGTGCCGATCATGACCCTGCTGGAAGTGGTGCGCGGCCAGGCTACCAGCGACGAGACGCTGGCGACCGCCCTTGAAGTGGGTAAGCAGATGGGCAAGACCGCGGTGGTAGTGAAGGACTCGCCCGGCTTCGTTTCCAACCGCGTGCTGTGCCCCATGATCAACGAGGCCATCCTGGCGCTGGATGAGGGCGTGGCGGATGCCGAGGGCATCGATACGGTGATGAAACTGGGCATGGCGCATCCCATTGGTCCGCTGGCGCTGGCGGACCTGATCGGCCTGGATGTGGTGCTGTATATCATGGAAGTTTTACACCGCGACTTCGGCGACAACAAGTACGCGCCGGCGCAGTTGTTGCGCCGCATGGTGGCAGACGGTTTCCTGGGCCGCAAAAGCGGCCAGGGTTTTTTCGAGTACAAGTAAAGCGAAGGGGCGGTTTCCTAGTTATGAGGAACGCAAATTAGGAAGGCTAATAACTGACAAGGTTTTGTTCCTGTTGAACAAGAACTCGCTTGAGTGATAGTAGGGTAGGGTCTTAGACCCTCCCTACGAGAAAGTGAAGACGCCAAGTTGATTGGTAAGAAAGTAACCTAGCCCTTATGCCTACCTACGAAGCCGTCATCGGTTTGGAAACTCACATCCAGCTGAACACCGCCAGCAAAATCTTCTGCGCTTGCAAGGCGGATTCGTGGGACGACGCGCCCAACACGAACATTTGCCCGGTGTGCACCGGGCTGCCAGGTGTGTTGCCCGTGCTCAACCAGGCCGCCGTAGAAAAGGCAGCCTTGCTGGCGGCCGCCATGGGCGCCGAACTGCAGCCTGAATCCTTCTTTGACCGCAAGAACTACTTCTACCCCGACCTGCCCAAGGGTTACCAGATCTCGCAATACGACCAGCCGCTGGCGCGCGGCGGTGCCATGGACTTGCCCACCGGCGATGGCCAGACCCGGCGGGTGAACATCCACAAGCTGCACCTCGAAGAGGACGCTGGCAAAACGGTCAACCGCGCCGATGGAGCACGCCTGATCGATTTCAACCGCTGCGGCGTCCCGCTGGTGGAAATGGTCACCGGCCCTGACCTGCGTTCCGCTGACGAAGCGGCCCAATATCTGATCCGCCTACGCCAACTGCTACGCTGGCTAGGAATCTCGGAAGCCGACATGGAGAAAGGCCACCTGCGCGCGGATGCCAATGTCTCCATTCGCGAAGTCGGCAGCACGGCGCTCAACACCAAGACCGAGATTAAGAACGTCAACTCCATCGACTCACTGCGCGAAGCGATCAAGGCCGAGATCGAACGTCAGACCCGCGCCGTGGATAGCGGCCAGCCAATCGAACCCTGGACTCTGGGCTGGGATGAGAAGACCGGCAAACTCAGCATGATGCGCTCCAAAGAAACCGAGGCCGATTACCGTTATTTCCGCGAGCCCGACCTGCTGCCCATCGTGCTGGATGAAGAGTGGCGCGCCGCCATAGGCAGCAGTCTGCCCGAATTGCCCCTGGCGCGTCGGACCCGCTTCATGCAGCAATATGGCTTGCCGGAATACGACGCGGATATCCTCAGCGGGGAACGCGCCCTTTCCGATTATTACGAAGCCGCCGTGTCCGCTTACGGAGGGGACCCCAAGCGGGTCTCCAACTGGCTGATGAACGATATCCTCGCCATGCTCAACGAAGGCGGCTTGAGCGCGGCTGAGCTTAAGCTCACCCCTCGATATTTTGCCGAGATCCTCAAACTGATGGATGCAGGCAAGGTCAACACCCCAACCGGCAAATCGCTCTTGCAGAAAGTGCAGGCTAGCGGGTCTTCGCCCGATGCGCTGGTGCGATCGGAAAGCCTGGGGCAGGTGAGCGACGAAAGTGCGCTGCGCGCGCAGGCCGAGGAGGTCCTGGCCGCCAACCCCGATCAGGTGGCCAGCTATCGCGCCGGCAAAGAGGCGCTGATGGGATGGTTCGTTGGCCAGATGATGGCGCGCACCAAAGGGAAGGCCGATCCCAAGACTACCCAACGCATCCTGGTGGAACTGTTGAAGCAATGAGCTCCGGACCCGCGCAGCGTCCGCCCGCCTACAGTATCCAGAAAGCTCGACCCCAGCATGCCACCCCCATCCGCAAATTAGTCTGGGTATCCGGGATCAATCCCACCGGTTTGAATTGGACGCGCTTCTTGGTGGCGTTAACGCCCGTTGGGGAACTCATTGGCTGCGGGCAGCTTAAGCCACACGCCGACGGCACCATGGAGTTAGCCTCCCTGGCGGTTGAACCCACCTGGCGCGGTCGGGGAGTGGGGCGCGCCCTCATTGAAAATTTGCTGGCGACATACACAGGGGACCTGTACCTGATATGCCAGTCCAACCTCGGTCCGCTATACGAGAAGTTCGGCTTCCACACCCTCGGGGAGGGTGAACTGCCCACTTATTTTCGCCGGGTGAGCAAACTGGCGGGTGTGCTGGAAAACTTGCGCAAAGCGGGCGAACGATTGTTGATTATGCAGCACCCAGCAGTAAAATGAGCGCGTTGCCCCTCATCGTTTACGATGGTTATTGCGTGCTATGCAACCGCAGCGTGGCCTTCCTCCAAGCCCGCCAGCGGCCGGGCAGCCTGGCATACGCCGCCCAATATTCCGCGCAAGGCCAGGCGGCGCTGGAGGCTTGCGGTCTATCAGCCCCGCAAGTGGAGATGCTGGTGTTTTACGAACAAGGCCGCTGCAATTTGCGCTCCAGGGCAGCGCTGCGCGCCCTGCGCTATCTCCGTTTCCCCTGGCCGCTGTTATATGTGCTGATCTTGATCCCGCCCTTCTTACGCGACCCCGTTTACAATCTGATCGCCCATAACCGCTACCGCTGGTTTGGGCGTCTACCACGTGAATAAACTGCGTTCCCTTTCGTTTACCACCAAGCTCTTCCTGCTGGCGCTTATCCTGCGCCTCGTGCCGGTGCTGTTCGCCATCCAATTACCCATTGGCCTGGACGACATGTTCCAGTACGACATGCTGGCCCGCAGCCTGGTGGCGGGCAACGGTTTTCGTTGGTATGCCCAGGATGATATTGACCTGGTGAAGGAATACATCGACCTGGATTTCATCGTCAAGGATTATGACCCGCGCGGCGTGCTGACCTCCTTCCGCGCCCCAGCCTACCCGGCTTTCCTGGCAGCGGTGTACACGGTGAGCGGACTCGAGTGGCGCCTATTGGCTGCCCGCCTGGCGCAGGCTGCCTTGGGCGCCACGCTGGCGCCGCTGAGCTACCTGCTCGCCCGGCGGCTCTTCCCCAAACAGGAAGGGATCGGCCGTTTTGCGGGTTATGCCCTGGCGTTTTACCCGCTGCTGGTACTTTTCCCGCTGGCGTTGGCCACCGAGAATCTGTTCATCCCGCTGGTGCTGGCCGGCAGTCTATACTTGCTGCGCGCCGCGGATAGCACACGGTCTGGCGACTATTTGCTGGCTGGCGCGTTGTTCGGCTTAGCCACGCTCACGCGCTCGGTGATCTTTGCCTTCGTGGCTCTGGCCGTGCTGTGGATCTGGTTTGCCGCCCACCAGCGCCGCGGCGCGGTGGTCTTTCTGCTGGCGGTGCTGGCTTTCGTGGTTCCATGGACGGTGCGCAACAGCCTGCTGCATGAGCGCTTCACCTTCGTGGAGAACTCCCTGGGCTATAACCTGCACATGGGCTACCACCCAGAGGGAACGGGCACTTTTCAGTTTGGCATTTCACTTGAACTGGTCCCTTATCTCGATGATGGGCTACGCAATGATTTGGGGGTGCAGGCCGCCCTGGGTTATATCCGTCAGGATCCGGGACGAGTGCCCCAACTCATGCTGAATAAATTGGGATATTTCTTTGGCCTGGAACGCCGCGCCCTCACCTATTTCTATGCTAATAATTTTTTTGGATACATCCCCATACTGCCGTTAATGGCTTTATTCCTTTTATTTAATCTACCATTTCCATTAATTGCCACTCTTGCCGCGCTGGCAATCCCCTTTGTGCGCGTTAATAAAGAACGCATGCTAATTTACCTGCTTATTGGCGGTTACCTGCTTCCACACCTATTCCTGCTCGCCGAGGACCGCTTCCACATGGCGCTGGTGCCCATGCTGGCCGCGTTTGCCGGCGCTGCCTGGGTCAACCGCGACCAATATTGGGCGGCGGCCAAAGCCAACCGGGCGCAGTTAGCTCTGGCACTGTTGCTGGTGGGCTTGCTGTGGCTAAACTGGGGCGCCGAACTGTGGCGCGACGCGGATAAGCTGGCTATCCTGTTTGGACCGGAAGGCAACCGGGCAGGGTTCTCCTACTGATGCGTAAACTTTTCAAATTTGACTTGAATTTCGACCGCGAGGTCGTGGCCCTCACCATCCTCAGCACGCTGCTGCTAATGGTGGACTATTACCAGCGGCTTACCCCGAGCAAAGAACTCGACCGGCTGGGACTTTATCTGCTTATTCCCTTGCTGGTCATTGTGCTGGCTTTCCGCAAATCACCGCGTGACTACGGTTTTCAATGGGGGGATTGGCGCGCCGGCCTGGCGCTCACCGCCATTGTGATCGCTTTGGCCGCGCCGATCATCTGGGTTGCCGTGCGCAGCGATGCAGCCATAGTGGACTATTACGCAAAACAATGGAGTGCGGCGGCGCCCCTGTTCACTTTCCTCGATCTGCTCGGCTGGGAATTTTTCTTTCGCGGCTTCTTGCTGTTCGGCTACGCTCGTCTCTTCGGCTCCCATGCGCTCTGGCTGCAGGCAGTCCCCTTCGCGCTGGCGCATCTCAGCAAGCCACCGGTGGAAACCTACTCCACCATTTTTGGCGGCTTTCTGTTCGGCTTAGTGGCCTGGCGCACGCGTTCCTTCGTCTATCCTTTTCTGATCCACTGGTTCATTGCCACCTTCACCATGTGGGCTGCCAGCCTGGCCTCTTAATCCGCTTGCCAGACCAGCTCGGTTATCAGCCCGCGGTGGTCGGAGCCGCCGTTGAATTCAGCCAAATGGCTGGAAATTGCCTGGAATTCGGCTGAATAAAAAACGTGGTCGATGCGCACCAGCCAGTGGGGTATCACAAAAAAACTCACCCGCGTAAACCAATCCCCAGCCTCAATGTGGCCTGGAAACGTGTGCCCCAGCCCCCAACCGGCTTCCCACCAGGCGTCATCCAGCACAGCGTCGAGCAGCTTGTAGGGTGTGTTCAGCCGGGTAGTATTGGCGTCCCCGGCCACGATCACTGGTCCCTCTTGCCCGGCAACGAACTCAGCCAGGGCGGCCATCGCCTCCAGTCGTTCGCGGGTCGTGTAGCGCACCAAGCCTGGCCAAGGCCCGCCGGTGGAGATGGCGTGGATGTTCACCAGGGTCACTGGCTGGCCTTCCCAATTCAGGCGCAAGACCTGCGGTCCGCCTTTCCACCTGCCCTGGATCACCACATCCTGGCGCTCGATGGGGAAGCGGCTGAACACGGCCAGGCCGTTGGAGCCAAGGCGCGGATCGAGGATCTGGTAAGGAAAGTCGGCGCTTAAGTTGGCGCTGAGCGAAGCGCCCAGGTTGGGCGTGAATTCCTGCAGGAAGACGACATCCGCTTCCGCAGCCTGGATGCTGGCCAACATCGTATCGGAATAACCGGCTTTTCCCAATACATTCAGAGTCAATACCCGCAAGCTGGGTCCCTCCGGTTCCGGGCCAATGCGCGGCAAGAACAAGGGTCCCCACAACCAGGCGAATAGGCCAACGGCCAGCAGGCCAACCGCCAGCAAGCGGCGGTCCTGGGCTTTCGCCGCGCTGATGAGCACAATGGGCAGCGGGAGGAAAAAGTAGACCGCCACGGCCGAGGCCAAGCCCAGGTAGCCTAAGCCGTCTCCAAAAATGAGGTGCAGCAGGAACCAGAGAAAAAGCAGCACCAGGTACAAGCTGCTGGCTGCCTGCATCAAGGTAAGAAAAAAGGGAGGTTTAGCTGGATGCGACATAAAAAGGGCGTTCCCCGCAGGGAACGCCCAGATGGTACTTGATTTGGATTTAGGATAGATGAGTAGAAATTTAGCGCTTAGTGTTCCCCGTTTGCTTTAGCCTGTTGGCTCTTCAGGGTAGCCTGGGCGGCGGCCAACCGGGCAATAGGCACGCGGAAGGGCGAACAGCTCACGTAGTTTAGCCCGATGCGCTGGCAGAACTCGATGGAAGCGGGATCGCCGCCGTGTTCACCACAGATGCCGACCTCGAGTTCGGGGCGGGTTTTGCGGCCTTCTTCGACCGCCATGGCCATTAAGCGGCCAACGCCAGCCTGGTCCACGGTTTGAAAGGGATTGTTGGGCAGGACGCCTTCTTCAACGTATTTCAGTAGGAAGTTGCCCTCGGCGTCATCCCGGCTGAACCCATAGGTCATCTGGGTCAGGTCATTGGTGCCGAAGGAAAAGAACTCGGCCACCTGGGCGATCTCGCCGGCGGTCAGTGCAGCCCGCGGGATTTCGATCATGGTACCGAATTTATATTCGATCTTCACCTGGGCAGCTTCCATCACATCCTTGGCCACTCCTTCCAAGCGCGGCTGGATGAATTTCAATTCGTTGAGATGACCTACCAGGGGGATCATGACTTCCGGTTTGGGCTTGACGCCCGCTTTGGTCACGGCTACCGCAGCCTGGAAGATGGCGCGCACCTGCATGACCACGATCTCGGGCATCACGATGCTAAGGCGCACGCCGCGCATGCCCATCATCGGGTTGCTTTCGTGCATGGCGCGCACACGGGCCAGCAGTTGTTCCTTCTCTTTCAGGCCTTCGCTTTTTCCGAGGGCGCGCAGGGTGGCCACTTCTTCGATGAGGGTTTCCATGTTTGGCAAAAATTCGTGCAAAGGTGGATCGATCAAGCGGATGATGACCGGCAGCCCGTCCATGGCGCGGAACAGGCCTTCAAAATCGGATTGCTGGTAAGGCAGCAGTTCATCCAGGGCGGCGCGGCGATCTTTCACGCTTTCGGCCAGGATCATCTGCTGCACGATCGGCAAGCGCACCTGTTCGAAGAACATGTGCTCGGTGCGGCATAGGCCGATGCCGAGAGCGCCATAGCTGCGGGCGCGCTGCGCATCTGCCGGGTAATCGGCATTGGCCCACACTTGCAGGCCGCGGCCGTTTCCCTTTTGGGCGATCTGGTCAGCCCAGCCGAGCAGCTTGAGCAGTTCGTGCTGTTCTTCGAGCTTGGGGGCTATGGTGGGCAGGTTGCCAATGAACACGTCGCCGTGGGTGCCGTCCACCGAAATCCAATCACCTTCCAACACCTGGGTGCCGTTCACCTGCATACGGCGCGACTCCAGATCGATCTTGACGGTCGAAGCGCCCACCACGCAGGGTACGCCGAACTGGCGGGCGACCACCGCGGCGTGCGAGGTGGCGCCGCCTTCGCTGGTGAGGATGCCTTTGGCGGCCAGCATGCCGTGCACATCGTCCGGGCGGGTGAAGGGGCGCACCATGATCACGTCCTGGTGCTCGTCCTTGGCCATGTGTTCAGCCTTGGTGGCGTCGAAATACACGCGGCCAACCGCGGCTCCCGGGGAGGCGTTAACGCCGTGGGCGAAAAACTTCCCGTTCTCGCGAGCTGCAGCGGTGGACCTGGCTTCGAATTGAGGGTGCAGCAAAATATCCACCTGTTCGGGGGTAACGCGCTTCACGGCTTCCTGGCGTGTGATCAATCCTTCGGCCACCATCTCCGTGGCGGCGCGCACTGCGGCTTTTGCCGTGCGCTTGCCAGAACGGGTCTGCAGCATCCATAGTTTGCCTTGCTGGATGGTGAACTCCACATCCTGCAGATCCTTGTAGTGCTTCTCCAGTTTGTTGCAGATGGCGATGAATTCGGCATAGGATTCAGGGAATTCGTTTTCCAATTCGGCGATGGGCCTGGTGTTGCGGATGCCGGCTACCACGTCTTCGCCCTGGGCGTTAGTCAAATAATCGCCATACAACTTGCGTTCGCCGGTGGCCGGGTCGCGCGTGAAGGCCACGCCAGTGCCGGAGGTGTCTCCCATGTTGCCGAACACCATGGTCTGCACATTGACGGCGGTGCCCAACGCGTGGGAGATGCCGGCCGCATTTCGGTAATCCACGGCGCGTTTGCCGTTCCAGGATCTGAACACGGCCTCTGCAGCCATCTTCAACTGCTCATAGGGG
>Ga0209324_10002821_pt1 | contig 11936 bp, 10 predicted proteins | sample Rifsed19ft3_FD_184015 | JGI IMG/M metagenome (GOLD analysis project Ga0209324, IMG submission 184015) | Soil microbial communities from Rifle, Colorado, USA - sediment 19ft 3 (version 2) | ecosystem: Environmental > Terrestrial > Deep subsurface > Rock core/Sediment | place: Rifle, Colorado...
TATTACTTGTTAGCCTTGTGGTTTTTCTTCTGTTTCCGTCTGTGAAATTATCCTTGTTTTGTTTCATGCCCACTATTTTATTACATCAATCTTCATTTGTCCAGTATAAAATGTGGAACATGTTTAGCTTGATAGAGGGGGGGTATTCCCGTCGCTGCTTTTTGGACAAGTCCCTATATGTTTCTACCAATAAAAAAAGAGGGTTTCATCCCTCTTCCTATTCACAGTACGTAATTTGGCGTGTAAAAAACCGTTCGGTTGATAGCGTGTAATAAAATTTATTTCTTACATTCCCCTACTAATTTTTGATAGGTCGAAAACTCTCTTTGCGCCTCTTCTTTCATACCCTTTCTCTCATAAATGATACTTAAACCATAATGTGCCTTTGCAAAATTCGGGTCGATTCTGATTGTCTCCTCAAGCGCACTGGCAGCCTCATCCAAAATCCTATTCTGCGAATATGCGCTGCCAAGATCAAAGTATACGGCCGGGTTGTAAGGATTTACCTCAATCGCCTTTTGTAATGAGGTAATTGCATCATCAAGAACCCTTTTGTCTGAATACGGATTCTGTATATTGTAATGGGCTGCCGCTGCCTTTTGAACTGAAGCAATGGCCTTGGCAAGCACCTTTTTGTCGGCATACGCCTTACCCAGTCTATAATGGGCTGCTGCATTGCCGGGATCAAGCCGCACAACGGCACTGAATTCTTCGACGGCTTCGTCAAATAATCTCACATCAGAACACACGACTCCAAGATCATAATGTACATTGGGGGGTTTCGGATCAATCTCTATCGACTTCTTATAAGCATCAATAGCATAGGCCACATCGCCTTTAGCATAATAGGTCAGACCAAGATGGTAATGCGCCAGGGCATGATGTGGATTGATATTGGTAATTTTTTTGAATTCAGTCACTGCTTCGTCGAGCAGCTTCTTGCCCAGATATATCTGGCCTAAACCAAAATGAGCGTCCGTATAATTTGGATTAATCTCAATAGCCTTCGTAAATGCACGGATTGCTTCGTCTCTCTGATTTCCTTCGATAGAAGCTACTCCCATATTATATTGAGATACGGCGTCTTTGGGATTGAGCTCCGATGCCTTTTTATATTCAGACACAGCGTCGTAAAACATCTTTCTGGATTTATAAATATCTCCAAGCTTGCTGTGCGCCACGGCATTCCCGGGGTCTAGTCGCACTACGGATTTCAGTGCAGTTGCTGCATTGTCCCAGAGACCATTTTCTGCGTAAAGCAGTCCCAGTTGAAAAAGTGCATCTTTATAGTTTGGATCAATCTCCACAGACTTCTTTAGCGCTTCAATAGCCTCGTTCGACATAGTTTGATTACGGTATGCCATGCCCAGATTATAATGTGCTTCCGCCAAAGCGGGATTAATTCGAATCGCCCTCTGATATGCGCTTATAACCTCATCAGGCATATCAACCTTAGAACATCCGTATATACCTCCAGAAACTAATACTGCCATTAACATCGATATTTTGAATGGCGATACTAGATTCTTTATCATTATCGGGTCTCCCAACAAAACTGTTATTGATAAATAAATTTATCTAAAACGGATTTCTCTTTGATATTACGGTAGAATCCAGTAATTTTAAGGGAAATATATCAAATAGGTTGTATATTGTCAAATGTTTATTTAATAGATATTTAGATAATCTAAAGCCGATTACTCCCAGCCAAGTTTCCGAATCTCCTTAAGAGACCTTGCAACCTCATCGGAAACCTTCGTAACCGATGCCTCGTCCTTGAACCTCACGTTTATATTGTAGACGACTTCGTTCTGGACGAGATTTCTTTCAAAACTGTATTGCTGCAATTCCATAGAGTTCCTCTTGAGTATCTCCGTAATAGCCGTAAAATCTGGTTCTGAGCCGGAAACGCACAACTTCAGTGTTTTATATATATCCCGTTTGATATTACGTTCAAACAGAGGTAGCAACAATAACGCAAAAATGGCCAGCAGGGTTGTAAAGAGAGCTGGTATGTAACAGTTGCTTCCAACCGCCAAACCAATACCTGCCACGACCCATAAAGAAGCGGCAGTTGTCAAACCCCTTACGGTTGTTCTCATCCTCATAATAGTGCCAGCTCCCAGGAAACCAATACCTGTCACCACCTGTGCGGCAATCCTGGCCGGATCAACCCGTATAATGGAATCGGCGGCAAATGTTTTGTATTTTTCGAAGATATGCTCGGAGACCACCATCATCAAGGTAACACCCACACATACCAGGATGTGTGTCCGCAACCCTGCCGGCCTCCCGCGCCGTTCCCTTTCCCACCCGATAACCCCGCCTAAAACGGCCGCCAGTAAAAGTTTTCCGATAGAGTTGTCGAAACACCCTACAATACTTAAAAGGTGAAACATATAAACTCCTTGTACAAATATTTAATCTATAACATCGATAACATATTTTATTTAGAAGACTTAAGTTAGTGATGAAAGAAGTATAACGGAGTCAATAATCAATGTCAAAATATATCTTTTCATTTTCAAAAATAATCTGCTAAAGAATAGAATTCAGATTTTTTGCAACTTTTTAAGAAGAATCACCGTCTCCGTTTTCATCTGATCAATCGGTATACATTGAACCTTCGGCAACTTTCTTATGCCACTAAGACACTAAGACACCAAGGCATTAAGAAATAATTAGCGTATTTGTCTCTGGCGGCTACTTTGAAATTTCGTTATCTTATAAGAGTCTTCGGTTGCCCTCATGAAATCCTTTCTCAATAAACTTTTACTTCTTCAATTTCAAATCGCTCATCTACTTTTTTCAGATAGCCCATTCTAACTTTCGGGTCGTGTTGGAAAATCAGAAGCCAGCGCTCTTCGAATGCCTGCTTTAATACCTTCTTTTTATTTTCCAGGGTTTCCAATGGAAATAGATCATATCCACTAATGTAAGGATACTGCAAATGAGCAACCGTGGGCACCAGATCGGCCAAGAAAAAGGCCGCCTGTCCTTCAGATTCGATTTTTACACATTGATGATGGCGCGTGTGACCTCCAATCTTTACGAGAGAGACTCCCTTATCCACTTCTACAACTTCATCGTCTACGAGACAGAGATACTGTGGGTCGCCGATAGGCAAAAAGTCTTCTGTTCTGTAACTCGCCTTAGTCCGTTCGTTGGGATGTAAGGCAACCTCTAACTCTCCCTTCTGGATGAGGTATTTTGCCTTTGGAAATGTAGGTACAATATCCCCCCATTCATTAAAGGTCGTGTTCCCACCGGCATGGTCAAAGTGAAGATGTGTGTTGATAACGAGATCAATATTTTTGGGCTGATAACCGAACCGGTACAAGGACTCCAGGAGATTAGACTTCTTTTCGACACCGTACATTTTGCAAAACTTCTCGTCGTGTTTTATCCCAATCCCCGTATCAATCAGGATATTGTATTTCTTTGTCACAACCAATGGGCAGTGGAGGGACAGTTGAATTCTGTTTCTTTCATCGGGCTGGTATATCTTCTCCCACAGGACCTTTGGTACAATCCCAAACACTGCCCCACCGTCCAGGCATATGGAACCATCGGTTACAGGATAGATTTCGAACTTGCCGAGTTTCATTTCTCACATCCCGGTAGCATAATTAGTCTCAATATCATTATACTGTCTTTGAATTATTATACAAAAAACCACAAAAGATTACCATATTCTCAAAACGATTATTGTCACCACAGGCATCAGTACACGAAATTTATTAGACAAAATTTTATTGAAAAATGAACTTATATTGTGTAGTTATAATCACACATGCAGAGGGGCGAAGCATTTGTTTGAATGAGTATGGGAAAGTTCTGATGCTTGGCAACAAATGCTTCGCCCCTACTAAATTCGTACCAAATTTTTAATAAGAGAAAGGACGGTAAGTATGAAGACTATTATGAAATCCGTACTTTGCCTTGTATTAATTGCAGCAGCTTTTGGCAGCTTGCCTGCAAAGACTCTGTTTGCATGGTCAAGCGGCCCGCCTGCATACAGGACAGGAGCGCCAGGCGATGAGGGTACTTGTAACGCAGACGGTTGTCATAATTCTTTTCCCCTCGGTTCGGGGAGCGCTAAATTTTCTATTAGCGGTCCCTCTGCATATACGCCGGGCAAAGCCGTCAAAATTGAAGTTTCATTTAGTGATTCCGGCGGAAAGCTGCATGGATTTGAGATGACAGCCGTGGATGCGGATGGCAACAGGGTCGGGAAATTTAAAAATATCGGGAGTACCACCAGGGTGATTTCTCCTAATGATCCTGCCCGAGGGCTTGAAAAAAAGGATAAGGGCAAATATATAGAGCATACGATCAAGGGCAGCAAAAAGAAGAGTTGGAAAGTTAAATGGACTCCCCCCGCCAGCGCTTCGGGAACAATTACTTTTTATGCCGCTGGCAACGACGCAAACGGTGATGGTAAGAACTCCGGCGATTACATTTACACAACCACGCTGGAAATTGCCGCAGAATCCTCTGCATCAGGACAATAATATTGTAATAACGAAAGGAATCTGATTTGAACTGGGTTGCTATAGACTTTGAAACAGCAAACGCAAAGCATTCGAGCGCTTGTGCACTGGGAATTGCGATGGTTGAGGATGGTAGAATTATAAAAAGGGCTTCCTGGTTAATAAGACCCCGCGAGCTTTATTTTAATTATTATAACACCTATATCCACGGCATTACTAAAGAGGACGTAAAGGACAAGCCTCAATTTAACGAACTCTGGAATGAATTTAGACCATTTCTCGAGGGAAAGACGGTTATTGCACACAATGCAGGTTTTGATATAGGTGTTTTACGGCAACTCCTCGATGAATCCGGAATCCCTTACCCGGAGCTTCATTATTTCTGTACGCGTGTGCTTGCGAAAAAGGTTTGGCCAACTTTAAATAGTTACAGGCTCAATATGATTTCTGCACATTTAGGCATCAGCCTAAAACACCACGATGCGGAGGAAGACGCTGTAGCATGCGCGGAAATTTCGTTGCGATGCTGTGATGAAATGGGTGTAAGCAGATTGGAAGACCTTGCAATGAAATTTGGAATTACGAAGGGATGTCTGTATACGGATAGTCGAAAACCATCCAATACAAAACAGGGAAAAGTGGATATGAAAATCCCCCTTAATAAAGGGGGCAAGGGGGTTGTACGCTTGTCCTCATGAAAATGGGGAATAACCACGGGAAAAAACAACCCCCTGATTCCCCCTTTTCTAAGGGGGATTAACTGAAAACTTCTGTACATCAATAATATGCTGAGTAATGTTTCTCTCCTAAAACTTGTTGCAATTCCTTCTTTATGTATCGTCTCGCTTTGTACTGCACTTTTGGCTCAAACAAACAACACTGGCAATACCATAACGGGTTTAACAGAGTCAAGCGGTTTTACCTATAATAATTTTGTCTCTGGCAATTTTAAAGCCCAATATGAAGGCCGCTGGGCAGAAGGTGAAGACGACCATGACATGTATGAATACCTGCGTTTTAAGACAAAAGATTTTTTTAACAATAAAGTAACTATCGCCGGTTCCGGAAGATTATCGGAAGACCTTGATGGGCATGAGTCGAAAGACGGGGCATTTCGGGATATCCTCGATACGTACGACCGCAGTTACAACGGTCGCCTTTACTATTTGTATGCGGATATCAAGAATCCGTTTATTGAGCAATCCAATCTCCGTTTGGGACGGCAGTATCAATACTCTGTCGAAACCATTCTCTTCGATGGCGCAAAGTATGAACAACAGCTTGGCCCCGTTGCAACTTACGCCTTTGGAGGCATGAGGACGTCTCAATACAGCAATACTTATTTCGATACGGTGGCAGGGAGCGGGGTGTCTGTCCGTCCATTCATGGACACCATGACAAACCTGGACTACGTCCGTATTATTGATGATAATTACATTGATGACGAGGTGGGTTTCAACCTGTGGCAAAGAATCTATGAAGACTTAAATTTTTACGGAAGATATACCGTCTTAAACACTTTACCTAAAGATTTTCTTGTCAAATTATCATGGGATAAAATCGACTGGGACGCAAGTTTACAGTTGTCCTATTTCAGATTCCTCCATTCAATCTCCGAACAGAGCAACAATATTTCGCCATTTTATCAAATCCTCGGCACGTTCGAGCCCTTCGACCTCATCAGTCTGACGGGTTACAAGGGTTTGGGGGAGAGGTTCGGAATATCCAGCGGCGTGGATCACAGAAGCGTAATTGATAAGGGTGATGAAAACACCTTTAACCGTGATTACAACAGGACCTTTTTTTCATTCATGGTAAACAACGTCCTTTTGCAGGAATCGAAGGTCACCTTTACGGTAGAATATTGGAACACAAAGGGTGTCGACCACAGCGCTGACCTCGGCGTTGACTTTGATAAAAAGATTGGTAAGTTTGACATTGGCGCTGGTACTGGCTACTCACTCTATAAATACAATTTTGATGGGAGTAGCGGACTGGAATCGCTTCTGGATAGCGAATATACAAGAGATATTGAACAAAAGATTAATGTCCGCACCTATTATATGAGGGTAAAATATTTATTAACAAAACAGTCTGATGTCAGTCTGCGGTGGTCATCTGAGGTAAGCGATACAGACCCGGAAACCTTTCATCAACTGCTGCTTTCTTACAGTACAAATTTTTAATATGAAGAACAAATATTTATATTATACGATTCCCTTTATAATGCTTACCTTCCTCATGCTGCTGGGAGGCTGCAAAGAGTCTGAAATTCATTACAGCCACGCCAGACACATGGAAAGGGGTTTAAAGGACTGCAATACCTGTCACAATTATAAAGAAGACCTTGAACCCAAATGGCCCAAGATGGCGAAATGTCTTTCCTGCCATATGAAAAATTTTGACACCAGCAACCCTAAATCTTGTTTGCTCTGCCACACAAGACCGGGCATGAAGATAAAGGTGAAACACCCTATCCCGAAAAAATATCGTGATTTAAAATTTACCCACAAGGTGCATCTTGAAAATAAGGTAGAATGTGTTCAATGTCACAAGGGTATTGAAAAGAGCGATGAAATTACCTTAGACCTTATTCCCGATATGTTTGGCACCTGCATTCCATGCCACAAGGAGAGAGGTGAAGAGAAGATTGCATGTAATGTCTGTCACAAACACATTAAAAAGGACCGCATGCCGCTCTATCACGAAGACCGGTGGGTTAAACACACGGATGCGCGCTGGATACAAAAACACGGAAACGAATTCTATTACAATCAGGACTACTGTAAGCGATGCCACAACGACCTGAACTGGTGCGTCAATTGTCATCAGGACCAAAAACCCAGGAATCACAATAATGCCTGGCGGAGAAAGACCCATGGGTTTGCCGCATCGTGGGAGCGGAAGAAATGCAGTGTCTGCCATCAGGAAGATTTTTGTGAACGATGCCATACCAGCACAACTCCCTTAAGCCATACGGCGTCATGGGGCGGTGCGAATACGAGGAATCGCCACTGTCTCAATTGCCATTTTCCCATATCAATGGTTACGTGTACGGTATGTCATAAGAGTCCGGCGCATCCCTCAGCTATTGATTCCCCTCATCCGCCATTTGTGGGGAACTGTACGCAATCAGGCTGTCATCCGGTAGGCAGGGCTGGCGAGCCGCCGCATCCTAGACCTGTGGGCATTGGTTGCACGGCTTGTCATAATAAGTAGGGGCGGGTTTGAAACCTGCCCTTACAATGCAACCGTGATTGTATAAGAATTTTCATTTTATTTATGCGGTTTTTGAGGTAATATAAAATACAAAAATCCCCCTTTGCTAAGGGGAATTTGGGGGGTTGTTCCCCCTTTATTAAGGGGGACGAACTCGAAAGTTTCTAAAACATTTTATAATCTCTAGCATGAAACTTCCCTTTGGTTTAAACTTTTTGGCTATTTTTTTGTGTGGCTGCGTGGGCGTATTTATCGGCCTCAGCAGCTACACATTTTATTATGCACAGGGGGCATCCTATCTCTCCAATGACCCTAAGGCTTGTGCAAACTGCCATATCATGCGCGAACAGTATGACGGCTGGCAAAAGGCAAGTCATCATGCCGTTGCAACGTGCAATGACTGTCATATACCGCATGAGTTCATTCCAAAATATTTAACGAAGTTAAAAAATGGTTTCTGGCATTCAAAGGGTTTTACCTTGCAGGATTTCGATGAGCCTATTCGGGTTCTACCCAAGAATCGTGTCATTCTGCAGAAGAACTGTCTGCATTGTCACGGAGAGTTGGTGTGCGAAATTGCCACACATCCGGGTAATGACAGAAAAATGCTCGATTGTATTCATTGTCATACTAACGTGGGTCACGGGCCACGGCTTTAGGCGCTTAAGAAAAAATCAGTGCAAAATGAAACATGCAAACTGGAAAATGCGTAACAGTTTAGTTTTTTGAAAAATCTCAATAAATATTAGCTTTACTAATCTGTAGAGAAATCAAGGAGTTCTGTTGTCCTAAAACACACCCCCGACCCCTCTTTTTAGAGGGGAGAGCAGAAGTCCCCTCTAAAAAGAGGGGATTTAGGGGTGTGTATAATGTGTTTCAAAAAACGAAACTGTTACGAAAATGCAAAATTTAAGGAGGGAAAAAGCCTATGAGTAATTTTTTGTCGGATCGTTTCCGGGGAAACAAAACGATTATCTATCTGCTAACAATTGTCGTAGTCGCAGCGGCAACAGTAGGAGTTGTTCTTTTGCTGGAAAACGTCTCGCAGCGTAAAGAAGAGGCAAAACAGCAGGTGTTTCGTGTTGTAGAAATAACTGAGGATACGATTGACCCTGTCGTTTGGGGCAAGAATTTCCCGCGTCAATATGATGGATACCGACGGACAGTTGATACAGAGCGAACCAGACATGGCGGGAGTGAGTCCTTTGAGAAACTCGATGAAGACCCGCGCTGGCGCGAGATTTTCAAAGGATATGCCTTTGGTGTGGATTACCGGGAAGACCGGGGTCATGCCTATATGCTGTCTGACCAGGATATAACGGAGCGAATTAAAATAGTCAAACAGCCGGGGGCGTGCTTGCACTGCCATTCATCTGTTCTGCCTGCCTACCGTGAGGCTGGCATAAAAGCCGGTGTACCTGCGGATGATGCCCACAGGCAAGAGCAGATGATGAAAGGCTTTGAAATCGTCTGTGCTATGCCGTATGACGAAGCTCGCAAGATGGTCTCCCATCCGGTAACCTGTGTCGATTGCCATGATCCGGAGACCATGCAATTGCGTGTTACTCGACCTGGTTTCCTCAATGCAATTCAAAAATTAGCCAGTTCGGATGATCCATTACCCCATTTGCCCAGCATTGAACGCTGGCGCAAAGACGGTCGTAAGGGCGAGTATGACGTTAACACCATGGCAACACGGCAGGAGATGCGCTCATTTGCCTGTGGTCAATGCCATGTAGAGTATTATTTTAAGGGCGAAGGCAAACTCCTTACCTATCCCTGGCACAAAGGCCTGAAGGCAGAGCAGATCGAAGACTATTATGACGAAGTGGGTTTTAAGGATTGGACACACAAGGCCAGCGGCGCACCCGTTCTGAAAGCGCAACATCCCGAGTTCGAGATGTGGAGTCAGGGAATCCACGCCCGCAGCGGTGTGGCGTGTGCAGATTGCCACATGCCATACAGGCGAGAAGGCGCAATTAAAATCAGCGATCACAATGTACGCAGCCCGCTGTTGAACATTGCCAATGCGTGTCAAACTTGTCATCACTTCAGCGAAACGGAACTCAAAGCCCGTATCCAGATAATTCAAGACTGCACAAGGAAGTTAATGATTCGGGCAGAAGAAGCGGTTGTTGCCCTCATCCACGATTTACAACAGGCACAGGAATTTGGCATCCCTGCCGAACAACTGAAAGGGGCGCAAGCCTTACACCGTAAGGCACAGTGGCGGTTGGACTTTGTGGCGGCTGAAAACTCCATGGGCTTCCACGCCCCGCAGGAAGCCGCCCGCATCCTGGGTGAGGCAATTGATTATGCACGGTGCGGCCAGCTTGAGATGGCAAAACTGCCGTCTGCTGCACATTAAAAATAGAAAATAGTGCCGCAATCGCCTGACGTATAGATGTTTTTATTGCCCTGTCAGCTTCACATAAACTTTGTAGAATTATTCTTGGACAACCTGGTTTAGCTTAGTAATTATACCCTATGGTACTCAGTATCGTGGCGTCATTTTTACTTACATTTTCAGCGCTTGTTTTATTGTCGTATTGATTTATCCAGTTCAAGTTCAACGATAGAGATTTTGTGAGGTTATGCCGTAATCCCATATCAGACTCCAACCGCCAATCTACAATGTCCTCCGGCACGGGTAAAAAGTCTACTTTAAAATAGAATAGCGTTGAGGGAAGGATTTGCCAATCGAGGGAATTTCCTATCCTCAAACCGGGACTCGTCTGGTGAATATCGTCACGAAATCTTTCATAGGTAAATGACGGGCCTATTTCAGATTTATATTTTAGCCTTTCTCTTTCGATAAATCGGTATCCAAACCCGGTCGATGTGATAGAACGCAGGTTCAGTTTTTCTATCTCATCATGTTCCACACTCTCCTGGTAAAACGAATACAGTCTTCTTTTGTGTTTGCGCTCATATTTCAATGTGCCTCGTTGCTCATCTGCATTTCTTACACGATCTTTCGTCTCGAAAAGAAGGAGACCGTTAAAATACATATTATCTTTCGTTCTTTCCCAGGAAAAGTCAGTTTTTGCGTTGGTTGTTAATGCCTCTTTATTTCCTTTTTGGATTGTGAGACCGGCATCGACATTTCCCTTCCATGGCTTCTTTTGTTGGACAGTGTTCTGCCGAGATACATTTTGCGGTTTCAACTGTGAGGGGGGGAAAGGAGCATGTGTCACTCCTTGCTCCGATTGCTCTCTCTCCTGTAAAAAGAATGGGCGGTTGGCTATCGTTTCTTCAGGGTAAATATCCTGTATTTTATCTGTCGTCTTGAAATCTATGTCTTTAACGGAAAAACTATCTGTACTTGTTGTAAGAATAGAAAATTTCTTCCGATTATTCTCATGACTTACAACAATAATTTCTTTATTCCTTGAAATGAGACTGACTATACACCATTGAATAAATACAATGTTGTCCTGCCTTTGTTTGACGGATATATATTCTTCGTCAACTCCCACTATTTCTCCAACGATAATATTGCCGTCGATGGTTTTTATGTCATCGGGAAATACGCTATCTACAAGGCTTAAAAATATCAATACGGTGGTTATCGTCATTAAGTAATAGTACTTCATACCAGTTATTTATTGTCTTCCTGTTTAACGGGTTTCTGTATAGTTTGGCCAGGAAAAGGCACAATCGAACGGATATGAATATCCCGCTGTGGGAAGGCAATTTCGATATTATTTTTTTGAAACACTTCGTCGATGGCAAAATTCAACTCGCTCTGGGTAAACCAGCGTTTCCCGGGATCATCTGCCCAAAAGTACAATTCAAAAATCAATGCACTATCGCCAAATTCTGCAAACCTCACGAATGGTGCTGGGTATGTTCTTACGTTGGGATTCTGCTGAGCAATTTCTAATAAACATTTCTTCACCAGTGCTGTATCTGAGCCATACGCTACACCTACCCTAACAAAACCCCGCATCTGTGTTTTTGGATGTGTCCAATTCGTTATCCTGCTCTCAATGAACTTCGAGTTGGGTACTGTTATGGTAATTTCATCGGGCGTAGAGAGGGTTGTACTTCTTGCGCTGATTTTTTCAATTGTACCCAACGTCCCGTCTTCCAGGCTAATTACATCTCCGACACGCATGGGACGCTCAAAAAGAAGGATGATCCCACTGATAAAATTACCGATAATATTCTGCATTCCGAAGCCAATACCAATACCAAACGCCCCTGCAAAGATAGCCAGAC
>Ga0209324_10002822_pt1 | contig 11936 bp, 7 predicted proteins | sample Rifsed19ft3_FD_184015 | JGI IMG/M metagenome (GOLD analysis project Ga0209324, IMG submission 184015) | Soil microbial communities from Rifle, Colorado, USA - sediment 19ft 3 (version 2) | ecosystem: Environmental > Terrestrial > Deep subsurface > Rock core/Sediment | place: Rifle, Colorado...
ACCGAATGGACATGGGGGGCCGGATGGACGTATTACGCCCTTTTAAAATTAGCAAGACATTTGGTTGATGGAACTGCTGCACTTGAACAAGATGTTGGAGCCGTTGCCACAAGGGTATATAGAGTTAAATTTACCCTGACAAGCAGAACCGCCGGAACCGTAACTCCTTATATTGGTGGAGTTGCTGGTACTTCAAGAAACGCTAATGGAACTTATACAGAAGATATAACGGCAACAGGAACAGGCAATCTTCAAATCGTTCCATCAAATGATTTCAGGGGTAGAATTGATAATGTCTATGTATATGAAGTTACATCTTCAAAAGAAATTTTTCTTCCGGGTCATGTAGGTTCAGTCTTTAGAATCAGACATACTACTACGTGGGGAAGAGTAAGGATTAATTCAGTAACAGATAGTCTCAACGCATCCGGGACAGTATTGGAAACTCTCGGAGGAGTTGGTGTATCTGATGGCTATATGGAATCTTCATGGTCTGATGTTAATGGATATCCTAAAATAGTGAATTTTAATGAAGGTAGAATTCAATATACCAGCGCTTATGAGCAACCACAGACAATATGGGCATCCAAAATCTATGTCTTTGATAATTTTTCCCCCGGTGCTGATGATAACTCTCCTTATTCTTTTACCTTAAGCAATCAATCATATATACGATGGCTGATATCGGCCCGAGTGCTTTGCATTGGTTGCATGACTGGCGAGACTACGGCAGAGGGGCCAAATGATGAACCAATTACATCAACAACTCCTCCCAAAATGAAGGATCAGACAAATCATGGAAGCGCGACATTAAGTGCAATTAAAGTGGGAAGGGCTATATTATTTGTTCAGAAATCAGAGACAAAGATAAGAGAATTTGTTTATCAATATGAAGACGATGCCTATTCAGCACCAGATATCACTATTCTTGCAGAGCATATGTTTGGCGAAGGAATTATGGATATGGCATATCAGCAAGAACCTTATTCTATCTTATGGGTATTAACATCGGATGGAATACTTCATGGTTGCTGTTATGATCGAATAAATAATGTTGTGGGTTGGTTTGATACGGAAACCGATGGAGAAATAGAAAGTATCTCTGTTATTCCATACGGAAATCAGGATCAGTTGTGGGCAGTTATCCGAAGATACGTTAATGGAGCCTACAAGAGATATGAAGAATATCTTGATTTTGACATTTCTGTAGATTCGGGATTGACTTATTCTGGTGTACCCATTACCAATTTAGGAGGACTCGGCCATCTTATTGGAAAAATGGTAGTCGTTGTTGGAGATGGGGCTTTTTATGGCGAATATTTGGTCTCAGGAGGAGGCACAATTACGATTGATCCACCCGCCTCGGAGATAATAGTCGGTCTTCCATTTATACCTAAAGCTGTTACTAATAGGCCGGAGATAAATATTTCTGGCAATTCCTCTCATGGACTTAAAAAGTCCTGGAAAAAAATAATACTTACAATCATTAATTCAATGGGATTGACAGTAAATGGCCAAGTGATTCCTGCTCGTAGTGCAGATGACATAATGGGATCACCACCAGATCCATATTCTGGAGACTTTCCAGTAGAGAATCTTGGTTGGGATGAATATGGAAGAATAACAATTGAGCAAACTATACCATTAAAATCTGAGATTGTGTGCCTAACGGGGACTCTTATCGTGGGTGACGATTGATTGAACTTCGTGAATATAGACCGGAAGATTATCTTTCTATTGTAAGAAGGAAGTTTGATATGATGACATTTTTAAATTTCCCAGACAAAAAAGCTGTTGCAAATAATCTCGTTAATGGGCCATCCTTTACGGGCATTTCAGAAGAAGGAATTATCGCCTGTGGGGGAGTATTGGTTCTTTGGAAAGGTGTTGGCGAGGCATGGGTAATTACTTCTCCACTGGTTAATTTATATCCCCTTACTTTTGCAAAAATTGTAAAAAGAAAATTGAAACAGATCATAATTGATAATAACTTAGAGCGAGTTCAAACAGTAGTAGACAAAGAACATATTATAAGCCGTGAATGGGTTAAATGGATGGGATTTACATACGAAGGCCCGATGAGAAAGTATATTGGGGGTAGAAATTTCATTCGTTATGCTTGGATAAAGGAGAATTGATATGGCTGCCGCAATCCCTTTTATATTAGTTGCTGCAACAGTAGCGAGTACAGCATATTCGGTCTATTCCAGCTATGAGGCGGGAGAAAGAGAAGAAGAAGCCCAGAGTGATTATGCACGGCAACAGGCATTGCAAATGCAGGCAGCAAAAAAGGATGAAATGGATAGAAGGCGTAGGGTTTTGGCTACTCAGGAGGCCAGATACGCTGCTTCAGGCGTTGAAATGGAAGGGACCCCCCTCTTGGTTCAGGCCGAAACTATTCGTGAATCTGAAGAGAACCTGAGAAGAATAATGTTAGGAGGGGGATATGGGATAAGTGGTGCTCGTAGGGCAGGGGAACAAGCCGAAAAAGCTTCCTATGCCAGAATGGGCAGTTCGTTACTTCAAGGTGCAGGTTCGGTTTACAACATAGGAAGAGGGGCCAGATGGTGGACATAGAATGAGAATACCTATCATTACAACCGATATTAATTACCCTGTAGTAAGGCCAGGGGATGTAAGTAGTGGGTTCAGGGCACAGGCAGAAATGGGTCAAGATGTCCAATCTTTAATCAATACCATTGCTCAAGGGAATATTGATATAAGAAATAAGTTTAAGCAAGCCGATGATCTGATAATAACAAGTCAAAAAAAGAATGAATATGTAATGTTTGCAGAAGAACAGTCTAATAAATTGGATGTTGATCCTGATGTTAATAATAGATTTGATAAATGGATGTTGGAAACACAGAGAAAAAGGGTAGAACTTCTATCGTCAATAAAAGATGATTTGTTGAGGAAGAGAGTTGAAGCTGAACTTAGTCAGACTACCCTTGGATTGATGATAAATGAGAAGAATAAGAGATTCATCCAGAAAGTAGAGATTCAAAGTGCTGATGCAGATAAGACAATGATGGAGTTGGCAAATATTGGGGATGTTAATAAAGCAAAAGAAATATCTAAAAAGATGGTAGATATTGGAGTTTGGAAACCACCTGACAAGTTAGCCAAAGATAATGCCGTAGAAGAAACGGCAGAGAAGTCAAATATTGTTCTTAGGGTGAATAGCGGAAACATTAAGATGCTCCAATCTTTTATTGATGATTTAGATAAGGGAATGTATAAGAAGATTAGTCCTCTTGAAAGGTCTAATTACAGGGTTTTGGCAGAGAAGAATATTGAAGCAATCAAAGATAAAAATAAAACTGTAGAAGATGAAGCAACTATTACAAATGCTATTCGTTCCTTAAAGAATGAATGGCCTAACTCTCCTGATATGCAGAATATCATGGTTACAAATTCTCAATGGCAAGAAAGTCATGGACTTGATTCTAAATTGGCTCATACTGCACAAATAAGATTGAAGGGCGAACAGGATTTGTTAGAAGAAGCTAAAAGAAAAATATATGCAGATACACATAGAAAATGGTTTTTAAAATTAGATTCTCTAACATTTAAAGAAATAAATGATGATGTTCGTTTAGATAAAGCATCTACAGAGATGGGTGAAGAATATAGGAATAGAATAATAAGTCCGCCAGAAGTTAAGGATGACCCTGAAGAATACTTTAGAATTCAAGATGCAATCATGAAACCAGACCTTAATGATGAGGAAAAATCTATAATAAGAAATAATATTTTAAAATCAAACAAATTAAGTATTCAAACCAAAAAAACATTAGGTAATGAACTTTATTCGCCTGAAGACGATAGATTATTTAAAGATCCGTGGTTTAAATTCGCTGTTAGTAGCGTAAAAGAAAGTCTTGGATGGACAGAACAGTTAGGATGGTTTCAGCTTAAGGACCCCACTAAAGGGATGTCTTCTTATCGGGATATTATAAGGCAATTAATCATTGATATTAAAAAGGATAATTTAAAAGGTGAGGAGATTGATAAACGTGCGAGACAACTTTCTTTGGGTCCACAGATGGAAATTTGGAATATGTTGATGGGTGGTAAGAAAGAAGAAAAACCTAAAGAGAAAGAAAAGTATAATGTGGGTCAAACTTATCCTGATGCCCAAGGCAGAAAAGCAAAATATTTAGGTGCTGGTAAATGGGAAACGGTACAATAATAACTGATTTTCAACCATTAGAAGAAAAAAGAAATATTATTACCGATTTCCAACCTATTTCTATGACTTCCAGTGAACAGGGAACATTAGAAACCTATTTAACTCAAGGTGAAGAAGGACAGGGATTATCGGTTGTTGATAAGATTATGGATTATCTTGGAATAAGAAAGACTCAACCTAAAACAACTCCTCTTGAATTGGAAGGAATAGAAAAAAAGGTAATGCCATATCAAGTTAGAGAAGAAGTTTTCGGAACTGGACGACAAGAAGAAATGAGGAAAGTTCTACAGAGAGGACTTGCCGGTGCTTCTTTTGGTATGACTGATTTGATAAGCAAAGCATTGACTGGAGAGATTGAAAGGCCAGAGACAATTATAGGAACTGTAGGTGGTGCTTTGACTGAGTTAGCAGGATTCATTCTTGGTCCATATAAGGCAGCAACACTGATTACTGGAACTCGTTTAGCCCCTACCGCAGAAGGATTAAAACGAACAGCACAAATGATGACTAAAGGTGCTGCCGATCTGGGTATAGCCTCTGGGATGTCAAGTATTCTTCCTTCTCTTCTTGAAAGTGAAACCTTAACTGAAGCAGGTAAAAAGGTTGGGGAGCATACGGCAGTTGGGGGATTAGTTGGTGCAGTCTTTCCTACGTTTGCTTATATCGAAAATAAACCTCTTAGGCTTGCTATTGGTTTAGCTGTGATGGATAAGATTAGATCTGGAATAGGAGAATGGTTTACGATTGATGATATCGTAATGGGAATCGTGAATGGTACGATCGATCGAAAAGAACTTGCATTAAAATCCTATGAGTATCTTCTTGATATGTATTTTATCAGCCATGTTCCATCCATGAAAAAGCAAGTTGATTCCTTTAAACATAATGAAGCGATAAGAGAAATTACTAAATCTCTAAATCCAGAAGAGATTGAAAAGACAATAATTGATCTTGAAAAAGAAGGTCTCATCCCTGGGTCGAAGAAAAGAGAAACATCTAAAGTTGATGAGCAGATTATTGATTTAACAGAGATTGTGGCAGAAGGAAAGAAACCTAAAGAAACAATTATGCAGGAGATTGTTAGAAAGGATATGGAGGCGGCAGAGAAACTTCCTCCAGAAGAATTTCCAATACTAAAAGAAGAACTTAAACCAGAAACGAGGGTTGAGGGTAAACCAGAACTTTCTCCTATAGAGAAAGATCAATTCAAACTCCCCGGTATCAAACAAGGTCTTGAGATGAAAGGAGCAAAAGAGGTTACTCCTACCCTTGAGGGTACTCCATTAATGGAGGCAGCGGTTAAAGTTGAAAAAGAAAGAGTTCAACCTGACCTTTTTAAAGAGAAAACAATTGAAGAAAAACCAAAGAAGAAAATTGTCTATGCCGCAGGTTTATTCGGTGAACCAGGTACTCCAGACATTCTTGATTGGGTTAGAGATAAGGGTGGCATTTCACCAGAGACAATTTCCGCTGATATTAAATCAATCACTCAGAAGGAAGGAGGATTCAAGGGTAAAGCAGCCATTGTTAAAAAAGGTGGTATGGGTTTAGATAAACTTAGGGACGAAGCCGAATGGGAAGGTAGGGTAACTCCCGCTACAACAACTGACGAGTTTTTTAGAATGATAGAAAACGCAGTAATGGCAGGGCCAAAGAGAAAAAAACTCCAATTTAAAACAGAGAAGGAGTTGTATGACTTCTTTGATAAAATGGCTGAAGAAGGTCATGAAGAAGAATTTAGAAAAACGGGTAGTCTTGCATCGGTAGGAAAATATCGAAGTAATCTTCCAACAACAATGGACTTACCAGAAATAGTAAAACTTGCAAAAGATTTAATGGGTGGTGAATATCCTCAAATCAGAGAGAAATTGAGAGCGATGAAAGGTGCTGCTCTTGGAGTTTTCTGGCCTAAAGAAGAGGGTAAGATTGCTTTAAAAGCTGAAATTTTCAAAGATATAGATCAGGCGAGATGGACACTTTCTCACGAAATAGGACATTTGGTTGATTATCTGCCCGAAGGAAGCATGGAGCGTGGCAATATTCTTGGAAGAATCGCTACTCTTAAAAAATATATGAAGGAGATGATTGAAGAAGCTCCTCCATCATTAGAACATTGGTTATTAAAAGAAGAAGGTCAAAAAGAATGGAAGAAGATAAGGGCAAAGATTAGAAAGGAAGCTCGTCATGATGCAAAAGAAGAAGGGATAGATCCGAAAGAAGATAAAGATATGTTTAATGATTTTGTTAAAGGGCGTTATGCAGAGCTCAAGGCAGAATGGATTTCAGAACATCAATTTATAAGTAAGCAAGAAATTATGAATGAATTAAAGAATTTAACACAAGCCATTAAACCATTTGATCCAATAAAAGATGATGCTTTTACAAAGTATCGTTATAGCTCAAAAGAACTTTATGCAGATGCCCTAAGCGCTCTTGTAAATAATCCGTTTTTAATGAAGGAAAATTCTCCTCTTTTTTATGATTCATTTTTCAATTATTTAGAGAGAAAACCAGAAGTTAAAAAACTCTATGAGGAAATACAAGACTCAATTAAAAGCGGGGCAAACTTTCCAGAGAGAGTAAAAGATTTAAGAGAATCCCTTCGCAAGGGAGATGAAGAATGGTTTAAATCGGTTAGGAAGCAACCAAACATCGTAGAGGATTTAAAGGCTGGGATTATAGATAAAGACCATTATCTGTTAAAGAAAATCAGGCCGATTGAGAAGAATCTATCACCAGGAGAAAATCCTCGTTATCTTCTTGAGGATATGCGTTATTTTGTAGATGAGCCGGATGCCTATATGATGGACATTTATCACCAGGTCAAAAAGCCTATAGAGAAAGCAGGGGCTTCATGGGAAGATTTTAGGGAGTGGGCATTTCATCAAAGAATTATTAACGAGCGTGGAGAAATTGCAAACCCTATGGGTTGGTATCCTGAAAGATCAAAACAAAGAATTGCTGAAATGCAATCTACGATGCCACTTCAAATTCAGTCTATAGAGAAAGCACATGAAGCCTTTTGGAAATTAAGGCAAGAATTCTTTATCAACCGGGCAAAGGGATTAAATGTTTTCGATAAGGAATTGATGGATAAGGTTTCAGATAATGAATTCTATGCTACCTTCGATCTCCAAAAGTATTTTGGAGATGCTTATGGACAAAACACTGGTGCTAAGATTTATAAACAAATTGGAACCTTTCAGGAGATTGGAGATCCAATCGCTGCAACAATTATGAAAGATATTTCTCTTATGCGCTCAATGAGTAGAATAAGGGCGGTAAGGGGAGTAATTGATGTTTTTAAGAAGGAATTTCCAACTGAGATAAAAGATGCCGATACTGAATGGGCTGGTAAGGGTAGGAGAATTCTTGAACCAAAAGAACCGGATCAATACTTGATAGTCGATATGGTAGAAGGCAAGGCGAAGGGTTATTATGTTCCAGAATACATAGGCAATAGTTTTGAAAGAAATCCTCTTGAATCATCTATTATTGCGAGGGTTTTAAGGAAAACAGCACAACCATTCAGAACGGTTTTTACAGAAGTCAATTATGGATTCTGGCTTTTTAACATTATTAGAGATTATTATAGATTGGCAAAAAATGTTCCGACTGCAAAAATGACAACAATTTTCCCAGATTATTTAAGAGGGATAAAACCAGCTTTTAGAAGTGCTTTTAAAATTCCAGATGATGTTATCAAAGAAATGAATATGAATCACGAATTGGTCTCTATGCAGGATAGACAAGGAATGAAGCCAGAAGATATGCAGATTGAGAGGCTTCTCAAATCCTATCATATTGTCCCGGATGACTGGAAAAATAAGGCTTTAAAACCATTTGGTCAATTTTTTAATTTCTTTACAAATGTAGGAAGGGCAGTAGAAAGAATACCTAAAGTTGCGGCAGATCAATATTTACAAAGAAAATTTCCAGATATGGATTCAGAAGTAAGGGCACATATAGTTAGGAATGCCGGATCCCCTGATTTTTTAAGGCAAGGGTTGGGTTATCCAATCTATAATAATTTTCTTATATTCTCTAATGCTATGAAAGAAGGTTATCGAGGTGATTATGAAGCCCTATCAAGATCGCCTTCAGAATATATGTGGAAGATGGCAAAGTATAATTTTTTACCTAAAATACTTATGAAGGCCGGTGCCATTGGCCTTTTAGGTACTGCAATCAAAGAGATTTATGATAAAGCCACAGAATATGACAAGACAAATTACTTTATCATTCCTCTTGGTCAAACTCCAACAGGAAAGGGTGTTTATTTTAGGATTCCACAAGATGAGACTGGAAGATTCATGGGTGGGATTATTTGGAAACTTATGGAAGGAGAATTTGAACCAATGAAGGGTGGCCTTATAGATTATATGGCAGGGCAGGCCCCAACAGTTCATCCAATGTTTGATGTTATGGTAGATGTGGCTTCTTATTATTCTGGTCAGAATCCATACGACCATTTCAGAGGACAAAAGGCAATACCGGAACTTACTTGGAAGGCACAGGATTTTAGGACCACAGAAGCATTTGCTAAATACATTGCCAATAAATCAGGGGTGGGTCTAATTCATAGATTTAAATCTGATAATGATGTAGAAATAAGAGGAGAACTTGAGAGGCTCATTAATTACCCTATTCTTAGTAATGTTCTTGGCCGATTTATAAAAGTTACTGACTATGGAGAAAAAGAACATATTAAACAAGATATTCTTGAACCTATACAGAAAGAAAGAGCGAGGGAAATTCTCGATGTCCACGAAGCTATCCAAAAATTAGTTGTTGGAGAACCATTAACAGCCAAAGATCAGGCAGCAATTTTAAGAGAAGAATTTGCTGGAAATATGGTGGTGAATAAAAATATTATTGCAAATTTGGGTAGAAGGCATGGAAGTGCATATTCTGAAGCTCTAATAACGGCTGCTACGAAAGAAGAAAGAATGGCTATTTTAAAAGAATTAATGAATAAGGAGGCTAATCCATGAAGAAACTTTTAATAGGGATTTTATTATCTTTATCATTGTTTTTCCCAATCTTTAACCAATCCTCTGTACGGGCTACGATAACGGCAGAGACTCCAAGGGTATCCTGGACAGGCAATGGGGCTAATACTACTTTTACTTACCCCTTTAGGATATTCAATGATACTGAACTTTTGGTCTATGTAGATGATCTTCTTCAGATTCGTAATGTTTATTATACGGTAACCATGAATCCTGGAGGAGTTGGTGGAGAAATTGTCTTTGCTGCTGCCTATATTCCGGCATTGAATACAAGAGTTGATCTTGTTAGGAATATACCTCTTACTCAGACCATTGATCTCCGAGAAGGTGATCGTTTTCCTGCCGAAACCTTTGAGGCAAGTCTTGATAAGCAAACAATGATTCTCCAGGATATTGACAGCAAGGTCGGGATGCTCGAGACAGAATTGGGATTGACTACTCTTGATCCCGACATTGTTGCTGGAATGCTTACGGGAAAAGATGTTAAGTTAGGGGGTCCTTGGATCGATGCAAGAGTTTATAATACCCTCGAACTCGCCAACACTGCCGCCTACAATGCCGGCAAAGCCCTCCTTATCTCCTCAAACTGGACTCTCACGGCCAATACAGTTTTGACTGCCTCCGTGATGCGAATCCCAGGAGGTAGCTTCACAAAGGCAAGCACCTATACTCTTCATTTCAGTGGCAAATTTGTTAATCCTGATAATGGACAGGCTTTCATTGGCTTCGATCCAGGAGATGTCACTTTCGGAAATGGGTCGATTTTAGGGACTCATCCTGAATGGTGGGCTACAAACACCACTCCTGGCACAACCGAAATGTATACTGCCCTCCAATGTGCCTTGACCGCGACAGGAGGAAAATTTCCCCTTCTATTGAGCAATATTTATCTTTCAACGGGAGCATTGGCTTACAATACAACGGTTACAGGAAAACTTAATATAGAGGGCACAGGAACAAATGCCGTAATAAGAGTTGGGGGCACTACAAATAAGTGTATTGTTGTAACGGGTGCTCAGGGGGGAGGCCATGATTTTGTTTATATGAGAGATTTTAGGATCGAGGATTATAATAGCACTGGTTCGGCTGCTCTCATTCATCTCTATGGTGTCGCTGGTTTAGGATTACATCGGTTAAATATTGATGGAAGAACCAAAGCATCCATTGGTTTATTACTTAATGGCTCTGGTACTGCTGGCACTCAGCAAGGGGAAATTTCTAATTGTTCAATTTTTAGTAATGGAATAGGATTGCAGACTGATGCAGGTGGGGCCAACGGCATTGAAGTTCATGGGTGTACTTTCGCTGGAAATTCAATTGGGGATGTTTATTATAATACAAATAGTGCAGGGGCTGCAACATTTGAATTTCATCATAATCATTTAGTTTATGATAATGTGGCAGCAGTAGCTATTCGTTTAGGTGCTAATTGCTCGGTCAAACCTTCCTTTCATAGCAATCATATTGAAGGTTCGTATGCTAAAATTTTTCAGGTAGAAAACGGCAAATTAGAAGCAGCATTCAATAAAATAATTGGAGGTGGAATTGGTGTCACTTCTGCTTTTAGTATAGAGGGAGGGAGTTATCACGATATTTTTAAAAATCATATACATGGGGCTGATGTCGTATTAGCTAATTATGGCCCTATTAATTATGTTTTTAACTCTGTTTATGATTCAGATGAATCATCTACTTGCACTACTTTAAATGCATTTGGGAATAAACATTTCGGAACTGGTACGGTTACGATGCCTTATAATTATTTAGTTTCGGATCAGGCTGCCGCTGGTAATTTAATGACACTGAAATCTCCCGCAGTGAGCGGTGCATGGGGGATGCTTGTCCAAGGGGCAGGGACAGCAGAGGATGTTTATCTTCAATTAGGCACGGCAAAATTAAAAGGTAGAAGTGACGCTGAGACTTATCTAAGAACTTCTGGCGATCTCTATCCTGATACTGATAATTCTTATTATTTGGGCAAGAATAATGACGATACTCCTCTTGCTTGGAAGGGGGTTATTCTTAAAGATACGACCAATGGGACTTATTACAGAATCGAAATTATAAACGGAGTAATCACAGCTACAAGTTTGACGGACTAATCTCAATCGGATCGGGAGGGACTTGAAAATGGCATTCTGTGAAGAGCATTCTGAGGTAATGAGATGCCTTGGGGCTTTGGAACAGGGACAGAAAGATGTCAAAGATGCTCTTATCAAAATTGATTCTAAAATTGACAAACTGCAAGGGAGTCAGGCTAATGGAAATATCTCAAATGCTGTTGAGAAAACAAAAAGTAAACTCCTCTATTGGGTGATAGGAGTTGCTTTTACTGGATTAATAATAGGAATAATTAATTTGGTATTAAGAGAATATTATAGATGACCACTCTATGTGCATGGATTGAAGCCAATACCGACATCATGAAAGATTGTATTGACTTGATTATCGAAAAGAGAGATAATATTGATATCCTGATCATCCAACTTTGGGCACTGAAAAAACACACAGATTCGATGATTGATTTCTTAGAGAGACAAAGGAGAATTAGATGATCATTCTTCCACTTGAACGGAAAGAATATTACAATGATAGAACAATAGGAAGGTTTTGGCTCCCTAATAATTATCCTTCTTATTTTACTTTGGAGGATAAGGATAGGCAAAGGTTGGACGATGGTACGATTATCCCCTGGTCATCTGATCTGAAGATTTATGGTAAGACCGCAA
>Ga0209324_10002824_pt1 | contig 11934 bp, 12 predicted proteins | sample Rifsed19ft3_FD_184015 | JGI IMG/M metagenome (GOLD analysis project Ga0209324, IMG submission 184015) | Soil microbial communities from Rifle, Colorado, USA - sediment 19ft 3 (version 2) | ecosystem: Environmental > Terrestrial > Deep subsurface > Rock core/Sediment | place: Rifle, Colorado...
CTGTTTCTTCTTCGCAATTGGAATCACTTTATCGAGAAAACTCTTGTAAGATGGTTCGGCAGGATTCACCGGCAGGAGCACAGTATCAAAATCAAACATCTCAATACATTTTATCAGTATATCAGGATCATGATGCCCTGTCACCCCTATGAAGCGTACAAAACCTTTTTCTTTTGCCTCTGCAAAAGCCTCAATTGCTCCTCCAGGACCGAATATTTCTCTTACATCAGCCTTTTCCCTTACATCATGAACCTGCCATAAATCGAGATATTCAGTACGCATGTTCCTTAGGGTTTCATTAAGATGCAACAGCGCTTCCTTTTTGTTTCTTGCATGAGATTTACTCGCGAGAAAAATGTCTTTTCGTCTCTCTTTCAGTGCTCTGCCGTAGTATGCCTCACTTCCAGAATATGCACGGGCAGACTCAAGGTAATTTATCCCAAGGTCTATTGCCCTGTTGATCAATGTATAGGATTCGCGGTCATAGTCGAATGTCCTCAGTACACCTTCCCCACCGAGACCGAGGATCGTTACCTTGATATTTGTTTTGCCCAAAGTTCTTACAGGAATTGTCATGTTTCTATTGTACCATCTGATTCCAAGTGTTGTAATGCGAGGTCTTCCTATGAAGTTTCAGATAATCAGAGAGATTTTTCATATAACCTTATTGATAATGGAGGAATTGACCTAATTCATGGACATTGTTTTCACCACATAAAGGGAATAGAAGTTTACAAAGAAAAGCTTATCCTATATGGTTGCAGAGACTTTCTGAATGACTATGAAGGTATCAGTGGATATGAATCTTTCAGAGATGATCTGGGGTTAATGTATTTTGCAAGCGTGGATCCATTAACAGGAAACTTGTTTATTTACAGATGATACCTGCAAAGGTTAAACACTTTAAAGTAAATCGAGCATCGGAGGACGATGCACTGATTCTAAGAGATATCCTGAATAGAGAGGGTAAGAAATTTGGAAATTATGTGATAATTGGTAAAGATAACACTTTGATACTCTCATGGGTTTAGTAAATCAAATAGGAATTAGAATAGAAGCACAAAAGATCGTATAGTGGTCAGTTATTTCTGATTATAAATCGACCTATTTTACGATTGGAGAGGATTCGCGGTCAAAAGGATTTGTTCTCAGTGCAAGCGAGAAAAGATACGGATAACTATACTTCAGGTATTTCATATAGTGGAGCCACTGTCTTAAAAGCATAGAATACGCCCTCTTAATATCTCCTGAGAGATGTTCCCTGTCAGTATCAGGAAGATTCAGGACATCTTCCCTATAGGATAGTTCTTCAGTCAGATGGAACACCGCCTGAAGGAGTTCTGTAAAGGCTTCATGCTCCAAGAGTGTAGGGTTCTCCAGCAATCTCAGAAGGAAATCACGGTTTCCTGAGAGGAAATCCTTCAGAGTTTCAAGGTCATATTTTTTTGTATCAATAGTGTATACATGATTCTGAAGGAGTCTGTCTACACGTGAGAAATCACTTTCAGTCCATGTGTTGGTTACGATAAGCTCTCTTCTGATTACTTCCATCTGGGGATCAAAGGCAGAAAAGTCAACCAGAAGTTGTCTTCCCACTTCACTAAAAAATGCTCCAATCACCATGTTCATTTTTTCCAGTCTTGCCATTTTTTCTCGCTTATTCAACATCATCTCAGTGGCATTGGCTACAACACCTAGAAAGGTGCCAACTCCCATGACGATCATAATAATAGCAAATATCTTTCCGGGCAAAGTAACGGGATGTATATCACCATATCCAACTGTAGCGAGTGTAACGATGCTAAAGTACAATGCATCAGCGAGTGAGAGATCCTCGATTATCATAAAGCCAACTGTCCCTAAGACAATGACCGACAAGAAAATGATTAAAAATATTTTGAAACGCAACCGGAAAGGATTCATAGCTCTATATTATCACACTCTTTTTAATATGATATAGAGAGGAGCAACGCGATTCTAATTTTTGACAGAAGAGCCTGATTCCTTATTTTTTATGTACTCATAATATGTCATAAGCTCAGGCCGTTTGGCCAGGATCTGCTCATATGAAACCGGGCCGAGTACCTCTGAAACAACTGATTTGATTGATGCCCGTAATTCCTTTACATCTCCTTTTCCATCCGGATATACGCGGTTCGTTAAGACAATAACATATGTTTCAGTTACAGGATCAATCCAGATCGAGGTTCCGGTGTAGCCGAGATGGCCGTAAGCGCCAATCGGAAACAATTCATCCCTGTTGGTGCTGAGAGGTGCTTCAATATCCCAGCCGAGCCCATGCAGTTTGAGCTTATTCAACGGCGATTGGGGCATGGTCATATTCTCAACAGTCTGCGGCTTCAAGATCGTTACTCCCTTCATACTACCCTTGTTCAGAAGCACCTGCGCAAAGATGGAGAGATCATCAGCAGTTGAGAAAAGCCCGGCGTGACCTGACACCCCCTCCATTTTATAACATATCGGATCATGAACATAACCACTAAGCATCTTTCTCTTGTGATATTGAGTAGGGGCGATGCGTTCATGCAGGACTTCTAAAGGATTGAACAGGGTATCTTTCATTCCTAAAGGCCTAAATATATGCATGAGGCAGTACTCATCAAGTGTTTTGCCGGATACCCGCCGAATGAGCTCTCCAAGAATGTCGAAATTGATATCGCTGTAAATATAGATTTTACCTGGCGGATAGAGCGGCCTTTCTGCGATGATCTTCTTCATAGCTGTTTTGTATCCAGTCCACCTGGGTTTCAAATTAAGGGTAGGACGAAGGCCGGAATAATGCGTTAGGAGTTCCCGAATGGTGATATCCTTTTTTCCATTTGCTCTAAATGCAGGCCAATACCTCGCTACTGGGTCATCAAGTCTCATTTTGCCTGCTTCGACCAGTTGCAATATAGCTGTTGTAGTAGCTACCACTTTTGTGAGTGAGGCAAGATCAAAGATTGTGTCAGTAGTCATAACAACTTTTTCAGGCTTGAGGGAGCGGTATCCGAAGGCATTACGGTATATGACTTTTTTACGATTTCCGATAAGGACAACAGCTCCTGATATTTTGCCTTTGCTTATTGTTTTTTCGACAATACTGGAAATAGGTACCAGTTGCTCTTCATTGAGTTCTGGAAAGGGCTTTGTAGCAGGGAACCCTGGAGCTGTGATTCCGAGGATTAAAAATAATACGATTGCAGAAAGGGTTTGTCCCAAGAATCAGCCTTTTTTAATCACCTTTGGCGAATGTATATTCCTTCTTCAATCCATCTGGCTGATAAACATTGCGGGGATTCCAGAGCATCCATCCATTCGAGCCAAATTCCTCTGCAGCTTTGATCTGGTTTCTTATTTCTGTGCCATTGAAATATCTCCTGTCGAACGCATAATCCCTGAATGCTTGCAGCCATGGCCTGAATCGGACAGGTGGTATATTGGTACGTTCTTGTGCCTTTTTCAGGGTAAGAGAAACAATCTGGTAGGAGTATGCAACAGGATTTCTGTATCCTGGTATCCCGAATTGAAAACCTGACGGGTAGAGCATCAGTGATATATAATCAACACAAGGGAGAAGGTTTTCAAGTTTCTGTCCGATGAAGGTATCGTTGAGGTTCCAGGATACATACCCGAATATATCTGCAGCAACGAAGACATTGTATGGCATAAGTCTCTTTTTCGCTTCCGTCAGAAATCCGGAAATAGATTTCACTCTATTTTCTTCTGTGTTCGGCACAGCAAATTTAAGCCCTTTTTTATCAGGAAACCGGACATAGTCGAACTGTATCTCATCAAAACCCATTTGAGCTGCCTCAACAGCAATATTAATATTGTAATCCCAGACTTCTCTCCTGGAAGGATCTACCCAGATAAGGTCCTCCCTGTCGTGCCATACCCTTCCGTCCTGAGTCCTCACGGTTAGATCAGGGCGTGCTGAACCAAGAATGTTATCTTTAAAGACCACAATCCGTGCAATAGTGTAAATGCCTCTTTCTCTCAGGGATTGTAATAAACTTCTTATGTCCTTAATTATTACTAATTTTTGGGCGCCGATTTCTGAGGCAAAGGGGATGGAACTTTTATAAGTGATTACTCCCCTGTCTCCTTTTACATCTATGACAAGGGCATTGAGCTCAGTTTCATTGATGAGTTTTAGTGCAGATTCACGCAGTGATCGATCACCTATTCCATAGAAAGTAAGATAGAGGGCCTTTGGGGTAAAAGGCTGCAAGTATATTTTAAGAACTGTTCTACCTGCAGGGAAAGGGACAACCTGCTCGCCCCTTGCATATCCACAGGCCCGAATCCCTATCTTTTTTGTAGCATTTCTTATCACAAACATGCCATTACTGTCTGTTTGGACGACTTCGTTGTTTGCAGTAATAATAGCCCCTTGAATAGGTTTTCTTGTCAAATAGTCCATTACCTTACCACTTATGAACATCGAAGCATGGCCGGATATCGATAAAACTATTAATATGATGCACTGTATAAGAGCCAATTTAAGAATTCTTTTCATTATATCTCCGGGCTGAAACACTTACATTGTTCTTTTTCCTGGAATTCCCTGCCAGTATCATCTTAAATGCCTTTCCTTGATCAGCATTCTGTAACAAGTAACGCGGAAGCTTCATGACGCCGTCCGAGCTGCTCGCATGATGCCGCTCAATAGTAAAAGAAGCTACATAACCCGCCTCAATTGCTTTCGAAATAAGCCAGTCGTCGCAAATGCCAAAAGGCCAGGCCAGCATATTCACTTCAATATCGAATTCTTTCTCCAGTCTGTCTTTTGATTTCTTCAACTGCATCTCGACAAATCTTGCGTATTCAACAGGGGATAATCTTTTTTTCTCTTTTTTGAAGTCAGGGTGCCAGTATGTGTGTGACTGTATTTCGAAAAGCCCTGTTTGCCTTATCTCTCTGAGTTGTTCCCATGTCATGGCATAAGAGGCATTCGAAATCGCTGAAGGGTATATAAAAAGTGTAACTGGGACACGGTATTTTTTTATCAATGGCAGCATATCAGTATAGATCGATCTATGACCGTCGTCTGCAACAATCACAACTGATCTTGGAGAAGGGCGAGGCCCTTTTCCAAGCCGGTAATTAACAAGCTGTCTTAGCGAAATTACTGTGTAGCCGTTTTCTCTGACGTATTTTAGATGAGACTCGAAAACGGTTGTGTTCATTGTCATGCTGTCAGAAACTACAGGTCCGAAGCGGTGATAAAGAAGGATTGGAACATCTAACGCTGGCAGATTCTCCTTTGCGCCCCTTAATTCCCCTCCAGTTATAGGAACCAATAAAAAGGGAACGATGCAAGCTGTTATCAATATTACGATTTTCAGAGTAGAAGGATACATAACACTTTTTAAGTAAATCTTGAAATCAGCAATCATGCGATCTCTCCCCATGAGAATATCGATTATAAAAGCTGGATTCTGTTACTCATATCACAAAAGTTGAAGAGCATGAAGAAAAAAAAGGGGAATTATGAAAGAAGGTTGCGATTAGGCCGACCCATGAAAAGGCTTTTAATATAACATTATTCTTTTATTTATGGTAATGTTTTCTTATATTATGGTAATCCTAATTAGTAGAGCAAAAAAATTTCTTAGAAGCTTGGCTCGGAGAAACAGTTGCCATTAAATAAGAGAGAAATAATCAAAAAAAAGGATCCCGACTACCCTTCCTGTAAAGCATTTTCGGACATCCGTATTCTTGCAGAGCAGGCATTCTCAAGGGTTGCAGGTGCTCCCCTTGTTCAGGGTAACAGCGTGCGGATCCTCAAAGACGCCAAGGAGAACTACCCTGCATGGCTTAATGCCCTAACTTCTGCAAAAAAAAGCATCTGTTTCGAGAACTACATCATCCGGGAAGACAGGATAGGGTATCAGTTTGCTGATGTTCTTGCTGGAAAAGCACGAGATGGAGTAAAGGTACGTTTAATCTATGACTGGCTGGGTGCATTAGGCAAGACCTCGCGCAGGTTCTGGCGGAGGCTAAGAGAAGCTGGTGTAGAAGTTCGTTGTTTTAATCCGCCACGTTTTGAAAGTCCATTAGGATGGCTAATCCGTGACCACCGTAAAATGATTTCTGTAGATAGCAGAATTGCATTTGTTACTGGCCTCTGTGTAGGCAGCATGTGGGTAGGCAATCCGAAACGATCTATTGAGCCCTGGCGTGATACTGGGATCGAAGTACAGGGTCCAGCCGTTATCGATATCGAGCATGCTTTTGCAGATGTATGGGCTGCAACAGGTGCCCCTTTTACTAAAGAGGAGTTATTGGAAAGAAATAACATCCCTGCGGTGGGTAATGTCACATTACGCGTTGTGGCTACTGTCCCTAGTATGGCCGGTCTTTACCGTTTAGATCAGCTAATTGCCGCTCTTGCCCGTCATTCGCTCTGGCTAACTGATGCCTATTTTGTTGGCGTAACGCCGTATGTACAGGCATTAAAGTCAGCAGCTATGGACGGTGTGGATGTTAGGCTCCTTGTTCCAAGCTCGACTGACATCCCTATCCTCCGTGGCATTTCAATGGCCGGCTTAAAACCATTGCTTGAAGCTGGAGTGAGGATTTTCGAATGGAACGGTCCCATGATGCATGCAAAGACAGCAGTTGCAGACAGCAGGTGGGCAAGGATTGGATCAACCAACCTGAACCTATCAAGCTGGATTGGAAATTATGAGCTCGATGTTGCAGTTGAACATGAAAGATTTGCTCAGGAGATGGAGGAGATGTACCTTGATGACTTGAAGCACTCTACAGAGATCATCTTAAGTAAACGCTATAGAGTACGTCCCATCCAGAGGATGCCCAGGCAGTCACTGATCCAGAGAAGATTTACAGGTGGAAGCGTAAGTCGTGTCGGGGCAGGCGCTCTCAGCATTGGTAGTACAGTAGGGGCTGCTATAACCAATCACCGATTGCTTGGTCCTGCCGAGGCAAAGGTTATGATCGTAGCTGGTATCCTGGGTTTGGCCTTCACTATTGCCTTCATATTATGGCCAAGGTGGGTTACCATTCCTTTGGCTCTATTCAGCGGATGGCTGGCCATTTCTTTCTTTATCAGGGCACACAAGTTACACAAGAAAAAGAGAGAAGAGGACAATTTAAACCTCTGAGAGTTTTTTTCCTGCTATCTTCCTATCAATCGTTCCAACCTCTATACCGGGGGCCCCACTGCCTTGGCTGGTCATGTCGCCAGTGCATCTCCTCTGTGTAGTGTTTCCTATCCCACTCCCTCCAGTGCTTCTTCAGTTGTCCATAAGGAATGAACCGTTGTCCTGCATGAACCCTGTAATAGTTATGTGGGAGATATCTGAAGACAACAGGAACACGTGAAGGTGGAAGATAATACCAGGGGCCGTTGTAATAGGCTGCCTTTAACCAGTGTCTGTCATGTAGACGGTACCAATATCCAGAATGAAAGAAGAGCTCGAAACCAACGTTTGGTGCAAAATAAACAAAGGTACCAGGAATTAAATAGACAGGAGGGGGGGGCTGGGATCAGAACCACAGGAGGGGGGCGCCGATCCCGATCCCAATATGAAAATCTACATCAGGGTATCCCTTGGCGGGAAGCAAAAAAATTCCGATGCTCAGAATAATAAAACTGATAAGACCTATAAAGTTTTTCTTTCTCATATCATGCCTCCTTTTTATGGTGTTCATGATATGAGGATACAAAAAACTTATGAAGAGCCCATGAATAAATTATGAAAAATTATGAAGGTTGACATATTATTTTTCTACTACCCTTACCTTTATTTCAATCCTATCGTTAGGATTGTCTCTTTTGTCTCTCGGCTGGTTCACAATCTTGTCTGCAGCCTCCATCCCTGAGACGACCTCTCCAAAGACAGTGTATTGCCTGTCAAGAAAAAATGAGTCAGCCACACAAATAAAAAACTGGGAACCGGCACTGTCAGGGTGAGTAGCCCTTGCCATCGAGAGGGTTCCTCTCTTATGAGGTTTCTCATTAAACTCAGCCTTCACGGTATACCCGGGCCCGCCCATACCGTGTTTTGATTTGTCTGGATCCTTTGAATTAGGGTCTCCACCCTGGATCATAAAACCGGGAATTACACGGTGGAAGGTTGTCCCTTCATAAAATCCTTTCTTTGCAAGTTCGATAAAATTTTTCACATGGTTGGGTGCAACATCAGGGAAAAACCTCAATTCAACATTCCCAAACTTTGTCTCAATAACTGCCCTCGTCTCAGCCATCTTTTTAATCTCCTCCTTTGTAAATGTTTTATACCTCTCTTCTGAAAAAACTGAAGCACTAATTAACAGCATCAGCATCGTTATAATGATGATCACCGATTTCATAAACCCTCCTTTATAAACTTCACTGTTATATACAGTACCAGAGATTACTGTTTTCAGACTTTTTTATTAAAATTATTATAATACACCGGATAGAGTATTTATAAACTACTATGTTTCAATTCAAACTGCATTTTTCTAATACCCGGGATTCCCTTAAGAGTTACCTGGAAAAGATGACGGGGAAACCTGTTTCCCTGGTCCTTACAGATAATGCCACCAGTTTGATTTCAATAAGAAGAAAAAACAATCTGGTTTCTATAAGGATGCACTGGATGTTTCTCAATGCAGGTGATGAGATCATCAAGGAGATAGCCTGTTTCATTAAAACAAAGAAAGGCCAAACTCCTCATATCAGAAAATTCATCAGAGAAAATCAAACCTGCGTGAAAGAGAGAAATCCGAAATCCAGGCAGATAAGAATCTGCACGCAGGGTAGATTTTATAACCTGAGAGAAATTTTTAATGCCTTAAACAGTGAATATTTTGAAGGAAATATAACTGCTTTGATCACATGGGGGAGGGGGAATACACACGCAGTTAAGAAGCGCACCTTGGGGAGTTATAGCAAACATACAAATACTATTTTGATAAATTCTGTTTTGGACAGGAGAAATGTTCCGAATTGCTTTATCAGGTATGTTGTATATCACGAAATGCTTCACAGCATTATGGAAGAGAAAATAGAAAATGGCAGGAGATCAGTACATACCCCTGAATTCTGGAAACGTGAGCGGTTATTCATAGAGTATGAAAAAGCAGTGTCATGGGAAAAAAGGAATTTACATTAACAAGAATTAATTACTATAAGTTTCAGCCGTTAAGCAAATCGCCATAGTTCTTCACTAAAATATTGACTTCCTTCTGATTTTTAGGATATACTATAAAGTTTGTTAAATTCCCTAAAGGTTTTTAGCCCGCACCTTATAGGCTAATCACGCAAAAATTATCACAGGGTAATTGCGTGCCTGGTAAATGTGCAGGATAATTTTTGTGATTTCCTAAATAACTAAAAGAAAGGAGGTTAAAGATGGCTGAGAAAGGAAAATCAAAGACAGACGTTTTAGCAAGGGCAGATGCCAAAAACAGGGTACAGCGCTGCCGTTTCTGTGGTAATAGGGTCGAGGTTGTCATGGCTCTTTCCACTACAGGAAAGAAGAAAATGAGACGCATATGCTGCGAAGGCTAATCACCTCAATCTCCTGCGGCATAGATCAGCTTTGCCGCAGGAGAACAAAACTCTAATTTAAATTCCTATCCAATTACTGCCATGTCTCTTATACTATTTTTTTCACTAATTTAAAATTGTATAGTTGATTAAATACCCTCACTCTGATATATATAAACATTTAAAATATGATAAAAATACTTTTAATGTTCATAATTACCATCAATATCTTTTTTATTTTCCTGTCAACTGCTTACTCTTCAGACTGGGTTTATATTGACTCTGACAAAACAGGAGATAAACATTATATAGACCTCGACACAGTTAAAATTAACGGTCCTGAAGCAACCTTCTGGGTTAAGAATATAGATTTAAAAGGGGAAGAAATGAAGACACGATATTCAATTCATTGTGGGAATAAAATGGCTGCCATTAGAGATATTTTTGTGTATGGCCCAGATGGTACCCTTTTAAAATCTTATTCCCCCAAAGACGATAAACTCCAATGGCTGAAGATTCCGCCAGATTCAATATCAAACAGTTTTTATAAATTTCTATGTTCAGAAAGGTTATAACAGCTTCAGGTCTTGACTTTCTTCATTATATATATTAAAATGTATATAAATTAAGCCCGAAGAACAAATGGGTAAAAAATAATGTGTAATTTCAAGGAGGTACAGATAAAGTAGAAATGAAAACATATTGCATTGGTAGCACAATTATTCTTCCTCATATACGTTATATGAATTCTGAGGGAAGAAAAACAGGAATGATGTTCCATTCCAAGATGATAAGAATCAATGGAAAATACAAAACCTTAGGATGCAATAGCATGGACTCTTCTGGTTTTTGTTCTGGCCATGAAATGAGCAGGGAAGAGTTCATGAAAAAATATTGCGGGGAAACAGACTACGATGAACAAAGAGGACATAATTGAAGCAAAAAAAATAATCAATGAATTTGAAATCCAACATGGATTTAAATGTTATAATCCGAAATTCAGCAACCTCTGCAAAGTAGAAGATATTGGATTGGAATCATTTGTTGTTTGCCTGTTCAACAATCCAAAAGGCTGTATTTTTTCATTATCTTTTGGGAATACATATTTCTGCAAAAGTCCATTCCTTGTACATTTAGCTAAGACTCAGAAAGTCAAAGAGTAAAGTTCCTGATCATTATTATTTTTAAGCTTTTCATAGTCAAAATATCTGTCACATTTTGGCATTAACATGCTAAAAACGCACACTCTCTGAAATTAATTCTACAAGGCTAAATATATAATAATTTCAAATGGAAAGACACATTCTATCAACCTTTTCTTTATTAAAACCTGTCACATTTATTCAAGTTATCTCTTCATAGGTTAGCTTTTTATTAACGTGCAGTTTCAAAAATATCTTTTTTTCAATATGTTAGCTTTATTTTATTGTTGGCATGCTTTTCGCTAAGAGATGAAATTGTTAATTGATAAATGGAGGTTTATGAACTTGGAAACATATTCAGCCAGAGAATGTAATAAAAGAAGGGAGGTAAATACAATGACCCGAGAATCTATATATTGCCCTGTTTGTTTCAGTTCATTAGAGCATATTGGAAAAGCCGGCTGGTTGCTTTGTCCTCTTCATGGAATAGAGAAGGCAGAAGTTGCATTATCTATAGAAGACATCCTCAGACTTCCCCTGACTTCTTGATGTATCTTCTTCTCTGAATAGACACAGAAAAATGCTCGTACCTTACTAACGTAGCCATATAAGAATCAAATGCTGACAAAAATCGTCAATTTTGTGTAATCTTACCTTATCCTGATTTATTTTTTTACTTTAATTTCAATGGTTTATCCTTAAAGACTTAAAGGTATAAAATTTGCTTTGTTTAATCACATATATCAACTATATGAGAACAATATGAAAAACTTAGATATTGCATGGTTGTTCACAGCACTTACGTTAATCGGAACGCTATCTGCAATCCACAAGAAATGGTGGTGCTTTCTGAACTTCGCAGGAACGAATACTTACTGGATTTTCTATGATATCAAATATGGCGCATTTGCACAGGCAACAATTTTCTTTGGATACTTTTTTATCAACATCTACGGTGCCTTGAAGTGGTTAAAAAATGTCTAACGAAAGTGAAATAAAACAAGTTTCTGAGCTGAAGTCTCTGTCAAGAAGCTTAATGGCAAAGCTGTTCTTAACAATAAATGGCTCTGTGCACACTTATCTTGCTGTAACACAGGATGTCCCCTCTGACGAGAAAAAACGAGAGATCTGGGAAAAGTATAACGAGTTGTTTAATGAAAAGATTCTCTGTCCTGTTCTAGACATCTTTGATAAAAACAGGTGTGGTGTTTCTGAGTTCTGTACAGCCGTGTTAAAGCTGCTTGAGATTGCAGGCAGTTGTGTTTCAGAAGTTGAACATCTATG
>Ga0209324_10002825_pt1 | contig 11933 bp, 10 predicted proteins | sample Rifsed19ft3_FD_184015 | JGI IMG/M metagenome (GOLD analysis project Ga0209324, IMG submission 184015) | Soil microbial communities from Rifle, Colorado, USA - sediment 19ft 3 (version 2) | ecosystem: Environmental > Terrestrial > Deep subsurface > Rock core/Sediment | place: Rifle, Colorado...
CGGGAACGCCATCAAGCTTATGCGCGCGAAGAAGATCGATGGCGTTCCCGGTTCCGAGAAACTATCCACCCTCTGCGGCGCCCTGGCTTGGATGAACAAGCGGCAAGCGCTCGGTGCGAATGTCTGCTGCGCCGTCCAGGCGATGCGGGGCAGGAAGCGCACGCTGGAAAGCGTCGTCGGATACCGCGCGATCTTCGCCGAGATGGATCAGCCTTCGACGCATCCCTGGCCGCTAAAGCCATCCATCATCGTGGAAAGCTCGCCTGACCGGTTCCATTTCTATTGGCTGATCGACAGCGAAACGCCAATGGACGGCGACACCTTCGAAGGCGTCGAAAAGCGCATCGTCCTGGGGTACGGCGCCGACAATGGCGCGAAAGACCGAGCCCGCACGCTACGCCTCCCCGGCTCGTGGAATCTGAAGAAGGGCCGCGCGCCATGGCAGGTCAAGATTGTTGACGAGAGCGGCTATCGATATACGGCCGCCGAGCTTGTGGAAGCATTCCCCCCGGTTCAAAAGGCGCCGCCGAGCATAACTGCCCGCCCGGACTTTTCCCGCCACAGCGCTCACGGCGATCTCGGTCGGTTCGTCGAGCCGCTGAACCGCATATCGCCAGAAGACTATCAAACATGGCTCGAAATCGGGATGGCGCTGCACGCTGAGAGCGGCGGGAGTAGCGAGGGGCTGCTCGCCTGGGATGCTTGGTCCGCCAGTTCGACGAAGTGGTCGGAAGGTGAATGCGAATATAGGTGGAATACCTTCCGCGCTGGTCGCGGGGTAACAGGGGGCACAGTGTTTCACACCGCTGAACTGAATGGATACAAGAAGCCGGACAGGCCGGCAAAGCGGCAGACAAGGGCAAAGAAGGCGTTTGCCGGAGAGACTATTTACAGCCCACCACCACCAAAGGCGAACGTCTTCATCATCTGGCCCGATCTCGACCAGAACGGCAACCCAACATCGCGTTCCCAACCAAACATCGAGGCGTTTCTCCGGAATGTCGGTGTCGAGCTTGCATACAACTCCTTCTCCTGCCGCAATATCGTCAGACGAAGCGGATCAGAGGAGGTTCTGGACGATGCCCTGATCCGCTCGCTTTGGCTGCAAGCCGATCGCATGGGCATGAAGGCAAATGAGAAATATTTCTATGCGGTTATATTCAACATTTGTCACGCGGCCCCATTCAACCCTGTCGTGGATTTCCTCGACGGGCTGTCGTGGGATGGGGTTCCCCGACTGGACCGGTGGATGTCTCGCTATCTCGGCGCCAGGGACACGGTGCTGTCTCGCGCCCAGGGCGCCATCCACCTCATCGCCGCCGTCCGCCGCGCGCGCCGGCCCGGCTCCAAGCATGACGTAGCGATCGTTCTTGAGGGCCCACAGGGCGGAGGCAAGTCAACAGCGATCCGAAAGCTTGCCGGAGACGACTGGTTCACCGACGGGCTGAACATCGGCGACGACGCCAAGGTCGTCTTGGAGCAGACGGCCGATAGCTGGATCGTTGAACTCGCCGAGCTTGCCGGCATCGGCAAGAGGGATGTGGAGAGCGTCAAGTCGTTCTTGTCCCGGACCCACGACAGCTCCCGTCTCTCCTATGATCGCTGCACAACCCGGCGAGGGCGCAAATTCATCTGCTTCGCCACTACGAACAGCAGCGACTATCTGATCGACAAAACCGGAAACCGCCGCTTCTGGCCCATTCAGGTCGGAAGCATCGACATTCCCGCCATCGAGCAGGACCGGGTGCAGATTTGGGCTGAGGCGGCTGCGCGCGAAGCCAAGGGTGAGAGCACCGTGCTTCCGCCGGAGCTTTGGGAAGCGGCAGCGCTTGAGCAAGCCGCGCGCGTGCAGGTTGACCCATGGCAGGAAGCGCTGGAGGAGAGCATCGGCGGCCGGTGCGGGAAGGTGGCCGTCTCCGCCATCTGGCAGGCCCTGAGCATGGATAGCAAGAGCCAGAACCCGGCTCTTGGCAAACGTATCGCCGACATCATGGTCAGCCTGGGTTTCAAGAAGGATAAGCAGCGGAAGAACGGCCAGCTTGTCAACTGCTACAGCCGGATCAGCCCGACGGGGGAGACGCCCTGGTTCACGCTGTGATGGCCGTTCCCAGTGTCCCTAGTATTGTTCCCAGTGGGGGCACCCTCAGTAGGAACAGGAAAAACGTTGCTCACCAAGGCTCCTTTACACCTGTTCCTACTGTTCCTAGTAGAAAAGAGTAGAAGGTAAGAATGGTAGGATGGGGGCTATAGGAGCACAGCAGATATTGGTAACGCGTGTAGGGGCTCTGGAGGGTTTTGCGGATTCTACTAGGAACAGTCGGAACGCCTCAAAACTCGTTGCTCAGCAAGGGTTTTTTTGTTCCTAGTAAGGGGTAACAGCCACTGGGAACAGCGCTCGAAAGCCCAGTTTTCACCCTCATGGGGCGCCATACGCGACCCGAATGTCCCCGACAAAAAGTTCCGACTGTCGTCAATTCCGCGTACTCAAAAACGAGTACGGGCGCCGGGACCGGTGACCAGCATCACCAACCCAAGCGCCCGATATCATCCATCACCGCACAGCAAATGCGGCAAAGCATAAGGACTGCAAGCCATGACCTCAGCACAAAAACTCGCCCCCGCCAAGCGGCAAATCATCCCACACCTGCTGTTCGACAAATCCGGCAGCTTCAGCACGGAGCAGACCGAGCGCTATTGGAGCAAGGTCGATATCCGCAGCGCCAATGAATGCTGGCCCTGGCTGGCATCCAAGGGCGGCGGAGGCTACGGCCACATCTTCCTGAACGGCCATTACATCGACTCGCACCGGGTTTCCTTCATGATCTGCCACGGCACGATCGCGCCCGGCATGTGCGTGCTGCATTCCTGCCCCGAGGGCGATCGCCGCGATTGCTGCAACCCTCTGCACCTGCGCGAAGGCACCAAGCGCGACAATCGCCATGACGCCCTCAAGCGCGGCCGCACGCGGACGGTTGCCAGCATCGAGGTGATCAAGCTGATCGCCGCCGCGCCGGTTTTCACCATGCAGGACAAGAAAGCCCTGGCGAAGCAGCATGGCCTGTCGATGCGCTATGTGACCAACATTCTCACCGGCCGCCAGTTCGCCGTCGTCACCGGGAAGACAAACCCCAGAGCGCCGAGGAAGGGGCGGGAAGCTGAAAGCATTCAGATTGCGGCTTAACAATAGTGTGCTGCGTCAAAACGACGCAAATCAAAGCAACCCCGGAGTATTGTGTTGACTTCTCCGGGGTTTTTTGCGCCTTGTTATAGTCGAGAATCGTTCATGTTCCGATTCTTCACACAATTCCCGCCCCCGAAGTGGGTAGATCGGCCCCCGTTCGGATGAAGAGACGACGATACGAGGCTCCGGTAGCGCAGGGCGCCCGCTGTCTGGCCGATCTCTTCCAGAAAATCCCCATTCAGGATTAATCAAATGGCCAAAAAAACTCCAGGAGCCCGACGCGGCCCCGGCGCAAAGGTCTATCGGTTCAACGGCAAGTCGCAGACGCTGCGCGAATGGGCCGACGAGCTGGGCAATATCAAGCTCGGCACACTCTACCGCCGCATCAACACCCACGGCTGGTCCGTCGAACGCGCGCTGTCCACGCCGACCCGAATCTACGATTTCCGCGCTGACCCCATCGCCCTGGCGGCGTAACCTAACTCAACCTCCAAAGGCGATATCGATGAACCCATTCCACTCAGCTGCTTTCATCCCCTTCGGCAACAGCATCGGCATCTCCGCGACGACCGCATCCACCAGCAATGCGCTGACGCGCGCCAAGGACCAGACGGTGATCGTCACCAATGCCGTCGGTAACGGCACGCTGTTCGCCCTGCTCGGCGTTTCCTCGACGATCGTCGCCACATCCCTTGCCTGCGTCCCGGTCGCCGCCGGCGCCCAGCGCACTCTCCACGCCGCCGAGGCACAGACCCACATCGCCATCGCCCTCTCTTCGGGAACAGGCAACGCCTGGGTCACCGTCGGCGACGGATCAATGTTCTAATCCAGGAGAATGTGAATGCCCCGCAAAACTCAGAGCGCCAAGGCGGCGTATTCTGGGGGAGCGAAGCCCAAGACAGCTCGCAAGCCCAAGGCCCCCGCAAAAGCCGCCAGGAAGCCCGCCAGCGCCAAGAAGGCCAAGCCGGTAACGCTAGCCTGCTCAGACGGAATAGCGGTGACAGCAAGCAAGCATGCTGGCGGCAGGCCGACGAAGTACGATCCGGCCTATTGTGATCTGGCTGTCGATCTGGGGAGGGCCGGCAAGAGCGGCGAAGTCATAGCTTGCCACATCGGTGTGATCTACCAGACCGTTCTCAACTGGCAGAAAGAGCATCCAGAGTTTTTAGAAGCCATGACGCTCGCGAAGCAGCTTGAGCTTCTGTGGTGGGAGAACGCGGGGCAGGAGCACCTGACCACAACCGGCTTCTCCGCATCAGCCTGGTCTCGTTCGATGGCCGCACGCTTCCCGAACAAATGGCGCGAGAAGACTCAGGTCGATCACGGCGTCAGCAACGAGCTTGCAGCCCTTCTCGGTGATCTTGATGGCCACGGCGCGAGCATCGTCTGAGGCGATCGAGCAGCTCAAGAGGAACATGGCGGATCGCAACTGGCGGCTCTGCAACCTCTACTGGATCACTGATCGCGACGGCAACAAGATCAGATTTACCCCCAATTGGGCACAACAGCGCTTGATGGAGGAGTGGCATCACAGGAACATCATCCTGAAGAGCCGGCAGATCGGCTTCACGACCTTCATCCAGCTCCTGTTCCTCGATTTGGTGCTGTTCAACTCGAATATGCGTTGCGGGACGATCGCCCAGGACCGGGACACGGCGCGCGCCATATTCCAGGACAAGATTAAGCAGCCCTATGACTGGCTGCCGGACGTTCTGAAGGCGCAGCGGCCGACCATCCGGGACAATATGGGCGAGCTGGCGCTGAGCAACGGCAGCGTCATCCGGGTCGGCACCTCGCTTCGCGGCGGCACATTGCAATATCTGCATGTGTCGGAATTCGGCAAGACCTGCGCCAAGGCGCCGGACAAGGCCCGCGAGATCGTCACCGGGTCGCTGAACACGGTCAAGCCGGGCAAATTCGTGTTCATCGAGAGCACGGCCGAGGGCCAGGACGGGCACTTCTTCAAGATGACCGAGCGCGCCCGCACGATGCAGCGCATGGGTGCGCAACTAACGCCGATTGATTACAAATTCCACTTCTATGGGTGGCACGAAGATCCGGCCTGTTGGATCGAGCCAGCCGGGGTGGCGATCACCGAAGAGGCGGAGAAGCATTTTGAGCTTCTTGAGCGCGAACACGGGATCAAGCTCAATGCCGGTCAGAAGGCGTGGTGGACCGTCACGCATGAGACCCAGCAGGATGACATGGGTCGCGAGTATCCAGCGCACCCAGATGAAGCATTTGCAGCCGCGGTTGACGGTAGCTACTACGGCAAACTGATCGCCAAGGTAGAAAAAGACGGCCGAATCGGTGAATATGCAGCCGAGCCCGGCTATCCGGTGCAGACGTTTCACGACATCGGCATCGACGATTACCACAGCATCTGGGTCGCCCAGTTCCTTCCCGGTGAAATTCGCCACCTGCATTATTACCAAAACAGTGGTGAAGGCGCTCCATTCTATGCCGATTACCTTCGCGACCTCTATGCGAAGAACGGCTGGGAAAAGGATGCGAGCCAGGGCGACGGCCACGACTGGTTCCCCCATGACGGCAAGGTCCGCGAGTGGGGAACGGGCAAGAGCCGGCTGGAGCAGCTCATCGAGCTCGGGTTCCGCCCCCGGATCGCTACTCGCCTCGATCTTGGCGACGGCATCAACGCGGTGCGCGCCTGCCTGAAATTCAGCACGTTCGACGCCAAGGGCTGCTCTGAAGGCCTCAAGGTGTTGAAAAACTACAAGAAAAAGTGGAACGACCAAACGGCCGCCTGGATGAGCCAGCCTTTGCACAACGAAGCCAGCCACGGCGCGGACGCCGCGCGGACGCTGGCGACAGCGCACAGGACCGTGCAGGTCGCCGAGGCCGACCCCGAGAAAGAGCGCCGCGAGATTGAGCGGCGCGCACGCGAAGAGCGGCTCCGCGCGGCGGGCGCCGGCCAGAACAGGCGCAGAGGAAGAGCATGACCGACAAGCCCACAGCGCCGTCCGACGTTAACACAACCGATGCCGCGTTCTGGCTTGCTGAGATCGACGCCGCCAAGGAGCGCATGTCCGGTTGGTATGACGACGCGGAAGAGGCCGAGCAGAAATATCGCGACGACAAGGACCGCGCATTCGGCGCCGTGAATCTGTTCTGGGCCAATGTCGAGACGCAGAAAGCCTCACTTGGGGAGGATTTCGGCAAACCGCAGGTCACGCGCGTCAACCAGCCCAGCAATGACGGCGGCCTATCCCGGCACGTCGCCACCGTCTGGGAGCGTTCGATTGCGGCGGCCGTGCGCGACACCAACGACAATCACGATGTCGGGCTCGCGGTCAACGACATCCTCATCCCCGGCCGGGGCCAGCTCTGGCTCGAAGTCGAGGTGAAGCAGGATCACGGCAAGCAGAAATGGGTCTGCGCACCGTTGGTCCGGGTCAAATATTGCGATTACCTGGAAGGCGCCGCAGATCGCTGGGGCAGCGTGCCATGGGTTGCGCGACGGCATGAGTTCACCACCGACGAGCTGGTATCCCAGTGCGACATGGACGAGGCTGAGGCCGAGAAGGTTCCGCTGAACACCCGGCTCGGGGGCGATCGCAAGAAGAAGGGCCGCCGCAAGAAGGGCGATGAGCAATTCATGCGCGCCGCCGTCTGGGAGATCTGGACGAAATTCCCCAAGAAGGGCCGCCTTTACGTCGCCGAGGGCTATGACGAAGTGCTCTGCTGGGACGACGACCCCTATAAGCTGAAGAATTTCTTCCCCTGCCCCCGCCCGATCCGCGCCAATGGTGATGAGAGCACCGAGCCGCTCACTGATTATAGCCGCTGCGAGGACCAGTTCCTTGAGCTGAATCGCCTATCCGAGCGCATTTATGTCCTGACCGAGACGCTGCGTCGGCGCGGTGTGCACGACAAAAAATTCAAGGAGATGGGCGATCTTGCCAATGCTGACGATAATGTCAGTTTGGCGATCGAGAGCTGGGAAGAGCTGCAACAGAAGGGCGGCCTGCCTGGCGTGATGTTCTGGGAGGATCTCCAGCCCACCATCCAGGTACTGATGGAGCTGCACAAGCAGCGCCAGGAGCTGATCAAGCTGATTTACGAGCTGTCCGGGGTCTCCGACCTCGCGCGCGGCATGACCAATCCGAATGAGACGCTCGGCGCCCAGCAGCTTAAGAAGAGTTTCGGCTCCGGTCGGTTCCGCTCCCGCGAGACCGACGCGCGCCGCTTTGCCGCCGAGGCATACCAGATCAAGGCCGAAGTCATCGCCGAAATGTTTCCGCGTGAGCAGCTCCAGGAGATGAGCGGTATCCAGCTACCTCTCGAAGCCGAGGTGGCCAAGGCCAAGAAGCAGCTCCAGGAGATTCTGACGCAATATCAGGCCGCTCAGCAGGCCGGTATCCAGCTGCCCCCTCCAAATCAGGAGCAGATCAGCTACCTGACAGAGCTTTCCCAGACCAGATTCACCTGGGAGAAGGTCTCCAGCATCCTGCGCTCGGACTATCGGCGCTGCTATTTTGTTGAATGTGAGACCGACCAGACCAAGTTCGTGGACGAAGAGAGTGATAAGCAGGCGGTCACCCAGCTTTTCCAGGCCGCGATCCAGGGTTTGCAGCAGCTCGCGCCCATGATCGCCGGCAATCCCAAGACCGGCGACGTTTTCAAGCAGCTCTTCATGTTCATGATTGGCCGCTTCCGCGCCGGGCGCTCCATGGAGGAGGGCTTCGAGCGGGTGTTCGACGAAGCCATCCAGCAGGCTACGCAGCAGGCGGGCCAGCAGCAGCCCCCCAGCCCCGAAGTGATCGTCGCCCAGGCCAAGGTCAAGACCGCCGAGATCGGGCTACAGACCCAGCAGGTGCGCCTCCAGACCGAACAGGCCAAGGCGCAGAACGCCGGCGTCAAGGTGCAGGAGGAAGCGCAGCTCGCCCAGGTCAAGGCCGTCGAGGGCCAGCAGAAGGTCAAGTCTCAGCACGACATGAATCAAGCCAAGCGCACCGGCCAGCAGATCGAGAATCTCGGCCGGGCGGAGAAGCTTGCCTTCGAGGCTGAGACTCGTGCCACCGCCCAGGAAGCTCTCCTCATGGGCCCGACCCGCGCACCGCAAAACGGAGCAGCAGCATGACGGTCGTATCGCTATCCAAGCTCGATCTCAGCTTTCTCAAGAAGCCCGCAGCCGTCAAGGCTGGCCGGTGGGTCTATGACGAGAAAAAGGGCGAGCTGATTCCGGTCAGCAAGCACTATCGGGCCAAGGCTCGGGCGGCGGCAAAGAAGCGCGGCACGGTTGCTACGCCCTATTTCATGCCCGATGTCGATGCGGCCTATGGCGGCGCCTGGAAATCAATCATCGACGGCACAGAGATTTCATCGCGCCCCAACTGGCGCGAGCACAATAAGCGCAACGGCGTCGCACAGGTTGACGGCGATTACTGGGGCAAAACCGAAGACCATTTTGTTAGTGAAATCAGGGCTCGTATGGAATTCGACGAGCCTGTAACCAGCAACGATAGCGTATTCTCGTGGAAAACCCCCGAGAGCGCGAAAGCGAGGAAGAATGTCGGACAGACAGGACGGGGCCGCGCCCGCAAGCCAGCCGAATGATGGCGATGACGCCGAAGAGGCCTCTCGCGAAGAGCGACTAGGTCGGTCGCGCGAGAAAGACCCGTTCGCCGCCGCCTTCAAGAAGGCCGAAAAGCAGCTCGATGGGGGCAAAAAGCCGTCCAAGTCGGAAGACGATGACGACGAAGAGGATGGGAAACCTGCCCGGCGTCAACCGAAAAAACAAGCGTCCAGACCGGCCGATGATGAGGCCGATGAAGACGCCGACGACGAAGATGATGACGGCGAAGACGAAAAGCCCGCCAAACGCCGCGAGACCGAAGCCGCCAAGCAGCCGAGAGACGAGAAAAAGCCTGCCGTAAAGTCGAAAGAGGCGGAAGCCGACGGCAGGGAGACGCTCAAGGCCAAGGATTGGTGGTCGCACGACAAGCGCAATTCCTTCGGATACCAGCCCAAGCACGTGCAGCAGGCTTGGCTCGAAGAAGCGCCGGCCCCTCCCGGCCACTGGCCCACCGAAATGAAGGACAATTTCGGTAAGATGCCCCGCGAAGCGCAGGAGGCGTGGCTCAGCCAGTCGCAGACGCTGGAGCGCGGGTTTAGCGACAAATTCCAGGCCCTGGCCGCCGAGCGCAAGATCGCTGAGACCATCCGGTCCATACCCTCGCCCGAGCAGCGCCAGTTCATGCAGCAGCGCGGCCTTGACGAGGTGAAAACCTTCGCGGCGCTGATGAAAGCGCAGGAAGCATCGACGAAAGACCCGGTTGGTTACGTCCGGGATTTCATCATGCGAAACAAGATTGACCCCCGCCACATCCTCGGTTCCGAGGGCGGCGCGGGCGGAGATGGCGCAGGGAGCCCGGCGCCGCAGGCCGACATCAGGTCGCATCCTGTGGTCCAGGCACTCCAAGCCGAAGTGAGTGCGATGAAAGCGGCCCAAATGGAGGAAGCGCGTCGTCGCGACAAAGAAAGCGACCGTCGTATCGAAACCGAAATGAGCGGTGTGCTGGCCGAGAAGGACGAGGGGGGCGATCCCGCCTATCCCTATGTCCGCGTGCTGGCCTCGACCATGGCACAGATACTGAGTGCAGACCCGGAGAAATATGACTCTATGGGGACGCGCGATCGGTTCGTGACAGCCTACCAGATTGCCCTTGAGCAGTTTCCCGAACTCCAATCCCACCGTAAGGCGGCCAAACCCGCTCCTGCTGACGAGCAGGATGATGAGGACCGTGCCGATCCCGAGGAGGATGAGGATGACGCGAAGCTGAAGAGGGCCGCCACGAAGAAAAGCTCAAGGCCGAAGCCGGCGTCCCATGATCGGGGCGATCCCTTCACCACCGCTTTCAACAAGGCACAAAAACAACTCGGACAACGCTAATTTAAAAGGATCTGAACATGGTTCAGCCAAGCAGCTCGTTCGATGATTTGGCCAGCATCACTATTGCGAATTATAGTGAGGATCTGCGGGACAACGTCACGAACAACATCCCCACCTGGGCATTCCTTGATGAAGCCGGCGCCATCGTTGAAGAAGACGGCGGCACGACTCTCCTGGAGAACCTCGACTTTGCCGACAACGTGACCTTCAAATGGTTCAACGGCTACGAGGAAATCTCCACCTCGCCGACGGAATGTTTCACTTCTGCTTCTTACGACTGGAAGGAAGGCGGTTGCAATATCGTCTTCAATGCTCGCGAAGTGGCGCAGAACTCCGGCCGGAACAAGAAGCACGATCTGGTCAAGGGCAAGACGAAGAATGCCGAGCGCACCTTGCGCAACAACGTCGGCGCCGCCCTTTACTATGTTGGCACCGAGTCGGACGGCAAGGCGTTCGGTGGCGCTCAGTACATCATCGCCGATGACCCGACAACCGGCATCGTCGGAACCATCAATCGCGCCACGGCCGGCAACGAGTTTTGGCGCAATGCCGTCGTGGATGAGAGCGCTGACAGCTTCACGGCTTCGGCGACGACCATCCAGGACATGATGGAGCTGATGTGGGTGCGCACCGCGCGCGGCATGGACACGACCAATCTGATCGCGTTCGGCAACACCTACTGGCGCTATTTTGCAGCTTCCGTGGCCGCAAATCAGCGTTATGTGATGGATGCCGGCGGTAAGAAGGTCGGCACTGCCAAGGTGTCCTTCCCGTATTACATGTTCAAGTCGGCGAAGGTGTTCCATGACCCCAATGCCGGGGCGACTCGCGGCTATTTCTACAACACCGAGTATTACAAGGTGAAGGTCCACCAGGACCGGAACTTCTCGGTGGGCAAGTCAGTCCCGCTCGCCGGTCAGCGCGCCACCGTCATCCCGGTGGATATCATGGCCAACGTGGTTTGCGGAAACGCTGCACTCCAGGGCGTCATGCTGCCTTAATTTAAGCTAGCGCGCCGGTGCGAATCGGCGCGCTGATATCTCTCCTCTAAAACAATATGACACAGAATTGGAGACTATGAATGGCAGCTCAAGCTACTCTCGCCACCCCGCAGGTTTATTCTCCTGCCGGCGTCGATCTGACCCGCACGCACACGACCGCCCAGTTCAAGCTCGGCACGATCGCGCGCGCCGATTTTGGCCAGACCTATGTCTACTGCCTTTCTTCCGGCACGCTCGCGGTTGGCTCCCTCGCAGCCATCGACGAAGCCTTTACGGCTCGCGGCGGCACTACGACAAACGCCAAGACCGCCGGCCAGCCCGGCTGGTCACAGATCGCTTTTGCGACTGACGTTTACGGCTGGGTCGCCGTCAGCGGCCGCAAGCTTTACGGCAAGCAGAAAGACGCCAACTCCGCCGACGCGCAGCTCTTCACCTCGACCTCGGTCGGCATCATGGGTGTGGACGCTTCGACCGGCGCGCCGTGCATGATCGCAGGCGTCCGTAACGTCGCTCTGACCTCCGGCGCGGGTGCTGCCTACGAAATCTGCGCGGTGAACCCGCACTTCATCGTCGTCGAGACGGCGGAGTAACAGCAGTAATTGGGCTCGGCCGAGCCCTTTGGGCGGTCACGGACTGAAGCCGTGGCGGGAGATGGCCTAAAAACCATCTCCCAAACGCTCAAAACCTTACTTCAGAAAGGTTTAGCGAATGAAAACCACCCCCAGAAATCGCCAAGATGTGATTGGTGACATCATTTCTGAATATGAACTGACCCAGGGCGCCGAGATCGGCGTTGGCACGGGCCCGACGACCAATGCTCTGCTCTCCCGCTTTCCCG
>Ga0209324_10002827_pt1 | contig 11927 bp, 5 predicted proteins | sample Rifsed19ft3_FD_184015 | JGI IMG/M metagenome (GOLD analysis project Ga0209324, IMG submission 184015) | Soil microbial communities from Rifle, Colorado, USA - sediment 19ft 3 (version 2) | ecosystem: Environmental > Terrestrial > Deep subsurface > Rock core/Sediment | place: Rifle, Colorado...
GCCGCCTAAATGTACAAACCATTAAATTATAATAATTATCAATGGCTCGTGATCGCCCGGACCAAGGATGGACGTTTCGCTTATCTGGGTTTCACGGGAATGTGGTATAACCAGCGCTACGACCAGCAGTACAACGCCACAAAAGTCTACACCATTACCGACCGCCCGGTATATCGGCCTGATCAGACTGTAAAGTACAAATTCTGGGTGCGTCACGCCCAATACGACATAGAGGACACATCCGATTTTGCCAATCAGCAATTCACCGTGGAAATTTATAATCCCAAGGGCGAAAAAGTCGTTTCAGAAACAAAGCAAGCCGACGCCTGGGGTGGCTTAGAAGGCGAATACAAAATACCTGCTGACGCTCCACTGGGAGTTTACAATCTGAGCATCTTAGACTACGGCGGCGGCAGTTTCCGCGTGGAAGAATACAAAAAACCTGAATTCGAAGTGACCGTGGATGCCCCGACCGAGCCGGTCATGCTGGGCGAAAAAATCGCGGCCACGATCAAGGCCAAATATTACTTTGGCTCGCCGGTCACAAAGGCCAAGGTCAAGTACAAGATCCAGCGCACCGTACATACCGAGCAATGGTATCCCTGGGGCCCCTGGGATTGGTTTTACGGACCTGGTTATTGGTGGTTCGCTTACGATTACGATTGGTATCCCGGCTGGCGAAGCTGGGGTTGCTTGCGACCAATGCCTTTCTGGTGGCACCGCGGCCATCAGCCGCCGGAACTAGTTGCCGATCAGGAAGTGCCCATCGGCGAGGATGGAACTGTAAAAGTCGAGATCGACACCAGCGTGGCCAAGGCCATCCATCCTGACCAGGACCACAGCTACTCCATCACGGCCGAAGTAGTCGATGAGTCGCGCCGCACCATTGTCGGCACCGGCACGGTCACTGTGATGCGCAAACCATTTAGCGTCTACGCCTGGGTAGATCGCGGTTATTACAGGGTGGGCGATACTATTCAGGTTGGACTCACCGGCCGAACTATCGACGGCAAACCCGTACAGGGAAAAGGCACTTTGACTCTGTATAAAATAAGCTACAAAGACGGCAAGCCCGAAGAAGCTCCCGTGCAAACCTGGCAGGTCGATACCAACGAAGAAGGTCAGGCACATCAGCAGATAACCGCCGGTCAGGCCGGCCAGTATCGGCTTTCCTATAAACTTACTGACGCCAAAGAGCACACTATCGAAGGCGGTTATGTATTCACGATTATCGGCGAAGGTTTCGATAGTGCTCAATTCCGCTTCAATCACCTGGAGCTGATTCCCGACAAGCGCGAATACGCCCCGGGCGAAACAGTTAAGTTGCAGATAAATACTGACCGTGTAGGCAGCACGGTGCTGTTGTTCCTTCGCCCGACAAATGGCATTTATTTGCCACCAAAAATCCTGCGCCTTGATGGGAAAAGCAGCATTTATGATGTAGACGTCAGCAAAAAGGACATGCCTAACTTCTTTGTCGAGGCACTTACCGTTGCCGATGGAAGGATCTATTCCGAGACAAAAGAAATAGTTGTACCCCCGGAAAAACGCGTGCTGAATGTGGAAATTCAACCTTCGGCCGAATCGTACAAGCCCGGTGAAAAGGCAAAAGTGAAAATCAAACTGACCGACTTTAGCGGCGAGGCCTTTGTGGGCTCGACCGTAGTGGCTATCTACGACAAGTCGGTTGAATATATCTCCGGCGGATCAAACGTGCCAGAGATCAAGGAGTTCTTCTGGAAATGGCGGCGAAGCCATTATCCCCAAACTGAGAGCAGTTTGGAAAAATGGTTCGGCAACGTAGTTCCACCCAAGGCCAGAGGAATGAACAACTTGGGCATATTCGGCGGCACGGTGGCTGAAGAAATGGATGAATTACTACGAGATAAGGTACAAACCGGGGCTGGGATAAGATCTATTGGTGGTATGGATGCAAGAGGCGCCGAGCGTTCTCGGATGATGATGCAAGGACGTGCAGGATTTGCCGCGGATGCAGCCATGCCTGCTTCCGCTCCAATGGCAATGGGCGATATGAAAGTGGCTGGTGAAATGGCTTTCAAGGCCAAAGGTGAGGCCGAAGATAAAAGTGGCGGCGGCGGTGGAGCACCACTGGTCCAGCCGACAGTACGCACCAAGTTTGCCGATACGGCCCTCTGGATCGGCGCACTCACGACCGAAAAAGACGGCACTGCCGAAGTATCGCTCAATATGCCCGAGAATCTTACGACGTGGCGCATCAAGGTATGGGGCATGGGCCATGGAACCAAGGTCGGACAGGGGCAAACCGACGTTATTACGCGCAAGGATCTCATCATCCGCTTGCAGGCCCCTCGATTCTTCGTGCAAACCGACGAGGTCGTGCTCTCGGCCAACGTGCATAATTACTTGAAAACGAAAAAAGCGGTCAAGGTGTCGCTTGAGTTGGACGGTAACACGTTGGAGTCAATGGATGATTTGACTAAGTCAGTTGAGATCGATCCAAACGGCGAAGCCCGGATCGATTGGCGCGTAAAAGTCCTCGATGAAGGCGAGGCCGTGGTGCGCATGAAGGCACTCACAGACGAAGAATCGGACGCCATGGAGCAAAAATTCCCCTGCTATATCCACGGCATGCTGAAGATGGATTCCTACTCCGGCGTGATTCGACCGGAACAAGATAGCGGCAAGTTCACATTCATAGTCCCGCAAGAGCGGCGGCCAAAGCAATCGCGCCTGGAAGTGCGATATTCGCCCACCCTGGCCGGCGCCATGGTCGACGCCCTGCCCTACCTGGTCGATTATCCATACGGCTGCACCGAACAGACTCTCAATCGCTTCCTGCCCACGGTTATTACACAAAAGATACTCTTGGACATGAAACTGGATCTGAAAGACATCCAAGAAAAACGTACTAACCTCAATGCCCAGGAAATCGGTGAGGATACTGAGCGGGCGAAGCAGTGGAAGCGATATGATCGCAACCCTGTGTTCGATCAGGAAGAGGTTAAACATATGGTCAAGGAAGGTGTGTCGCGCCTGCAGGAAATGCAACTTTCCGACGGCGGCTGGGGCTGGTTCTCCGGCTGGGGCGAATGCTCCTCGCCGCATACCACGGCCTACGTGGTCCACGGGCTGCAAATCGCTCAGCAAAACGACGTGGCACTTGTCCCCGGTGTTTTGGAACGCGGCATCGAGTGGTTGAAAAACTATCAGGAGCAGCAGATTCAACTGCTTAAAAATGCAGCCATCAAAGACAAGCCAGAAGGTCTGCGTTGGAAAGATTATGCCGACAATCTCGACGCCTTCGTTTACATGGTGCTAGTTGATGCCGGGGTGAAAAACAATGACATGCTCGACTTCCTCTATCGCGACCGTACCAAACTGGCAGTGTACTCAATGGCCATGTATGGAATCGCCCTGGAAAAGCAGGGCGAGAAAGAAAAACTCGACCTGATCATGCAAAACATCAGCCAGTACGTCGAGCAGGACGATGAAAACCAAACCGCCTGGCTCAGACTGCCCGACGGGTATTGGTGGTACTGGTATGGCAGTGAGTACGAAGCCCATGCATATTATCTCAAGTTGCTCTCGAAGACCGATCCAAAGGGTGAATTAGCCTCTAGGATAGTAAAATATCTGCTTAACAATCGCAAACACGCCACGTATTGGAACTCCACGCGCGACACTGCGCTTTGCATCGAGGCCATGGCCGACTATCTGCGTGCCAGCGGCGAGGCAGCGCCGGAGATGACCGTGGAGGTTTATTTTGACGGAAAACCGCAAAAAGCAGTGGAAATCACGCCCAAAAACCTTTTCACCTTCGACAACAAATTTGTGATCGAAGGCGATGAGATTTCAACCGGTCAGCACGAAGTATTGCTGAAGAAAAAAGGCACAGGCCCGCTGTATTTCAACGGATATGCCACCAATTTCACCCTGGAAGATTTTATTACCAAGGCCGGCTTGGAGATCAAGGTCAATCGTAAGTATTACAAATTGGTTAAGGCCGATAAGACTGTAAAGGCGGCTGGATCACGCGGCCAGGCGGTCGATCAAAAGGTCGAGAAATATGAGCGCCAGGAATTACCCAGCGGAGCGGAGCTCAAAAGCGGCGATCTGGTGGAAATCGAACTGGAAATCGACTCCAAGAATGATTATGAATACCTGATCTTCGAGGACATGAAGCCCGCGGGGTTTGAGCCTGTCGAGGTCCGCAGCGGCTATAATGGCAACGATCTTGGGGCATACGTTGAATTCCGCGACAACCGCGTGGTGTTCTTCTCGCGGATGCTGGCCCGGGGCAAACACAGCGTTTCGTATCGCATGAGAGCGGAGATCCCGGGCAAGTTCAGCGCCTTGCCCACCCGGGCGTCGGCCATGTACGCACCGGAACTGAAAGCCAATTCGGATGAATTAAAAATCGGGATTAGGGATTAGGGGCGAGGGGCGAGGGATGATGGAAAGTATGAAGGATGAGGGATAAAGGATGAATTCAGAACGAAGAACGAAAAATATAAAATGCTTATAGCTGATCGCTGAAAGCCAGGGAGATTCTTTCCGCCTTCGGCGGACTCAGAATGACACGGATGCAGGGTGTGGCAAACAAAGTGCGTCCCACCAGTAAACAGTTTCTGTTCCCACGCGGGAGCGTGGGAACAAGATTACTGCATACTACCTACCGCATACTGCCAACTGCCTACTTCGCAGGCAGCACTGGGAATGGCGCCAGCAGCGGATAGCAGCGGTCTGGTCTCGTTTGATATTCATTCCACCACCGGACCCAATCTTCCCAAGTGATTTGTATCTCGCTAAACACCACTTGAGAGCTTTCTACTGTGGGCAAGATTCGTCCCAAATTCCCCGCGACAATCCGTGGGGTGATAGTGGTATTTTCTACTAGATCGTAAAAAACTTCGGTCTCCAATGCAGAATCGGGCCAGACAGATATTCCCCGCTCATTGATATCCAGTGCAGCCAGAGGTGGAGAAAAAACCGACTGGATTTGTTGGCCCACCAGTTCCACGTCCGCGGTTTTATAAAGCCCAAGGATTGCCGTAACGAGTGCCTGCTGTTTTTCTAAAGGCAATTGCCCGGCCCAGCCTGCCTGGGTCACATCTCCAACTAACCATCCTGATTGGAACTCCAGGGCTATATGCAAATCATCATTTGCAGAACTATCGCGGGCGAAGAGAATTTGCACACAATTGGTAGTTAGGCGGATTTCGCGTGAAGTCATGTCAGGCACTTGCCACTTGCTTTCCTCGAGCAGGGCCAGGAACTCGCGCTGTATGTAGCGACCAATAGAAATCTCCAAATGCCGCAGGGCGTGCAGATATTTGCGAACCGGCTTCCAGTTGCCTGTTTTGCGGGCTTTGCGTTCGGCCCGGCGTAACTTGGCGAACAATTTTGGCAGAGTACCGGAATGCAGGCCGGGTTTAAGCATGCGGATCATGGTTTCGCCGTGCCTGCCAATGACTACCGGACTTAGGTTTTGCCTCCGATTTGCGGCATAAAGACGCCAGTTTTCCTTCAATTCCCAGACCAGGAAGCCGAAGATGCCGGGAATGCCGAAGATCACGGCCGAAACCATGGTCCATGACCAGCCTTTTTCAATGCCCATGCGCGTCTCCATAATGCCGGCCATGTGTGGAATCAGCGGCACCAGAAGTTTGTGCGACACAGTCACTACTGGAAAATGCTTGATGGGATTGATCTGCGGCTCGATCAATAGCGTGACGCAGAATCTCACAATATAAGCCACCGCGAACCATACCAGACCTAAGCCTCCTTTAAACCATAGATCAAGGGTGCTGTCGCCGCTGCGAAAGCGGAGCCACTCGTCCACGCTGTACATGAAACGTTCGAGGGACTCCAGGACGCCGCGGAAAAAATCAATTACCAACCAGAATAATCCCATGAAAAAGCGCATCCCGTAGCGATTCCAGGTTTGCACGGTCCAATCGATGATCATTTCCTCCAGATTGCGGCCCACGCGCGAGTTGATCAACAGATTGGCGGTCAAGAAAATCATCAGCGCCTTGGTGGACGAATCGCGCCATTGGACCTCTTCCATGGGGAACGCCATCCAGACCAATGCAGTCCAGAAGGCGGGTTTGATAAGAAAACGGAATGCGAACCTGAACAGCGAACTATGCAGTATCACTTGAACGACATGCGAGTGAATAAGCTGCCAGAGCGGCGTAATAAAGTATTTTCGCAGTGAATTAACAGAGTCTTTAAGCGATTGCCAAACCAGCTTACGGAAAGACAGGATGTTGACCAGTCCGAAAAGGAATATGCCCAACAATACAATCGCGCTGGGATCTTCATAGCCGTGAATGTCTTCCAGAAATATGGCCAGAAGATGATTCAAACCGTTGTAAATCAAAAAAGCCCCGCCCAGTGGTACTGCCAGGTTAAGTGTGAGAAACCGACCGATGCGCGTGCCAAAGGCCAGCGAACTGAGCTGTTGCATCCATCGCAGATAGAACTCGGCGGGACGGTATACGCCGTCGAGCAACTCGCCTAGTCGCCGGTCGGCCTGCAACAGCGGATCGCCGGAAACCAGCGTGCCAGGACCGGCAATGTCGGGAAGTTTTAGCGCGTTGCGCGAAAGCGCGTCACGCAGATCGCCCAAGGAAAGGAATCCACGCTCTACTACTATGTCCAGCAATTCTTCCACGAGTTTTTTGCGTGCGACTTGCTCGGGGAGATTGGAGGGTCTTAATCCCACGGCTTCCAATGCCCCGCTGATCAAAGGCCTGAATTGCTGGCCCAGGCGCGCCTCGACCTGTTTAATGGCAGCCTGAATGAGCGACCCTAATTGTTTGCGTCTTGTTTCGGAAATACGTACGGCGGGAAGGCGCCGCTCAGCGGATCTCAGATGCTGAGAGGCGAGCACGTAGCGCTGGTTGGGCAAAGGGCGCCTGATAGGCCGCCGACCCAAGGAAAGCAGCCATGCAACCACGTCCACGGTGGAAATTTCGCGTTCGTGGGCGATACATACTTTTTGTAGATCGTAAAGCAAACGCGCCTCGGGCGTCCAAAAACCATCACCGGCAAGTTGAACCAAGGCCCTAAGCGAATTCTGCCAGGGCTGAGGCGCTTGGCCGGGAAGTTCCAGTGCGGCTTGCAGGCGGACGATCAGTTGATTTACGTCGTCCTTCAAAGCTATCTTGCTGCGACTGACCATTTCCGGCGGCGCACAGCGCAAAGCCTTAACATGATAGATTGCAGCGCCGACTATGTTCCCCAGCACGGCCGGCCGATAAGCCTTGCGCATAAACTTCCGATATTTTGACTCAGAAGGCGGTTCCCTTCTGAGCTTGGGGGGAGCGTCGATGCTTTCGCCGGCCGGTTCCATCTCATCGTCGGATGAATAATCCCTTGGATTTGGGGCATTCAAAGGCCGAGTGGTAAGGAACAGCCACCGGGCATCGACGTCCTGGCGCAAGACTGAAGCTACTGCTTCTATGTTATGCAAACAAGGAAAATATCGCGCCAGCGCGTTCCAAGCGAAATATTGGAACTCGAAAAACAGGGCGGCGAATTCTTCATAAACGCTCAGGTCGTTGCGCGGCGGCAGAAGAAATCCTTCTTGCGCAAGGACTGTCCGTATCTCGTCAAACTCTACTTCTCCTATCTGATGAATGCGGCGACGCAAAGCAGCAGGGGTCAAGCTTCCGTCGGCAATGCGCTCCTCAACGGCCAGATGCACCCGGGCATGAAACAACATCCTCCAGCAGCGAACCAATGCGTCGCCGGGCTGCATTTCCAGCAACTTCTGCGGATTAGGCTGGGCAATGAGGATGATTTTATCGGGAAGATCCTCGTCCGAGGTCAAACCTATTTCTTCGCGCTCCACGATGCCCAGCAGTTTTCGGCTATCGATGATGTAAGTCTTGCGATGCGGAACTCGAAAAGCGAATCCTGTCAACTCGCAATCTTGTTTAATTACCCGTCGGAGTATTCTGGGTAAAATAAGAAGAGCTTTGGGATCGGCAGTCCGCACCGCTCGCTTGAGCTCAGAAAGCGTGATACGGTCTTCTAGAATATCTGTTGCATGATCGCGATTTACTTTTTTTTCGTACAAGGCCATCAGGTATGCATCGCCGGCCAGTAGATTATGCCTTAGTATAGGTGGGTTATGCTTTAGCATAACTTCTAAGTCGAGTAAATTATGCTTAACCATAACTCCTTAGTAGCCACAACGTTCCATAATGCTAAATCATAATTTGCAGAGTTGCTAGTAGAGTAGGTTGCGCTTTAGCATAACTTCTTAGCTATTATTTAGTTGCGTTAAATCAATGACTAGATTCAAAGGCATTTTACTATTTTTCCCCGTTGTCCTTATCTACCCATCTTCAAGTGCATTTATCAGCAATCGATACGAGTCTGATTCATGGTTTCTGTTGTTGGCGGCACTATATGATCTTTTTTCATTAAGAACAAAACGCTAAACTCCCGACCTCGTGCTATTATCAGTTTTTTTCTCTAGTGCCAAGGAAGGCAAAATGCAAACCCAGCACATTCACAACCGCAGGCTGCGATTGTCAGCGGTCATGATCGTACGCAATGAGCAAGAAGTCATTTCGGAAACCATAGAAAGCGTCCGGGAGATAGCCGACGAGATAATCGTTTGGGATTCTGGCTCGGAAGACGCTACCGTATCTTTGGCTCGAGAGCGGGGAGCAAAAGTCATTCATGGATCTTGGAAGAATGATTTTTCCGCAGCCAGAAATGAATGTGCAGAGAAGGCAACGGGTGATTGGTTGCTTTGGCTCGATGCCGGAGAAAAGCTAAGTGCTGCCACATCGGCGGAACTTAGGAAGTTTATAGACGCATCGGCCGACATGCGCAAGGTCTATAGGATCATGGTCGAGATTCCGGCAGCGGATTCGGCTTCGGCCGGCGAGCAAAATGCTCAACCTCGATTATTGCCCGCCAAAGCAGGATTGAAATTCGAAGGCCGGGTGCGCGAAACCCTGTATCCATCGATCCATGCCGAAGGCTTGAAAATCGATACGGGCCCAGGCCGGATTATTTGCCATCTGCGCAAGCATTCTCCAGCTCGGAAAATCCAACATGCGCAGCGCGATCTTTACCTACTGGCTTTGGAATTTGCCGAGCAACAAAAGCCTAATCACCGTTTATTGTTGGCCCAAGGTGAAGCTTACAGCCATTTGGGGATTAATGACCGGGCCCGGGAGGCGTTCATACGCGCCATCGAACTATCTGAACCAGGTTCGACGGATATGCTGGAGGGTTATTACGGATTGCTGACCTGCTACAACAGCGATCCCTCCCTGCAGGAAACGCAGATTCGCGTATGTTTGAGCGCCTTGGGAGTTTTCCCCTTTGATGCACAATTGCTGCTAGCCATGGGAAATTATCTCCAGATGCGCGGTAGGCTGGACCTGACTGCGCGGGTCTTTGAATCGGCCCTGAAAATTGGAAGGGTCGATTTGTCGACTTGGCACCTGTGCGAATTGCCTGAAGTAGCGGCATCTTGTCTTTCCATGACTTTGGAATTGCAAGGCAAGGACCAGGAAGCACGGTGCGTGTTGGAAGAAGCCATGGATCAGCATCCCCAATCGGACCGATTACAGCGAGTGGCACTGGATTTAAGTATAAAACAGGGCAACGCCAGACGGGCCATCGAATTGGCCAAACGCAGCGGAGCGGTTTCCGGGGAAACTGATCCGGTTATTATGGCTATTCGTGGGGCCTGCAAGGCGGCAGAGCACCAGTGGTCGGCCGCGATTGCTTATCTGCAAAGCGCTTATAAGGCCGGCTGCCGCAGTCCATTATGTCTGCGTTGGCTGGCCGTCACGCTGCTTTCCACCGGGCAAGTTGAGCAGGCCAAGCCTGTGCTTGGCCAATGGCAGCAATCGGAACCGAACAATCCTGAGCTTCTGGCTTATCTGGCGGCAGTGCAAGAAAAACAAGAAAAAAGTGCTGATTTGGATACACAAACGGCAGAAGGCCCAGGCGAACGAAAATCTGTTAAGCAGCAATACCGGGTCGATTCAGGCAGCGAATCTGTTCAATCAAGCCCCATAAAAATTCCCCTTACTCATCATGGGGTCTCATCCAATATGCCGATTCATGGTGAAGTGTAACATCTTATGCTGCAAAGAGTTGCGTTATGTCGCCTGGAGTTTGATACGTATTACAAGATGCGATTTAGTAGGTGAATATAACCCTCTAGATGCCCACCACAATGGTGGGTTACTAGTGGAATATCCATAAAAAGATTGCTTTTTGAATTTCAATCGTTCAATATAAGTTGCTTGAGTGCACCAATTAACTTTGCCGTTGCATGCAAATTTTTCCCTATCCTAATCTTCTCCCTTTACTAACGGGGAACTGTGATTTAGCCTTAAGAAAATACGATTTTAGGCGTTGACAGGGCAGTTGGCGTGATTAACAATTCGGCACGGACTTGGTTTTATTCCATGATAATCGTTATTGAACATGAAGAGACATGCCGGTAGTTTTCACCGGCGCTTTTTTCTTATTGAGGAATAATGCTATGACTCGTGAAATCGAACCATTGCATCGGTCATGTATCGAGACATCAACCCCTTGGTCATGTGAAGGGCCCGCCCTAAGCAGCGTGTGCGTTGCCCTCCAAGCCGCGGATGACGATGATTTCGACGAATTCGACGACGACGATTTTGATGACGATTTTGACGACGACTTTGAGGAGGATTTCGACGACGACTTCGAAGAAGAATTCGACGACGATGAAGATCTGGACGACGAAGAAGATTCCGACGTCGATGAAGAACTCGACGAAGATGATTAATAAGCATATCATTGCGACCGACGATCGCGACCTTTTGATTCGGCATCGTCGGTCGCATTTTTTTGGCGTTTTATGAACGAATTAACCCAACAAGTTGCAGAGGCCGTCGAGAAGATCCGATCGCAATGGAGCGGCAGGCCTCGAGCGGGAATAATTTTAGGGACCGGTTTGGGCACCATCGCCGCCGCGATCCAGACTGAGGCAAAAATTGATTATTCAACCATTCCCCACTTTCCCCGCTCCACGGCCATTAGCCACGCCGGGCAATTGGTTTGCGGAAGGATTCAAGGTGTCAGCGTGGCGGCTATGGAAGGACGCTTCCATGCTTATGAAGGTTATTCACACCGGCAAATTGCCTTTCCCGTGCGAGTGATGAGGGCCTTAGGTGCGGAATTGTTGATCGTCTCCAACGCCTGCGGCGGAATGAATCCGCAGTATGGCTTGGGCGACATCGTGGTAATCGAGGATCATATCAACCTCATGCTGGGCAATCCGCTTATCGGCGTAAACGATGATTCTCTTGGTCCGCGCTTTCCGGACATGAGTCGACCATACGATCCTGGGCTTATCGACCTGGCCCTGGAAGTCGGCCAGCGCGATAAATTTGCTATCCATAAAGGGGTCTATGTGGCCGTTACGGGTCCAAATTTAGAAACCCGCGCGGAATACCGTTTTTTGCGCACCATTGGGGCCGATGTGGTGGGCATGTCAACCGTGCCCGAGGTGTTGGCCGCAGTCCATGGCGGCATGCGCGTGCTAGGGCTCTCGGTGGTTACCGACATGTGCCTGCCCGACGCACTAAAACCCGCTAATATCCAGGAAATAATCGCCATTGCCGCCGCCGCTGAACCCAAACTCCGGGCAATTGTGCTGGGGATTCTCGCCCACGAGGCTACAAAACTTTAGCCGCTAGCGGGCACAAACCGGAGGTTGGTCGGTGAGTGAGCGACAAATCACAAGCAGCCAAATCAGGTGGGATGGCCACTAACATCGCCCTCCCCGATTGAAAAATTTGGCCGGGCATGGTCTATTTGTAATTTCCAAGTGTTAGATTCTGCCTCTGATATATTCCTACCATGTTTCAACCTGCTAACAGTTCAGTTTCGTTTCCCAAGCTGGAAGAAAAGATTATTCAGTT